>OQVL01002570.1_pt1 | contig 11104 bp, 10 predicted proteins | sample 1691501 | NCBI WGS metagenome assembly OQVL01 (sample SAMN03418253, study PRJEB22391) | human gut metagenome | biome: human-gut; feature: organic feature; material: feces | host: Homo sapiens | place: Tanzania | collected 2013-01
TATTGAGCTCAAAGAAGAAGAACCCGTCTGGATGGATAAAAAACGGTATACAATTTTCGTATTGCCGATTTCCTGTGCCATCGGTGCAAAAATATAAGAAAGCTGAGCCCTTTTACCGAAAAGCATACTGTTTTGCATAGATGACGACCAAGTAATCGACGGCAAATTGACGCTTTTAGGAAGATACAAGCCCTCAAGTGAGGCGCAATCCGTAAAATATTCCTTAGATATATCGTCAAAAGCCTCAACACTTGGCATATTTATTTTTTGAAGCGAAACGCAATATGTAAATTCCTCCGGCATTATTTTTGTTACCAAAGGGATATTCACACTGTATAAATCATCGCATCTGCTAAACACCGCATTTCCGATATAACTGCACTTTGGCAAATCAGCTGTTTTAATTGCCGATTTTGAAAAAGCATAGTTTAAAACACTTTCAACCTTGCTCATATTAACACTGTTTAGTGATTTGCAATTATAAAATGCAAAATCACCGATATATTTTAAATTCGGAGCAGTAATACTGCTCAAAAACTCACATTCGCAAAACGTTCGTTCCAAACTTTCCGCCTTGTCAAGCCTTGCAACAACTACCTTACTGCCCTCAAATGCTGAGCTTCCTATAGTTGCATTGCGAAAATCCGCAGTTGAAAGAGAAGTAAATGCAAATGCGGCGGCGCCGATTTCACTAACATTTTGGCTGAAATCTATACTTGTAAGCTTACTGCAATTTTTAAAGCATCTGTTGCCGATATGTTCCACGGCGGGAGTATCAACAGTGACAAGCGACGAACAGTTTTCAAAAGCGCCGTTATCAAGGACTGTTACACCATCGCCTGAAATTGACGAAAGCTTACTGTTTGCAAAAGCACTTACGCCTATCGAGGTGACACTGCAAGGCAAGGTTACGCTTTTTACATTTGAGCCGTTAAATACATTATCACCTATAGCCGTAACCGTTATACCGTTTATTTGAGAAGGGATGATTATGCTTGTTTTATTTCCCTTATAACTTGTAATTACACCGTCCTGCGTAATATCAAAATCATTGCCGTCACTTTCATAAACAAGTTCATAAGTAGATGCGACGTATTTGCTTTTCTTCATATTGTTATATACAATTTCCTCATCCTTGTCCAAGGGCTCTCTCCCTTCTATTACGGTTTCCCACACCACACTATAGGTACGGGTATCCCAATGATGCATCTTTTCCCAATCAATATTTCCCTTTACTGCGGAATATGTCTCCATTCCGCTGTTTGTAATAAATGGATATGAAAAGATACCGTTCTTGTTATAGCCGTCAAATTTGGCATCCGTATTGTCTGTCGTATATGCGTCGCCTGTTTCAGGATCCAGTTCATATTTTTCCGTCAAGTCAAGATAGTAATCAATATCTGACAGATCTTTATAGTAATCATATTCCGCCTGTGCCATCCGTTTAGTACCTTCATCTCTATCAGGGGAATCAATAACATACTTTAAGATTTTTAATTTGTTCTTATGATAGACATCGGCCTCCTCAAACTTATACACGACATGTCTATTTACTTTGTTTCGGCTATCATATTTAGCCATCAACTCCTCGGGATTATCTCCCACAACAAGTACATTAAAATGCTGAAACGGGTCCATAATTAATAAAAACGAATTACTGCGCCCCAAAACAGAGCCATTATTACTATTAGCCACAATTTCAGTTTAGACCTGAATTTGTCGTCTTTCTTGTCGTCTTCCGAAACTGTATATGGGTTTACTTTTGCATTTATAAAATCCGCGAGCCACTGATTTACCCACAAAAACGTGGCTGCAATTGCAACTGTTAAACTAAAAAACATTATAAAAGTCTTTTTTTGTAAAAATACCAATTTTCAGGGACATTTATTATTGCAACGCCATAATTTAACGTAGGAACCTCATATGTCTTTCTTGTCATTATTTCGTCGCCTCCATTTTTTATCAGGCAGCACCTGTAATCCTTATTCTCAGGACTGCGGGACTCTGCAACTAAAAATTCTGTATCGGTAAAATATGCCTCAGGTAACCTCCACCGCCCGTCTCTTCCTAAATATTGAAAGCCATAAAGCGGCAACCCTGCATTGCATTTCACCAACGTCTTCCCGTCACCCATAAACTCCAAACGGCTTGCATTGGAATATTCCCTCTGCGCCTCTCTCATGGCATAATCCTTCAATATGCCATTGTCAGGATTTATAATATCCATTATGGCATCGTCTATCGAATGAAATGCCAAATAATACGCACCTATGATAAAATTAAGCCTATGCGCATCCTCCGTCTCCCTATACCTTTTTGCCTTGTCCAAATAATCATTATATAACAAAAGCCTTTCTTCTATATACTGCCTCCTGTTTATGTATCTGTAGACAGTATAGATATCGCCGTCGAGTCTGACTATCTGCTTTACATTTTTGGCAATTACCGAGTTGTCCAACACGATATTTTTGGAAGCTGTTTTCTCTACAACTCCGTTCCTGTCTATGGCATCAAATGTCACTGTCGAAGTTACCTTTGTCTGCAAAGTCCTTGAAAAAGACAATATTGCCTCTTCATCAGCACTGCTTTGCGTTTTTCCGACACCTGTAGCATATATGTAGACGCTATCATTCTCTAAAAACTCTTGCCCGTAAGCATTTATCGCAGGGAATGTCAGCAATAATATTGCAAATGGATACCGCATTACTGTATCTCCTTAAGAATTTCCTTCCTGTCTTTTTTGGAGATTTCAACTGAAATCCATGTGAAGAATCTCTTTGTCTTCTTGTCGTAGAGTGTTTCCTCCTGCAAATCCTTCGTCTCCCTCCTCAATTCGGCATAAGATGTCTCCACATGCTTCCTTTTATATGTCTTTGCTACATCAATCACCTTGCCGCCCTCATCATATGTGTCGTTCTGCACGTCAATATGGGTTGTCGTGGCATCGACTGCCGTATTGATCTTTTCCGCAAGAATGGCGTAGGCGTTTGTTCTTGCAATGTCCTTCGACATCTGCATGTCCAACGATTCCCCTGTTCCCACAGCCCTATACTTGGTCTCCGTGTCATTACGGTATTCTTTCTTGATTGGATTCTGTACGTCCATTGTTGCAAATTTCATTGTTCCGCATGAAGTCATTGCGAAAAGCATCATAAATGATGCAAAAATTATTCTAAAAGTTTTCATGGTATAAATTTTTTTAAAAGTTTCTACAAATTGATCACCTGCTCCTTGTCCTCATCAATGTCTTCTCCTTTTTCTATATTAAATGTATAGAATCCGAAATCCCCGTTTTCTATATCCACACTGCTGAACGTTTCGTCCTCCACATTCCATACAACGTATCCATGCCCCGAAACGTTTTCCCCGTGGTTCTGCTGTATCAATGAGCCGCAATATACTATAGGAATGCCATTATATGTCAGTTCCTGCCTCTTATGTATATGTCCTGCAATCACGAAATCACAACCGTCAAACATTGATGTCTCCAATCCGTTGTCGCAGATATATCCCGCATCACTCTTGCCTCCGTTGATGTCTCCGTGGAACAAACCTACAATTTTATTTTCAGGATTACTGATCTTATATTCCTCAATGTTTGGCCTCGTGAAATTGTCAAACACTGAATAGAGCGCAAATGTTATGTTCTCATATACGAAACAGTCTGACTGATACCCGAGTTCCTTGTCAAGATAATGCACATTCTTGAATGGCGACACTGAAAAAAGCATTGACAATGGATCCAATCGTTCAAGATTCCGTGACATGTCATGGTTTCCTGCAATCACAAATGTCGGTGCAATATCATCCAACTGTCTGAAAAACCATGCCGCAAGAGCATAGCCTTCTGCCGAAATGTCCAACTTGTTATGGAAAATGTCTCCTGCAATAACAATTGCAGCTCCTCCCTTTTCCTCCTCTGCCGTCTTCCTACAGTCCTCAATGAATTTGGAAAACTGCTCCTGATATTCTTCGATGCGGCGCAAATTCCTGATATGCAAATCCGCACATGCTATAATTTTACTAATCATATCCCAAACATACAAAAATTCTAAAAAATCAAATCCAATTCATCAAACTGCTTTGCCGACTTCAATAGTTTTATGATGCTGAGCTTTCCACCCTTCTCATAGGCATCACCGAAATCCTTGTACTCCTCCATCCTGATATAATGTATCTTGCCCTTCAATCTGCCGTTGTCCAAAAGCATATAAATCCGCTTTGTCTCATTTATGTCGGTATCAGAATCAAGCGCAATATAGATAGGCCCGTTCGCCCTGTTTATGAGTTTCTCATAAAGAACCATGTCCTTTGTCAATTTCTTTCCCAACATCGAAATTGCATTTCCCGTAAAATACAGACAGTCAATCGCACCCTCCACCAATATGATGGTGCTGTCCCAATCAATCAGGGATTCCTGAAACACTATCTTCTTCTTGTCGTTGGTGCAGTTCTTGTACTTTGTCTTCTTTGCGCTCGAAACAGCCCCATTTTCAGCATTTTTCTTGTCAGGCATAAAATCCCTCCCCACCCAATAGTTAAGCTCGCCATAGGCATTAAAACTCGGTATTATGAGGCGATTCCTCAATGAATACTCCTTTTCATCCCATGTGGTATAACCGATATTGTATCTGTCTATTATCTCCTGATTGATCTTTCGTTTTTTCAGGTATTCCACAACTCTCCTGTCGGCACAGTCAGTCAAGTTGATTTTCGTAAATGTGCTCGGAAGTTTCAACAGCGCCACCTCTTCCTCTCCGAAGATTTCATCAAAATTCGGAATGCTGTAAAGGTTTGCGGCCTTGATTGCTGAAAGTTCTTCCTTATATGCAAAATACAGGCTCCTTCCGCCATATCTTTTGATTAGATATGACAGGTTGCCCTTCATACCATCGGTCTCACTGCATTTCCAACAATGGAACTTCAAACCCTTGGTCGGAGACAACAGCACTTCAAGATTGTACTTGTTGTCCTCAACATTTCCATTATGCTCCTTGCAACAAGGACAGTTGAACTGATAGTTTTCGCATTCCTTCGTATAACCGTCCTGTTTGCTGTCCCCAAGAAAAACGGTCAGTATCTGATAAATCTTTTCAAACATAACAATAAAAAACCTCGGAATCCAATATTCCGAGGCTAACATACAAATTAAATTTTAAAATTCCTAATATGTGCCGCAATCGATACCGTTGTCATATGTAACCAACTTGAGTTCCGCTTGTGTTTCACCAATGCACTGATAGCGGAAATAATGATCTTTGGCTACCCTTACAGAGTGCTTGCCCAATGGGTTGATTTTTGACTGTGACAAATCGGCTGCAATCTCAACCACATAGTATCCAGTACCGTCTTTTCCGACTAAATACCTGTCGCCTGCCTTTAAGTCGGCGGGCAATGATTCAACTACATCCAAAACAGGATACAATTCACCTGTTGCAGGCTGTACCGGGCATGTGCCGAAATACTCTACTCGTCTTCCGTCAGTTTCTTTTACCGTATAGCGTGTCCAAAAATCTGCTTTTTTATTTTTGACTATACTGTCATACTCAGCCCTTGAGCCTCTCCAAAATTTAACTATTTTATCTGCCATGATTTAAAATCTTCTTTTTACTATAAATACAAAAGAGTGGCTAAAAAGCCACTCTTTATAAATATACATCCTTTTTAGGAATTATTCTGCGTCGTCGCCTGAGTAGTACATCACACCATAGAGAGCGCCATCTGTGCCATGCTCAAGAGCAACATGCCCATTAGCTTGTGCGGTCTCTTTTGCCTCAAGATTTACTGACAATTTATGATCAGCACCCTCTTTAATAGTCGTTCCGTCAGCTTTTACTACTACACCCAACTTAGTGTAAATGTCAGCGAGAACAGTATCAACCTTGGCTGTTTCTGCCTGCTCGCCTACGCCTGCACCAACCTCAATATCGGTAGCCTTGATAACAACTGCTGTACCTGCTACTCCATTTACTGACTGTACGGCTGTCTTAGCTTTATTAACTGCCGATGTGAGAGCTTCTGTTGCTCCAACAGTTACCTTGTTGTTAGTAGCAGTTGCACTAACATATGTATCACCTGTAGCAGTTACATTCTTGCTTGAAACCTTTCCGTCAACATAAGCCTTAACATCGGAAGCCTCTGCAAGACCCTTTGCGTCTGCACTTGAAGTCTCAACCTTCTGTACTTTCTCACTAAGAGTGATAGCACGTCCTGCTGCATCTACAGAACCCTTAACATAAGTTCCATTAGTAACACTGACCTTTACTGCATCAGCGGCATCCTTAATAGCCTTGTTGATTGCAGCTTCATTTGACGCTAATGTATAAACAGTTCCCTTACCTTCGGTTGTTGCTGAAGTTACGCCAAGATATGCATCGTTGTCTTTAACCTCAAGAGTTACGGCACCTGCCTCAAGAGCATCCTTAATCTTCTTATCAACAGAGCCTACAACGGTATCATCACCATTTAACGTAGCTATAGCATTAGCATTAGCCTGCTCCGCCTTTGTCGCTCTGGCTGTCTCAATAGCAATCGCACTCTTGTTGTTAGCGATATCTTTGTACAATCCTGTAGCGCCGGTTTCCCCTACGGCTGCAGAACCAACCTTACTTTCGAGGGTAGCAACTCTGCCTGTGACACCATTTACTAAGTCTACGGTAGCGATTTTAGTGGTATCTACTGAGAACGCATGATCTTCGAGTTTCAAGCCACCATCAGCCTTCGCGGTATAAACATCAATCAATGAGGTTACATTGATATACATTGGTTGTTTATCACCATCAGTATTCCAAGTAAGCTTGATATATGTTCCTGCATCCTGACCTTCTGGGTTTGTAACAAGTTCAGCGTCGGTAAGCATGCCATCCTTGATGAAGTCTTTACAGTCGATAGATGATACTGCATTAGCCTTTGTCTTGTCCTTACCGTAAAGATAAATTTTCTTGTCAGCAGCATCGTAAGCGATAGACACATCTGCACTGACAAGTTTATCTACAAGAGAGAGGAACTTGTCATCTGCCTTTACGCCTGTTACAGTTGCGGCTGGAATCTCAACCTCTGCCTTAAGACCAGTAGCTGACTGACTAAGTTTAACGTTGCCCTGTACAGGATCAAGAACGAGAGATACCTTCGGAGCAGTTGCGGTGGTAGAGTCTACATTGATTGCATTTTCGCCTGATACAGTAGCAACCTTTGCGTCTGCGGCTTTCTGCGCGTTGTCTGCTGCTGTTTTAGCTTTTGCTGCTGCATCCTTAGCCTCTTCAACACCTTTCTTGGCGCCTTTGATTGTATCTGCTGTAGATGCATCGCCTGCGGTTCCAATAATATCAATCTTGGCTGTGTCCGTGTATCCTTTAGCATCTGAAAGAGCTTTCTTGATAGAACCCTCACCTTCACCATTGATTGTTTCAATAGCGGTTGCGTTTGTTGCTACCTTCTTTCCGAGTTCAGTAGCTGCACTGTTGACCTTTCCTATTTCGGTTGCGACGTAATCTTTGACATACTGTGCAATAGTTTTATTGTCAAGTTCGCCATACTTTGCAATTACATCTGCGCCGGTTCCATATTTTTTACCGTTAAGCTGCATATAGCCATCGGTCATGTTCTCATTTGTTCGTACAAAATAAAGTATACTCTTATCTTTAGTAAAAACCGCACTTTCAAAAGTTGCTTTTTTTACCAACTGAATACCTTTAAATGCTAGTTGTGCCATAATTTTTAAATGTTTTTAAATAATATTATTGTTATTTTATTTATATTCATAAATATCTTTTCACTTTACACTTCGACGTCGTTTCCTGTTATGGTATGTACTGTATCAGTCTCAAGTGCTGTCACACGTTTCTCAAGGTCGCCATCCTTTGTCTGAAGTGCTTCGATGTTTTTCTTGATTGTTGAGACATCCCCCTTAAGGGTATTGACATCACCCTGTATGTCGCCGGTTGCGGAAGTAGTACCCAATTTGGATATCTCATTTTCGCCTATTACGATATACGGGCCCGCCGTATATGTTGTGGATTCGGTACCGTCTCCTCCTTGGACGGTCTCCTCTGTAGTCACATAGATAATCTGTCCCAAATTGCCTGCACTTGCAACTTTTTTAGCCTCAGTGTAGGTTGTTGCGGTTACCGATCCCTCATTGCCGATTTTTTTCCAATTCTCAAGCGCTGTCGCGTTGTCTGACACAAGGACGTACATGCTGCTATCTTCCATACAGACAACTGCCATACCCTTATATGCAGGAATTTCAGAAGTCCAGCATGAAGTAAGGTCCTGTTTTGTACTGACCCTCATTCTCGAATCGATAGGACCCTTTGCACCTATATTAAAATTTGAGCCGAAATTAATTGCTCCTAATATTAAAGCCATATGTAATATTGTTTTTAAATTTTTATTTATGCATTAAGCCCTTTATCCAATGTGATCTCATAATCAGATACGCCATTTTCAACTGTAAGGTAATGATATGTCACTGCCTTACCCTGTATAGTTTTTGAGATGTCGCCTGCATTTTTATTATGTGTTGCAGCAAACTCATAATATTTACCGTCAAGGGATTTTACCTTGAATGAAGATATTGTCCATCCGTCCGGATAAGCAAATCGGAAATCATTACCTCCTGCATTATGGGCTGCCACAGAAATTCTAAATGTAGCGCTTATCTGCAATGCGAGTTTTTCATTAGGCTCCTTACCGAGAGACTTCGTATTTGCAAAGCAAGGATAAACACCTGTCCACTCAATAGAAGTACTATTTGTCGCCACTCCATCTGCCCATGTAGCCTCAGCTCCATCATAATCTTTGTTCAGGTTTGTGACAGGCTTATTAGTAGGTGCGCTGTAGTTTGCTGATGCGGAAATGGTAACCTTGTTTGTACCCTTGACTGTCGTTGCTCTACCCTGTGCTATACTTGCTGCATCAGTCTGAGCCTCATAACCTTCTGCACCATTAACGAGTTTGGAACTCATCTTTTCGCCGCTCCATGTGAATACTGCCACCGGCTGAGATGGAGATGTCCATCCATTGTTGTTGAACTTACCTGAAGTCTTGCTGATTGTTGCTGTTCCGACATTAACGACCTCACCGATTTCATGCAAACCTGAAACAGAGCCATCCTTGATAATTCCAATAGTTGGTTTGGTTGCTGCTGACGGATTTATCTCTTTTGACAACATCTGTTTCAAAATCTCCGTAAGTGAAGTTCCTGCAGGGATTGTATTGCCGTTCTTAATAAGTCCACAACCATAAGTGTCATTCAAGCCCGCTACGGTAATATCTTCTGCCAAAGACACATTGATGGACTTGTTCTCGTCATTTATCTTTATGTCATTTCCTGCTGTTAAAGTCTTGCCGTCAATACTTGCCGCAAGTTTTTTAACCTCATCCTGTAATTCCGCCTTTGTTGCAGAATTTGTCTCCAAGTCTGTCACTTTACCACTGATACCGTCTACAGTTGTCTTTAATCCCTCTGTAGCAGCTTTTGCCTCATCAGCAGTCGTTTTGGCTGAATTTGCTGTTTCAACTGCATCTGCTGCCGATGTGCCTGCTTCCTCTGCCTTTGCAAGTGCATTATTTGCAGTATTGGTTGCAGTTGTTGCTGTGTCTTTAGCCGCATTTGCGGTTTCTGTGGCGGTAGCGGCTGCAGCTTCGGCCGTTTCTGCCTTTGTGTTAGCATTGCCTGCTGCAGCAGTTGCCGAGGCAGCCTCAGTCTTTGCAGCTTCCGCTGTCTTAGCAGCAGCATCTGCGATGGATTTAGCACCTGTTATTGCAGCGGAAAGGGCCTTTAATGCCTCAGAAACATTTGTAATTGTTTCGCCTGACAATATTGCATCCTCGGCTATTGGAAGATACTTGTTAAAAGTTCCGTCCTCGCCTACCGTCATGCCCAATACAGCTACAATGGAGTTTAGTTTATTTACTAACTCCTCATTGCTGTTATTTATCTCAGCATATTTTCTATTACCGAAATAAATCGCAGATGACTTCACAACGTCACTGTCGGCACTTTTCTCACGCACAAGCCACATATAATTCAGTCTTTCAGCTTCTGCCGCTGAATTATATTGATCTAATGTTACTTGTTTAAAACCTTTAAAAAAATTTGCCATTTGTAAAAATGTTTATTATCTTTTATAAATAGTATTTGCCATTTTTGAAAAACTACAATTACATGCTTTCCATATCTCCACCTTCTACAGTTACCGATGGTGCCGCTGATGAACTGCCGTTGCATCGTTCCCATGTAACAGTATTTGCTGTCGCATCTACTGCGGTTATCCAATATTTAGTCGGTTTTCCTTCATTTTGCTCATCTGCAATAACGATAACTTCAAGCCCAATTGTGAATTTGGTAAATGGTACTCCCAATCCTGTTGTAAAAGTGACCAAATTATCCAATGCTTCGTGAGTCTGCACAGGAAAAATTTCCTTAATCTTCCATGCGGCATTTCGTGTGGAGCCTGAAAGAAAAAATTTCATCGGGTATGAACCGCCGTCGCCTTTATTAATGACAACCTTTTCCATGCCGACATATCTTGCCCTTGTTGCTACACCTGTCACCCCGGCATATGTATCTACCGGTTCTGTAGCCGCATCAATGGAATGGCCCTCAATGCTTATAAACTGTTTTGCTAATTCTATTATCTCAGCCATGTTTTTTAGTTTAAAATAAATTTATATAAGAAAGTCGTGTCTTTTTCTGCCGGTGAATAACCGTTAGGGAATCCCTTCTTTTCAGGATGGTTAGCTAAAACGTTGTATATAACTCCATCTTTCTCTATTGTATGGTCTACAGTAAATATCTTGGTTTCATTATCATCCTTTCCGTCAATGACTTTCACTAAAGTCTTGTCTGTCGGATATACTAATGTTAATGAGTTTCGATTTGCATCATGGAACTTGTTCATCCAATCCATTGCGGCATTTGCCTCATTATCATCCTCAGAATTCAAGTATATATCGTTATATTTAGCGAATTCATCGTTCTTCGGAATCACAAACGTTGCCATTGTTCCCGGAGTATACTCTTGGAAATCTACCATGTTATCAAATGTCAATGCAGATAAGTTTTCTGTAAGAACTTTTCCGTAATAGCATTTGGCTGCAG
>OQVL01002578.1_pt1 | contig 11081 bp, 9 predicted proteins | sample 1691501 | NCBI WGS metagenome assembly OQVL01 (sample SAMN03418253, study PRJEB22391) | human gut metagenome | biome: human-gut; feature: organic feature; material: feces | host: Homo sapiens | place: Tanzania | collected 2013-01
TTCCAGCTGGTTATGCGCGGCCTCTACCTGCGGGTAGATGGCTTCATATTCCTCTTCACTGATAAAACTGGAGAGGTGCTTGGTGTTCAATGTGACACTCATTTTATTATAACCTCCAAACGATTTGCAGGTTCTCAGCCCTGCGAGGAAATATCTTGGTATAAGTGTACCGTTCCCTCCGGGCAAAGTCAAGGTCAAAATCCTTGGATTTCATACAATTTTAATAGTGTTTTTTTGTTTCTTCATCCAGAATTGTTCACCCAGACAGTTCCATGCAGCCTGCCGCCGCACACTTTTGTACGCTGAAGCGTGCATTCAGTCCTCCCGGCCGATCAGCGCGCCCCACAGAAGGCCGAAAGCCGTGCCAAAATCCATTTTTGGTGCATCCGCTGCCGCGCGGATCTCGTATTCGCCCAGCAGCGTTTCCCCGCTCAGGACACGCACCGTGCCCACCGCCTGCCCCTGCTGCACCGGTGCGTCCAGCGCATCCGGCAGATCGGCCCGGGCGGTCAGGGCAGCGCCGCCCTCCTTGGGCATCAGCAGGGTCCCGGGCAGGGCAGAGTAATCCAGCGGCACGCTCTCCTCTGCGCTGCCTTTTACCTTTATAAGCAGCGGCTGGTCTTCCACTGCCGGCAGCGGCACGGCCCGGTAGGCCGCAAAGCCGTAGTCCAGCAGGGTGGTGGCTGCGTCGAACCGGTCGGAGCTGGAAGGTGCGCCCAGCACCACCGCGATCAGATCCAGCCCGTCCCGGGTGGCGCTGGCGCTGATGCACACCCCCGCACCGCTGGTGGTGCCGGTCTTGAGGCCGGTGATGCCGTTATACCGCCGCAGCAGCTTGTTGGTGTTCACCAGCTGGGTGGCGCCGCCCCGCAGGGTGTCGGTCCAGATGCCGGTGTAGTGCAGCACCTCCGGGCAGGTGTTCAGGATGTACCGGCTCATCACCGCCACATCCCGGGCCGTGGAAAGGTGGCCCTCGGCGTCCAGCCCGCAGGCATTGTGAAAGACCGTGTTCGTCATGCCCAGCTCTGCGGCGCGGGCGTTCATGCTTTGCACAAAACCCTGCTCGCTGCCGCCCACCAGTTCTGCCACTGCTACAGCGGCATCGTTGGCAGAGGACACGCAGATCGCCTTGATCATCTCGTCCAGCGTGAACTGCTCGCCGGGCTCCAGCCAGATCTGACTGCCGCCCATGTGGTAGGCGTGCTCGCTCACCGGCACCGGCGTATCCATGGTCAGCTGTCCGTTATGCACCGCTTCAAAGGTAAGCAGCAGGGTCATCACCTTGGTGATGGACGCAATGGGCATCTGCTGGTCGGCGTTCTTTTCGTACAGCACCGTGCCGGTCTGCTGGTCGATGAGACAGGCGGCGCGGCAGGGCAGTTCCAGCGCAGGCGGCTCTGCGGTAAGCTGCACCGGCCCCTGCGGCTGCACCGCCGTCTGCACCGCCGGTCAGTTCATTCAGACAAGCCTCCGCGCCGCCATCGAGGAACTCCACAATGGCCATCCGGACAAGGCTCTCGGCCTTCTGAAGTCCTGCCAGCTTTGCGGAAAGTGTTCGATGGTCTGCCCGCGCGGCATCAACACCCGACATCTCATCCTGTCAATAGCTAAGGTGTATGGCAATAAATAGTTATTAATTCTCAATTTTAGTTATTTATACTGCCCTTACGTGCGGACGGAAAACAGTAGAACTTGTTCGGAATGCTGTGACAATGGCGGGGAAAGGGCTATCTCTTAGGTAACAAAATTTTCAGTACGAAATGAACCCTCTATTATATTCATTGCCCCTTCAGGCGGCTCCGGAGGTCATCGACAGGATTCCGTCGGGCTACAGCAACTTCGTGATTCCGTTCGTGGTCGGCATCAGTTTCATGCTGATCTGGCTGACTGTGGGATTGATCAGGCTTCTGGCCAAGATTCCTGCAGACGACCGCAGACGTTTCTGGAAATCATTGATCACGCCGAAGATCGCGCTGAAAAACATCAAGGACCTGTTTTGCGACTGCCTTTTCCACACGAAGATCTGGAAACGCAAGCCGTTGCTCGGCTACATGCACTCCTCCATCGCCTTTGGATGGTTCATGCTGATTGTGCTTGGACACATTGAAGTGGCATTGTTCGTGCCGAAGCATCTTGCCTGGACGGACGGAGGGCTTTTCTACCCGATTTTCTACCGCTTCTTTGTCTGGATCAATCCCGGTCACGTGACGCTCCGGGGCTGGTTCTTCTTTTTCCTGATGGACTTTTTCCTGCTCTACGTTCTCACCGGAGTCGGAATGGCCATATTCAAAAGGTTCAGATCCATCGTGTTGGGAATGCGCCACACCACGAAGCCGTCGCTGGCCGACCGTGTGGCTCTCTACAGCCTTTGGATGATTTTTCCGCTGAGGCTTCTGGCCGAGAGCTTTACGGCGGATCTCAGTGGCGGAAGTTTCCTGACGGTTCCGGTCAACCACCTGTGGCACTGGATATTCGGTGACAAACTATTCTTCATGCCGGTGTGGTGGGCATATTCAATATGCTTGGGGCTGTTTTTCGCCGCGATGCCGTTCAGCCGGTATATGCACATCCTGACCGAAGTCCTGTGGATCTTGCTGCGCAACGCCGGGATTCAGCCACGGCATCCTCGCAAAGGTGTAGCGGAGGCGGAGATCTACGCTTGCTCCAGCTGCGGCTTGTGTCTGGACGCCTGTCCGATGAACGTGCAGAAGAAGAATCTGAAATATTCATCGGTCTATTTCATTCGCTTTTTGCGCCGGCATAACGAGAAGAAGATCAATGCGATAGCTGACAAGTGCCTGATGTGCGACAAGTGCCACGCGCTTTGTCCGGTGGGGGTTGACGCTCCGGCGCTCCGCCGCGCGCAAAGGGCTACGGTGAACAATTCGCTGCCGTATGACTATTCGTACCTTATGGAAGGTTCGCTTGGCTCGAATAGTTCATCTGTTTCTACTTGTGTGGCTGCCAATGCTTGCTCAATTACTGCCGGCTCAGTCGCTTCGACAAGAACAGCGACCGCTCATGCCTCGCTCACTGATCCATCCCCTTCGCTCACTGAACCTGTCGAAGTGACCACAAATATTCAAAAAACATCCGAAGACTGGAAAGTGATGTACTTCGCCGGCTGTATGACCCACCTGACCCCAAGGATCATTAAATCCGTTGAGAAGGTATTCAAGTCCGCCGGAGTGAACTACATCTTCGCCGACCGGGACGGAGGAATATGCTGCGGCCGTCCTCTGATGCTCGCCGGCAAGACAAACGCCGCCTACGAGACCATCTCCGCCAACCGGAAGATGATCCTCGGCTCCGGCTGCCGCACCCTGGTCCTCTCCTGCCCGATCTGCTACAAGATTTTTAAGGATGAATATGCTCTCGATGGCATAGAAGTGCTTCATTACACGCAGTTTATCAAGCGTCTTGTCGATGAAGGGAAACTTAAACTGACCGCCGGGGACGAGCGCATAGTCTATCACGATCCGTGTGAGCTGGGCCGTGGCTGTGGCGTTTACAAAGAGCCTCGCGTGGTTCTGGGGCAGATTGGCAATTTGGTGAAAGCCACCAAGGAAGGCGACGAGAGCATCTGCTGCGGAGGCAGTCTGGGCAGTCTCACTCTCGATACACGTGACCGTGCCAAGATCACCGAGTCCTCGGTAGCTAACCTCATGGCCAACAATCCTCAGACCATAGTCACGGCTTGCCCTCTCTGCCTCAAGACCTTCTCCGAGTCCGTTCCCGAGACTGTCAAGGTACAGGACTTCGCCGAAACCGTTTCCCGACACCTGTAGCCCACTTCTTACATTTCCTTTGGCATAATAGCGCCCTCTGGAGTACAAATGCGAACAAGGTGAACTGAAAGCCGCTTGAACCTCCCTTTTAAACCTTAATGGCCGGAAGCGGGAGTCGGGCAAAATTCCATAAAGCGCTGATTATAAAGCGGTGAGCTGTCATCCTTTGGCTTTCAATTAGTTATAAAACGGTGATCTCCTATTCTGACTGGCAATGTTTTATAAAGTGTTAATGCTGAAAACTTTATAAAACACGTGTATGAATGAATATGACAGCATTGGCGATTTGGCACACCGCGAAGATGCCATAGGCCACAGAGAGCCCGCTGAATCCCCAGATATAGAACTCCACAATAATCCACAGCATCAAAATGCCCCCGCACATCAGACCACTCAGGGCGTCATACTTACTCTTGCTATGGATAAGATAGATGGAAATCATGTTGGTGATTCCGTTGACGATCAGCAGTGCGAACGCGGAGCTGACGAAGTTGCCGAACATGAACGAGAGGAAAGGGAACGCTTCCCTCAGCATAGGGAGCAACGGATCCATCTGGAAAGTCACCCCGCTCGGATCGTATATCATCATCCCGAAACCCATGACCGCACCAAGGGCGATAAAATATCCCCAAAACAATTGGATGCCACGTACAATTTTCAATTTCATGATATTCAGTCTAAGAAGCTGTTTAGAATTGTTTGAAATGTTCTTTGAGGTGAAAAATCTTCATTTTCTTCCCGTGATAATTCTCAAACAAGGAATGTAGCATATTCCAAGAAGAGCGGCGACACCGGTTGATGACATCTCAAGCCATGAAAAATTCTCTACCAGCATCGTTATTCCCCAGATCGTTCTCCCGAAGAAGACAACCAACATAGTGATGACCGCGATCTTCTGGAGTGGCATCCGATGGACGAGTCCAAGAACCGACAGCCCGTAGCTTCCGGCGATAAAAAACGCAATGGCGATGCAGACCGTGATCAAATACGGCAGCCCGGCTCCATGTGCGGCAATCTCACCCATCATCCCGTTTATCCCATAGATGTTGAACACTGCCTCAAGGCAAAACAGGCAGGCCAGATGCCCCACGCCGATCACAAAATGCAGAATCACTCCCAGTAAAACCAATTTTCTCATACAAAAGATTTTTTATGAATATTACAATGCCGCCTTATATGGATATTCTCATATCCACTACCAACCTATCCTTGGAAAGCGATTGCAAATATACACGGAAACCACATTCGTCTCCCCTATCCCGTATGGACAAAGAGCACCCTTTAACCTCTTGATTCTGAATATTTACGATATTGAAGAGATGGACAAATCACCTAAAGCCAAATATCTATTTAAGGAAACCGAGAAGGTAATCCTCCATTAGTTTGTAGCCCTCCAGATTAGGATGAACAGTATCCTTTGAATATGCCGGAAGGATCTTGCCGTCCTTGCCAGCCAAAAGGGTGAAGTAATCAACATATCTTAAATGCTGCTCTTTGGCGTAAGCTTTAAGTAAATCATTGAACTGAAGCACTTTGTCATAGCAATCAGTCACTGTCGGCCTCCAGCGGATGTTATATGACGGCAGCAGCGAGCACAAAATCGGCTTGATCTTGTTGGCACGGGCGATCTCACACATCGACTTGATGCTCCCGACAGCAGCCTCAACATCAACGGCATGACCGTCATTCAGTGCTATGTCATTGATTCCGCACAGGATAACGACATATTTCGGATGAAGGTTCACTACATCCTGCCTCATTCTCACCAGAATCTGTGAAGTTGTCTGGCCGCTGATTCCGCGGCCGATGAGATTGTTTTCGGCAAAGAAATCCGGATCCTGGCTAACCCATCCCTCTGTGATCGAATCGCCGAACAAAACAGCTTTCGGCTTGACCGTGACGTTCGAGTTGGCATCGGAGTATTTTCCGAATCCAGCCCAGTCTTTATTCTGGGCATAAAGAGGCATGGAAGCCAAAATGATGGTGATTGAAAGGATGAGGTGCTTGGTTGACATATTCATTGATTTTAGATAAAGTAAAAAAACGCATTGTGTCAGCGTACGGTGACCACTGTGACTCCCGGAGTGCCGACTGTGTAGGTGCAGCGCAAGGCATAGACCTCGTCCAGTTCCTTGCGGATGGCGTTGGTAAGGACATAGTCTCCGACGCCCGTGATGAAACGGACCCTCATCCCACGGTGAGGCAGACATTTCTTGATCTCGGTCTTGAAGGCATCCATCTGGAACTGAAGGGCTTGTCCCGGCTGCACGGAACGGCTGCCAGCCAACGCCTCAAGATGAAGGTCAACAGTGATCTCACCATAATCTGTGTAGCGGGACTTAGGCTGCTCATCGGAAGCGGCGGGCCTGCGCCTTGCGAATATCGAGTTGCGCAGCCTTTCCTCCTCCTTCTCGTCCGTCACAGCGAAATCCCATTTGCCAAGGCTGACAACCATTCCATCGTCCAGTCTCACATAGTACGTCTTCTTGTCAATTCTCTGGATCTTACCGTGCTCATCGGACTCCATCAGCACCACCATGTCCCCGACCTTCGGGTCAGAATTGACCTTGACCGGCTCGGCGGGCTTCTCACTATGCTTTGCCTTGACAGCAGGCCTGACCGGCTCATCCTTAGGGATCAGCCCTTTCAGATCCTTCAAACTATGCAATGTCTTCGCCATAACACTCTAAATCTTCTCCATCTTGTAACGCAAGGCCTTGAGTTCCAGTGCCGCGCCGACACGGTACATAGCGGAAAGCGTGTGTCGGAAGACATTGAACGCCTCAACGCTCTGCGGCTCGACTCCCTGCCTCATCATAAATGAATATGCCTCCCCGGCCAAAAAGGCGAGGTTCTTCGCTATCTCGGCGGCTTCCTTCGAATTCAAAGGATGTTTAAGAATATCCCTGGTCACGTGCTCGTCCAGGTCATCGAATCCTCTGGAGCCGACCAGTGATGAATATCCTTGGTCTTTGTACCGGATCCAATCCTTGTCCCACCAGCAGGCGACGGCCATTCCGATGTAGGCGGTCCAGGCCAGCACCACCTCGGGATAACCGTTGAACTCCCTGACAGCGTCACCGGAATATTCCAAGGCTATCGGTTCCCATCTGGCCGTGATGTCAGGAGTGCTCAGAAGCATTCCGTCCAGCAGTCCTCTGGCCGTACTCAGTTCCACAAGCCTATCGACCAGGTCACTCTCGTATTTCTCGAATATGTCCATATCTTTTTGTTTAATCCTCCCTCCCAGGATAACGAAAAAGGCTTCAGACAATGTCCGAAGCCTTTTCGTGCTCTGCTAGGGACTCGAACCCTAGACCCACTGATTAAGAGTCAGTTGCTCTACCAACTGAGCTAGCAAAGCATTTATTTTTAGAGCTTTACACCTTACGGCCTTTGCTCTGGAAAGAAGCGTCGCTCCTTTTAGTGATCCGTTCGGGGCTCGAACCCGAGACCCCAACATTAAAAGTGTTGTGCTCTACCAACTGAGCTAACGAATCTTTCCAACCTTTTCAAGAAGTGGTCTTCCTGATTGGGATTGCAAAGGTAGGGTATTCGAATGAATTCTCCAAATATTTTCGAGAAAATTTTACGAAAATGTCAGCTCTTTCAAGAACACGGAATCCGCCGCCCTGGCCCAGTCTGGAAACGATTTGTCGGCTACAAATTCATTATCAGCGAAATGCAGCAGAAGATCCAGATCGAACTTGTCGGATGAGACCGCAGGACGTGGTGCCTCACCCTTAGTAAATCCGATGTCTGAAGACCGCGAAGCCATCCGGTAACCTTCCGTGGCATCGTACGCATTGCATTTCTGCTCCACATGAGACGGAACCATGAGCAACGGCTTGCCCAGATACATCGCCTCGCAGACCGACTCGAACCCTGCCGTGGAGGCATAGGCGTGACAGCCGGCCATCTGGCGCAGGAACTCCTCGTCATCCAGGTAGTAGAACGATAGAGTCTTGTCAACTACTTTCACTGGAGCCTCATCAACCTTGTCCCAGAAGAACCTCAGCGGAACGTCAGGATGGGCGGTATGCCAATCCATGACATCCTGTGAGAAGCCGGCGTTCAGCATGTAGCCATGAATATAGCCTCCATCGTGAACGGATGGATCATCCTCCCCGGAGGCGCGGCGAAGACCAAGCACCGCCGGGCGGAGAAGGGGAGGTACGACCTTTATCCTGTGCTTGGGATCGTCAGGCATCGGACGGAAGCTGAGGGCGAGAACCTTGGCCGCCCCATGAGCTACCATATTCGTGAAGAAATTCAGAGCGTAGTGACCGGAGTATCCTGTCGCCGGGAATTTGAAGTCCTTGTGCAGGAACAGGAACTGGTGCCCCAGGCAGATCATCGGAGCTTTCAGACGGCTGAACCTGTAGCCCATAGTGCCGAGGATGTCGTAGAAGTTGACCACAACGTCAGGACTGATCTCCCGCAACCGTCGGGAGATGAATCGGATTGACGGGAGGAACCCGGCGATGTGGAGCACATTGTAAAGTCCTGTCCTGAACGCGCTTGCCTTGCGGTTTGAGGACGAAGGCACAAAGTTGAAGCTTTCGAACATTTCCACCGGGGCATGCACGGTCTCCTCGAAGAATGATGGCAGCCGGCGCGCCGGACTCTTGCCGACCAGAATGGCCGCCACCTCGTGGCCGTTTTCCCGAAGCAGCCTCTCCATTGAGATGGCTTGGGTCAGATGCCCGCGGCCCTCTCCCTGCACGATAAACACGTACCTCATCGCATGAATATTCCTGAATGATCAGCAGCCCTTTTTCGGGGCTGAATATTCCTTGATCCTCTGCTCGTCGGCGAGAGGGCAGACGAGGAAATTGCCATCCTTGGCGGCCACGATGTACCCTTCCAGCCCCTTTATGACAACTGTCTTCGCGTCTTCCGCATGCACTATGCAGCCTTTGCAGTCAAAAAGGCGCACGTCTCCTCCTATGATCTTGTTGTCTTCGCAACTTCCTTCTGATGAAATCCCGTCCGGGGCGGGATCGTCCTCCGGTGCCGGAATATGCTCCTTGATTGAACTGAAACTGCCGAGATCGGACCATCCAAGATCACATGGAATCACGTAAATCTCGTCCGATTTCTCCATTACGGCATAGTCGATGGAGATCTTCTCACAAGTCGGGAAGAGTTCCCTGACGGCCGCGTCCTCATCGCAAGTTCCGAAAGATGCGGCTATGCTGTCCATGACTCCGGCGATCTGCGGAGCGTGGGCGCGCATCTGGCCGATGATGGTCCTGGCGCTCCAGACAAAGATTCCCGCGTTCCAGAAATAGGTGCCAGCGGCGAGATATTCCTTGGCGGTGGCAAGATCCGGCTTTTCCTTGAACTCACGGACCTTGACGACTTCGTCAGGACGTTTTTCTTCGGCGAATATGTAGCCGTAGCCGGTCTCCGGGCGTGAAGGCTCGATGCCGACCGTGACTATCCTGCCGCCTTCAGCCGTGAAATTCAAGGCCTTGCGGATGATGTTCGAGAGCTTCTGCTCATTGATGATAAGCGCGTCCGCAGGGGTCACCACGATGTTGGCATCCGGGCATCCGGCCGAAATCTTCCAGCATGCGTAGGCGATGCAAGGTGCGGTGTTGCGGGGCTCAGGCTCTGCAAGAATATGTCCGGACGGAATCTCGGGAAGCTGTTCCCGGACAATCGGCACATACTTCTCGGACGTGACAACCCAGAAATTTCCCGGGTTGCAGACCGGGGTGAACCTGTCCATAGTAAGCTGGATCAATGTCTTCCCTATCCCAAGCAGATCAATGAATTGCTTGGGTTTTTCGGGAGTGCTGACAGGCCACAGCCTGCTGCCTACGCCTCCCGCCATAATCACAACATGTGTCTCCATAATTTTTCCGTGTGTTTTAGCATTATCTGTAAATATAGGAAAAATCCTTGATATTGAGAAGCAGTTTTGAATTGTTGAACTGTTCTTTGAGGTGAAAAAATCTTCATTTTCTTCCCGCTTCCTCAGTCAGACAGCACCGCTACCTTCCTTGGAAGAAGCGGTCGAAACTGAAGTTTTTCACTCTCAACCCTTCAAACAAACAATTCAAAACAGCTTCTAAATGACTATTTTGTCCGTCCCACAAGCCGGTCGGCAAAATGGCGCAAGGTCTCCAAACGCTCGCCGTCGCAGATGCCGGAGACGCAGTCGAGAGCCTTGCCGGTCAGGTCAACAATCGCTTTCTTGGCATCCTCGCCGACCGCCAAGTCGTTGTAGATGCTTTTGACACGATTGATCTTGTTTGATTTCTCCTCGGCCGTCTCAGCCGAGGCCGACATCGCTTCAAGAAGTTCGGATTTCAGCTTGTCGTCCGCCTTTTCGAAAGCCCTGACAGTCAGCCAACTTTTTTTCTCGTTGAGGATGTCGCCTCCGATAGGCTTCCCGAAGATTTTCACGTCTCCATACGCGTCAAGGTAGTCATCGGCCACCTGAAACGCCAGACCGAGATTGTAGCCGTAGTCATAGAGGCAGTTCTGATCCTTCTCGGGCGCGCCTCCGATGACCGCCCCCATTTTCGCGGCGCAGGCGATCAGCACACTCGTCTTGAGCCCTATCATATTCATGTAATCAGCCATCGAGACTGTCTTGAGCCGTTCGAATTCCATGTCATATTGTTGCCCCTCGCACACTTCGGCCGCTGTTTTGGAGAACAACGCCATCACGCTGCCTACGAGGGCCGACGGGGCGTGCGCGATGCGAGAGTAGCTGTCAATGCACATCACATCCCCCGAAAGAATCGCCGTGTCGGAGTCCCATTTCTTCCAGACCGTGTCCACCCCTCTGCGAAGAGGCGAACGGTCCATGATGTCATCGTGGATGAGTGTGAAGCTGTGGAAAACCTCAATCCCCGCCGCCGGCTCCAGAATCTCCGGTGTCAACTCGTCCTTGTATAATGAATATGCCATGAGACACAAGGTAGGGCGGATTCGTTTTCCCCCGATCTCGATCATGTACCTGAGCGGATCATAGAGTCCGGAAGGCTCCTGCGTGAACTTTATCTCATTGAAAAGATTCTTGACTGCTGCGTCGATGGTTTCCTGATTAAGCATTTGTTCGTGATTTTTTAGGGATGTAAAGATAAGAAATTTCCATAGAATATCATATTTGTCTTTTTCTTGCTATCTTTGCACCCGCAAAAGGGTCCGGCCCTCTGACAAAGGAACGGTCCTGTGTTCTTGAAACCACGTTAAAAACAAGAAAGAAAATGTCAAATTCAGTTAATCAACAGCGTGAGACGCTGTCTGTTACCTACGTTTGGATGTCAGTGACAT
>OQVL01002579.1_pt1 | contig 11080 bp, 7 predicted proteins | sample 1691501 | NCBI WGS metagenome assembly OQVL01 (sample SAMN03418253, study PRJEB22391) | human gut metagenome | biome: human-gut; feature: organic feature; material: feces | host: Homo sapiens | place: Tanzania | collected 2013-01
CGACGCGGGACGCGTCGCCCCCATTAGTGCTTGCGTTTAGTGATAGCGTTTAGTGATAGCGTTTAGTAGTAGCGTTTAGTGCTTGCGTTTAGTGTTTGCGTTTGCTGCTTGAGTCCCTACGCATATTTACGTTATACCGTACTGCAATAAAACAAAAGCGAGCAGACCAACTGAGGCATTACATATTCCTCAGTTGGCCTGCTCGCTTTTATGAATCGGCTTACAAATAGAGTGTCTAAGCGCGTGTATACCCGGCTCATAACGCGCCTAAGCATACAAGGTGCGCGGCGCACACGTCACACTTACTTGCCAATGCTCTGCACATTACGGCGTACATTCTTGTTAATTTCGACAAACAGATAGTTGGGCTTGTTAGCCTGCACCTTATCCTTCACACGCATATACTCGCGAAGGGCGTACTCTTTCGATTTTTCAAACGTCAGACGCGACATTTCGCCCTGCGACTTTGTGGTGCGTGTAGAGTCAAGTTTCTCATCGGGGAAATAGTCGTCAAGGTCTACATCACCAATCATTGTCGTTTCAAGGAATGTGAGATTCTTCTTGGCAGAGTCGGTATAATATCCCACAAACATGTGGCCGGGCATTTGCACCAGTACCGGCGTTATGTTGATGGCACGCAGCAATGAGGCAAATAGCACACTGCCGTCCACACAGTTTATTTGCGACGAGTTCAACGCATCTTCAAACGTGCGCACACGCTGTGCGTAAACCACATTGCTCGACAGACTTGAGTACGACACCGAGCTATACTTGAAATTGCGCTTTTGCAGCACATACCACAGGGCATACACTTGCTTGTCCACCATTTCGGGTGTACTCTGATAGCCCAAAAAGCGGCGTATGATGCGGGTGTTGAGCGCCTCACGCAGCACTTTGTCAATGAGCGGGTTTTCCTCATTAACGTAGGCTGCATAAAACAAACGTGTACTCACATAACGCGTGCGGCCGTCGGGCAACTGCTTGTTAAACCCTAACAGGCACTCGTTGATGCTGCGCACCGAAAACGTGCGCACCTTCTGCCCCAGGTCCTTGCCATCTACCTCCACATTGGCCACCACACTGATAGGTTCGGCCTGCTCGTTGTCGCGCAAAGCGTTGTAACGCCACAATATGTCGGGATAGATGATGTATTCGGTACGCTCCTTGGGCAATACAAATGTCGACACCGAGCGGGCGTAGAACGGTGTCTCGGCCAACTCGATGCGCACCACCGTGTTGGCGCGTCCGCTCTTCAGTTTGATGGCCACACACGATTTTGGATTGCCCACATACTCTCCGCTCATGGGCGGAATAACCTGGGTGTTGGTTGTAGCTACCGACAATATGGCAGACGGAAAGAGGTTGCCTCCAAGCTGGTCTACCAATTCGTAGTCATCGGCAAACGGACGCTTCATCACCACATAAGTTATGCCACCCACCAGCATGGTCAAGCTGAGCACAACCGCCGTTATGCGCCACAGCAATTTGCGTCTTTGTATTCTAATTTCCAAAGCTGTCATAGCACAACACAATTATACTTACCTAAAAGGCTTGTACCGAATACAAGTAGAGCACCGCAGCCGGAATGGCTAACAATGCGGAGTCGAAACGGTCGAGCATGCCGCCATGCCCTGGCAGCACGTGGCCACTGTCCTTTATGCCGAGCTGGCGCTTGAACAAACTCTCTACCAGGTCGCCCCAGGTGCCAAACACACAGACTACTGCACCAAGACCAAGCCATTGCGGCAAGGTGAGCAACGTGGGGTTGAAGTGCCACAGCACAGCGGCCACCACCAAGCACAGCACGCCACCGCCAATGCTGCCCACCCACGACTTGTTGGGCGATATGCGCTCAAACAATTTGGCCGGGAAATATTTGTGCAGCAACGAACCGCAGCAATAGGCCCCCGTGTCGCTCGTCCACAAAAACAGGAACACGCTCAGCGGGTAAATTGGTTCAAAGGCAGTCTTGTTGGTCATGGGGTCGTACTGGAAGGCGAGCACATTGAGCAGACTGAAAGCCAAGGCCACATAAATTTGCGATGCAAAGGCATAGGCCCAATTCTTGAGCGGGTCGGCCTTCTGCAAGTAGAGTTCGCTCACCAACATATAAATGATTGACACTAAATAAGGGATAAACGCACGCGAAGGCACGAGGTCGGCACAAAAGCCGCCGAAGGCTACGAACAAATACACCGCAGCTACCGTGTTTATCAACTTGTTGACCGAGGCCCCCGCATAGCTGTTCACATTATGCGAAAACTCCCAAGTGGTCAATCCCGTCACCACTGCAAACAGCAGCGTGAACGTCATAGGCGAAAAAAGCGTGCCGCCCACAAGCACGGCCACAAAGACCGCACCGGTGAGTGCACGCACAATCAGGTTATTCATTGTTGTTATTGTCAGATGAAGTTTTATCTGTATCTTGCTGTTTACCCAAGCCGGCAGGCACAGGTGGCGGCACACAACCAGCGGCTGCCGGTTCGTTGTCACATTCCTTTTCAGCAGTCGGTGCCTCCTCGCCGGCAGCAGCCTGCTTGTCAGCCTCCAACTTCTTGCCACGCTCTTCGGCCAGTTTGAGTGCCTCTTCTTCCATCAGCACATCGGCGCGGCTCTTCCACGGGCGCGGGCCGAATATGTGTTCAACGTCCTCGGTAAATATCACCTCGCGCTCAACCAGCAAGTCGGCCAGTTGGTTGTGCTTGTTAGCATTTTCTTCCAACAGTTTTTTGGCACGTTCATACTGTTCGGCAATCAGGCGCTGCACCTCGGCATCAATCAGTTCGGAGGTGCGCTCAGAGTAGGGCTTTGTAAAGTTGTACTCATTCTGCGCATTATAGTAGCACACATTCGACAGCTTGTCGCTCATGCCCAAGTAGGCCACCATGCCATATATGCGTTTGGTCACCCGTTCAAGGTCGTTAAGCGCACCGCTCGATATATGGCCTACAAACAGCTCCTCGGCAGCACGTCCGCCAAGCAGCGAGCACACCTCGTCAAGCATTTGCTCGCGTGTGGTGATAGTGCGTTCCTCAGGCAGATACCATGCGGCACCAAGAGCCTGTCCGCGCGGCACAATCGTTACCTTTACCAGCGGGTTGGCATATTGCAGCAACCACGACACCGAAGCATGACCAGCCTCGTGTATGGCTATTGAGCGTTTCTCGTCCTCGGTCATCACCTTCGACGTCTTTTCCAAACCACCGATTATGCGGTCAACAGCATCAAGGAAATCTTGCTTGCCCACCTCCTTGCGGTTGTGGCGTGCAGCTATCAAGGCCGCCTCGTTGCACACATTGGCAATGTCGGCGCCCGAAAATCCCGGAGTCTGACGTGCAAGCATCTCAATATCCACCGTGTCGTCAAGTTTGAGAGGCTTCATGTGCACCTTGAATATGGCCACACGTTCAGAGAGTTCGGGCAAGTCTACATGTATTTGTCGGTCAAAACGCCCGGCACGCAGCAACGCAGAGTCGAGTATTTCCACACGGTTGGTGGCAGCCAGCACTATCACACCCGTATTGGTGCCAAAGCCGTCCATTTCGGTGAGCAACTGGTTCAGAGTGTTTTCGCGCTCATCATTACCACCCATCGTAGGATTTTTGCCACGGGCACGACCTATGGCATCGATCTCATCAATAAATATGATGCAAGGAGCCTTTTCCTTGGCCTGCTGAAACAGATCGCGCACACGACTGGCGCCCACGCCCACAAACATCTCAACAAAGTCGGAACCGGCCATCGAGAAGAAAGGCACCTCTGCCTCACCGGCCACAGCCTTTGCCAACAGCGTTTTACCTGTGCCCGGAGGGCCAACGAGCAATGCGCCCTTGGGTATCTTGCCACCAAGTTCGGTGTATTTTTTCGGATTCTTCAAGAAGTCCACAATCTCGCGAATTTCCTGCTTGGCGCCTTCTTGTCCGGCCACATCCTTAAATGTGATGTTCGTCGTGTTCTTGCCATTCTTCTCAAACAAGCGTGCCTTGCTCTTGCCCACGGTAAAGATGCTGCCCATGCCGGCACCACCGCCACCCATGCGGCGCATCAAAAAGAAATAGAGGAACACCAGCAACAATATGGGGAATATGCTGCTGAACAAGTTTGAAAAGAAATTGCTACTTTCCTCATAGCGCACCCCACCCTTGTAGTTATTGTCAAGGAAGGTGCCCACGGCATCGATATTAGGATATTTGGCCGACACGGTAGGGGCCGTGCCCGTCTTGTCACTGCCCATGTTGAACACATCGCGTATGTGTTCGGGGCGCACCACAAAGCGCACGTTGCCGTCGGTCTTGTTCACCACCACCTCACGCGCATAGCCTTGTTTTACATACGTGCGAAAGGCCGTGTAGTCCACCTCCTTGTCTACACCGCCAGCCTGACTGTTGCCACTGTTAGTGTACAGCATTATGCCCAACGAAATGACGGCAAGGACGTAGAACCATGTTAGTGTAACAAATGGTCGCCGACGCCTGCCCGGCTTTTTGCCTTCGGGTTGCGGCGATGGCGTACTTGGTATTTGAGCCATTTTGTTTTCTGTTGTAATTTTAAGTATAACGTGTTACGAGAGTCAGTCCAAATCTGCCACCTGTGTCAGTTCGGCATCGTCCCAAAGATTTTCCAAATCATAGTGTTCGCGTGCCTCGGGCAGGAATATATGCACCATCACCGTGCCATAGTCCATAGCCACCCACTCACCATTTTCGCGTCCGGCAATAGCCGCAGGCTTCTCGCGCAGATGTTTGCCTGTAAATTCCTCCACCGAGTCGGTTATGGCGTCCACCTGTTGTGGCGAACCGGCAGTACATATAACAAAGTAGCTGCAAGGTGCTGTAATAATGTTACCCAAATTGGCTGTTACAATGCTGCGGCCTTTTTTCTCCTGAATGCCGTCAATGATTGTATTTACTAACTGTTGTGTTTCTTCCATGCGTTATTTATCTGTTTGTTTTTGGTGCAAAGATAGTGCAAACTGAGCGCAGAAAGTCAAGCTTGCTTGAACTTTATGCCGAGGTGCAGCCTATCTTCTGCAAAGATAGTGTAAACTGAGCGAATAAAGTCAAGTTCACTTGCAATCTTTGCCGAACCGCAGCCTATCTTCTAACAAAGATTATGCCAAAAGCGCTTACAGCCACAAAGGCACGGCCGATTTCAGCACATTATTCCTCATATATAAGGATTGTGTACTTGACACATGCCACGTAACTTTGCACCCATAAAACATTACAACACAACCAACTATGCTATTTTTACCACTTTTGCTATCGGCAGCACCCGTTTGTGCCGACACCACCAAGCATTTTGACATCGAAGAGGCCGTAGTAGTAGCCTCACCCAAAGAAACCCGCCAACTGCGCCAGCAACCGCTCAGCGTCAGTCTGTTCGACGCAGGCACGCTCAACAACCGCAAGGCCGGTGCGCTGAAAGACCTCTCGGCCTATGCGCCCAACTTCTACATGCCACAATACGGCAGCCGCCTCACTTCGGCCTGCTACATTCGTGGCATTGGCAGCCGCATCAACACCCCCGCAGTAGGGCTGTATGTTGACAACGTGCCCTACGTTGACAAGTCGAGCTACGATTTCTCATTTCAAGGTATCGAACGTGTCGACATCATGCGCGGCCCGCAAGGCACACTCTATGGCCGCAACACCATGGGCGGCCTGGTGCGCGTGTTTACAGCCGACCCCATCACCCACCACGGCACCGACGTGTCGGCCGGCATTGGCACGGGGTGGCAGCAGCGTGCCATGCAGCGCCATGCAGCCTTCACCACCTATCTGCACCCGGCCAACCGCATGGGCCTCAGCATAGGCGGCTATTACGAGGGCGAAGACGGCTACTTCAAAAATCAGGCCACTGGCAAAAAGCAAGATGCAAGCGAGGCCGGCGGTGCACGTCTGCGCTGGTCGTGGCGCCCTACCGATGTGGTAAAGATTGACTGGACCGCCTCATACGAGCACAGCAACGAAAAGGCTTGCCCCTACTATCTGTTAGGCAACACAAGCGACTTTGCCCAAGGCTACAACACTGCTGCCAACGGTGCCGCCATAGGCACACTCGAGCAGAACCGCCCAAGCACCTACCGCCGCGGCGTGTTCAACACCGGTATTGGCGTGGAGCACCGTCTGCCAAAGCTCACTTTGAGCAGCATCACAGCCTACCAGCGACTCGACGACCGCCTGTTTATGGACCAAGACTTTACACGTCAAGACATCTTCTCGCTTTGTCAAAAGCAGCACGCCAACACCGTGTCGGAGGAGATTGCACTGAAAAGTCCAGCCAGCAATAGCCGTTGGACATGGACCACGGGCGCATTTGGCATGTACCAGTCATTGCGCACCGACTGCCCCGTCACATTCTACGGCGAGGGCGTTGACTACCTCAACACGCAAATTGGCGCCAACCTGCCCACACAACCGGCCATCAGCATAGCCTTTACGGGCAACGACATACCATTTGCCGCACGGCTCAAAACGCCCTCGGTCAATGCGGCATTGTTCCACCAGAGCACGGTCAAGCTGGTTGGCGGACTGAGCATAACGCTTGGCTTGCGCCTTGACTACGACTACCGCAAACTCGACATGACGTCGGGCGCCGAGGGCAACGGCACCATTCCCTACCACTTTGGCATGAGCATGGGCCATATGCAGTTTGCCACCGACCTCGAGGCCGATGCCTCGCTTAACAGTTCGCTGAGCCACCACAGCTGGCAGGTGTTGCCCAAGGGCGCACTCAACTATGCACTGCCGCGCGGACTTGGCAACATCTACGTGAGTGTGGCCAAAGGCTACCGCGCCGGAGGCTATAACATACAGTCTTACTCCGACTTGTCACAACAGTTGTTGCGCCGACAAATGATGCTGGGCGTACGCCAATACAGCGAGCAGGTCATACGCCGAATTCCGGACAATGTCATGCCTGATGCCGTAAAGGACAAGGCCATTGCGGGCATGACGGGGGTGCTCGACCGCGTCACACCACAAGCCCCCGATGCCAGCACGCTCTACTACAAGCCTGAGTACACCTGGAGCTACGAAGCAGGCATTCACCACAACCTGGCCGACAAAATGCTGCAACTCGACCTGGCCGTGTTCTGCATGAAAACGCACGACCAGCAAATAGCCCGCTTTGCCCAAAGCGGCATGGGGCGCGTCATGGTTAACGCCGGACGCAGCCGCAGCACAGGCGTTGAGGTAGGATTGCGCTCACAACTGGTCCACGACCGCCTCACGCTCACGGCTAACTATGGCTACACACATGCCAAGTTCACCCGTTACGACCTTGGCACCTCGGCCAGCGGCACAAGGGTTGACTACACGGGCAACCGCGTGCCCTTTGTACCTCAGCACACCTTCAGTGCATCGGCCGATGCCGAACTGCCCGTGTCGCCCGACAACTTTGTACGCACATTTGCCTTTGGCGCCGATGTCAAGGGGGCCGGCAGCATCATGTGGGACGAGGCCAACACCTTCGGACAAAAGTTTTATGCCACACTCGGCGCACACGTCGGCACCACACTGGCTGGCAATGTGCAACTTAACCTTTGGGCACGCAACCTTACCGGCACACGCTATGCCACCTTTGCCTTCGACAGCATGGGCCACCGCTTTGCCCAATATGCCGCACCACGCTCATTTGGGCTGGACGTAAAGTGGCACTTCTAAAACGCGTTAACGGGTTAACCCATCAACCCGTTAACCCGTCAACATGCCCCTTCCACCATCTGCTGCAACTGCAACATTGCAAGTATCATGCGCCATGCCAAGCCTCAAGCATATAAAATGTTTGAGGCTTGGCTTTTTTGTACACACAATTTGACTATATTTGCACTCATAAACAGATAACGACCCTTTACACACATCAACTATGAAAAGATTACTGAGCATCATGCTGCTTGCAGCCGCCACCACCCTGACGGCACAAGCCGACAAAGAAATTAAACGCCCCGACAGCTACAACTACAGCCGGGGGGTCGAAGCATACGACAACGATAACACCAGCGAGGCCATCGACTACTTTAACCGCGAAATAGCGGACAACAGCAAAAATGGCTATGCTTATATGTATTTGTCCGACATTTACCGCCAACAAGAAGAACCCGGCAAAGCCATCGATGCCGCCAACCTGGCCATAAAGTACATGCCTGCCAAAGACAAGAAATTCACCACCGTGAGCTACACCATCAGAGCACAAATTCAATGTCTGCTCAAAGACACTGTGGCAGCCCTGTCCGATTACGCATCGGCCATCAAGGCCTCACCCGATGAACAGCGCCCCTACGAGGAACGCGCGCAACTTTACTATGAGATGGAACGCTACGACGAGGCCGATGCCGACTACCGCAAAATCATCAAAATTGCATCAGGCGATGCCACAGGCTACATGGGTTTGGGGCGCAACCTGAGTGCGCAAAAGCAATGGGCCGAGGCCATCAAGCAGTTCACCTACGCCGCCAGTTTGGGCTCAGACAACGCTTATCCCTACGCATTTCGTGCTGAGGCTTACAAGGAACTTGGCGAATGGGACAAGTCTGCCGACGACATCATCACCGCTTTGAGCATTGAGTTCAACAACAAAGCCGTATCGTTGCTCAGCGACATAAAGGAACCCATGCTCTCTATCTTATTGGCAAAAATGAAAATACAAATGGCCAAGTCGCCAAACAACATAGACTGGCCTTTCTACTTAGCCGCCACCTACGAACAAAGCGAGCAGTACGCCAAGGCCATCAGCTACTACAAAATTTTACAAGACAAGGACGCTTCGCTCAACCTTGGCCAAGGCATTGCACGCTGCTACCAAAAGATGGGCGACTATCAAAATGCGCTCATTGCCATCAATAAGGCCTGCGACACCGACTCAGTAGATACCGATGTGCTCGGAATGCGGGCCGACATATTGTACAACCTCAACCGTCCGCAAGAGTCCATACAGCAGTATGACGAAATAATTAAGATGGAGCCCGACAATATGGGTTACTACTACGCACGTGCATGGACCAAATTGATATTGCGCGACTTTGAGGGAGCTGTCGAAGATGCTACCATGTGCATGGCCGCAGGTGGCAACGTGCTTGCTCCCGCCTACAACCTGCGCGGATTGTGCTATAAGGCACTTAACAACAACGACAAGGCGCGCCCCGACCTTGAAAAGGCCATCGCACTCGAACCCACACCGGCCGACTACAGCTGCAGCCAATATGCCTACCTGGCACTCGGACAAAGGGACAAGGCCATGGAGGTGATGGACACCATTCTGAACCGCGACAACAGCAGCGGCAACAACTACGATGCGGCTTGCCTGTATTCTCTCATGAACAACACGGACAAGGCTTTGAACTACTTTAAGACGGCACTCGAAAAGGGCTATGTCAACTTTGCACACATCGGTCTTGACCACGACCTTGACAACATACGCCAACTGCCCCAATTCAAGTCGCTTGTCAGCACCTACAAGCAAAAGCTTGAGCAGTCGCTCACACCGGCCGACACCGTGGTGGCGGTACACCCCGGTGCTGGTAACACGGTAACTACCGAGGTGCCATTTACCAAAGAGTATGGCGTGTGCACCATCAAATGCAAAATCAACAACCTGCCGCTCTCGTTCGTGTTCGACACCGGAGCTGCCACGGTATCACTGTCAATGGTTGAGGCCACCTTTATGATGAAGAACGGCTACCTGAGCAAAAGCGACGTGGTGGGCAGCCAATACTTTCAAGATGCCAACGGCAACATCAACGAGGGTACCATCATCAATCTGCGCCACGTAGACTTTGGCGGTCTAAAACTCGAAAACGTGCGTGCTTCGGTGGTGCGCAACCAGCGTGCCCCGCTCCTCCTCGGTCAGTCGGTGCTCGGTCGCCTTGGAAAAATCGAAATTGACAACTCCCGCAAAGTGCTGACTATTACAAGCAAGCAATAAGCGCTTACTGGAGTTACGACTAAACATTTCAATGAATCTTGAATAAAACGACAATAGAGACAACCATGAACGGCATTGTCTCTATTGTCGTTTATACCTCTGACACGAATACGGGTTAGCAGACTCTGAGTACGCCATCTAATAATCAGAGAACTTACCAGCAATCTTGTTAAGATAAGATCCTAACGATTAAGCAATTCTTTCAAGAATGCTTCCGACTTCGTAACATCAATCTCATTAACAAAGCTTTCATCCTTCAGCATCTCATCTATTGCCGTACCATTAAACTGAGCAACACCTCTTGTATATCTTCCTGCCCAGTGAAATTGCAAGACTGTATTATCTATCAATTTACCATGATATACTGAACATAAAAGCGTTTTGAATTTTGAGGACTCGTCTATACCAATAAAAAAGAACAAAAACACACTCTTAGAACCCGCCATTTTCTGCAGGAACTTATCTATATTATATGCCTTCGGATTAGAGTTTAGATATACTATTTTGGTTTTAATGTCAGTATATGTATCCCCATTGTCAAACTCGCGATAATAGTCACCTAAACCATTTTTAGTGTCATACGAAGGTAACGCGGCTTCAAGATTATGCAAATTAGAGATAATATGTTGTCTTTCTATATCATTCGATGTTATCAAGCTTTCTATGAGTCTGCCTCTAATATTCGTATTTTCTATATGTGATGCAATGAGAATTTCCCTTTTGCACTTATTACAGCGCTCGTTCAAATCATCTTCAAGAACACGAAAATTATCTGATTTAACAAAGGAGTATGCTCTATTGATAGAGGCAAATATATTTGTCCTCTCTGCTTCTGTAGGTTCAAACTTTTGATTGACAGGCTTAATACTTGAAGATGCTGTAATCGGTGACGACACTGAAAATATAAATGCAGAAGCATTTATGAAATGTACATCTCTTGATAAAATAAATATACCAGCTTCATTAAAAACTATTGGAACTGATGCTTTTACGAATACTCTGATAAACTTAGTAACCATTCCACCAACAGTTGAAATAATCGGATCATTGCCTGCACAAAGAGGTGAAGCTCCCACAAGCGGAGTCCATATTCCTGAAACTCACCCTCTTGCCGACCCTCCAAAATGCTCATTTGACAGTGACTGCACAATTAATG
>OQVL01002580.1_pt1 | contig 11077 bp, 10 predicted proteins | sample 1691501 | NCBI WGS metagenome assembly OQVL01 (sample SAMN03418253, study PRJEB22391) | human gut metagenome | biome: human-gut; feature: organic feature; material: feces | host: Homo sapiens | place: Tanzania | collected 2013-01
GGGGTAGGCAAGCCAACCCCGTGCTAACGTATGAAACCGCTCTTCGGCGGTTTTTGCGATGCACCGCACGTTGGCGCATACTAATGGAGAATGGTTTTTTGTGATGCACTGCACGTTGGCACATGCCAACGGATGGCGGTTTTATTAACGGGGATGGCAATTCGATGACGAAGGCAACCGCCGAAGGACGGTTGTATAATCATAGCCCCAGGTTGGCTTGCCTACCTGGGGTCAGTTGCGGAAGAAGAATCTACCGCCGAAGAGCGGTTGTATAAATCACGGGAAATATTTTAGCAAGTTGAGTCAGCCGTCCCGCCATAGGTAGTGGCGTACCTCCGGCACGCGAGATGGGAAGGATGCGCAGAATCCCGGCACGCATCCGCTTCGCTCCGCGTACCGGGTTACGGAAAAGTGCCGTCGCTCCGCGACGATGTATGTGGCGATGGTATTTCTACAACCGCTCTTCGGCGGTAGTTGCGTGTGCCACTGGTGTCACGGGGTAGGCTAGCCAACCCCGTGCTAACGTATGAAACCGCTCTTCGGCGGTTTTCCCTCTGAGCATGCTGATTAGGCGTCGATGTGCGTATAGCGTGAGAGGCAGAAGTTGGAAATTTTTTCAGATTTGGCATAAAAAAACAGTGAACTATTTGATATTAGGAATAAAACGAGTACCTTTGCAGACCGATTATATCCAAAATTAGCGTTTTATTGTCTCACTGCGAATGCTTTTGGCCGAGCGAAGCAGGAGGCATAACTTGTGTAATTATTTAAAAATTAGAATTTTAAAAGTGGATACTTTAAGTTACAAAACAGTCTCAGCCAATGCTGAAACAGCACAGAAAGAATGGGTTGTGATTGACGCAACAGACCAGGTATTGGGTCGTCTTTGCGCGAAGGTTGCAAAAATTCTTCGCGGCAAATACAAACCAAACTACACACCTCATGCAGATTGTGGTGACAATGTTATTATTATCAACGCAGACAAGGTTGCCTTGACAGGAAAGAAGTGGACAGACCGCGTATATCTTTCTTACACAGGTTATCCAGGTGGTCAGCGTGAGTGCACTCCAGCCATCATGAAGTTGAAGGCAGAGAACAAACACATCAAGCCGGGAATGAACCCATTGTTCATCAAGGTTATGAAGGGTATGCTTCCAAAGAACCGTCTTGGACGTCGCTTGATCGAGAACATGCATGTGTACAACGGATCTGAGCATCCACATGCAGCACAGAATCCAAAAGTTATTGACATCAACAAGCTTAAATAATATTGAGGTAATATGGAACAGATTAATGCAGTAGGCCGTCGTAAGGCCGCTATCGCACGTGTATTCGTGAAAGAGGGAACAGGTGTGATTACAGTCAACAATCGCACATTGGCAGAGTATTTCCCAAATCCTATTCTTCAATTTATCGTTAAGCAGCCGTTGGCATTGCTTGATGTAGCAGAGAAATATGATTTGAAGGTTAACTTGGTAGGCGGTGGTTACAAGGGACAGGCAGAAGCCCTTCGTCTTGCAATTGCCCGCGCATTGGTGAAAATCAACGCAGAAGACAAGAGCGCATTGCGTCAGGCAGGTTTCGTAACCCGCGACCCACGTGCCGTAGAGCGTAAGAAACCAGGTCAGCCAAAGGCCCGCAAGAGATTCCAGTTCAGCAAGCGTTAATATTTATATTGATCTGGAACAAAATACAGAGTTTAGTATCCAAACCGTCGGGACTTGTGCCGCATAGCTCGGAGCGCTACCCGGGGGTTGATTAAGTAGAAAGTAAACAAAAAAGAAAAAGAAAATGTCAACACCAAGTTTTGAACAATTATTAGAGGCAGGTTGCCATTTTGGCCACTTGAAACGTAAATGGAATCCTGCTATGGCTCCTTATATCTTTATGGAGCGCAATGGTATCCACATCATTGACTTATACAAGACAGCAGCAAAGCTCGACGAAGCCGCTGCCGCTCTCAAAAATATCGCTAAATCAGGAAAGAAGGTACTCTTTGTAGCAACAAAGAAGCAGGCAAAGCAGGTTGTAGCCGACAAGGCATCAGCAGTTAACATGCCTTATGTTATCGAGCGTTGGCCAGGTGGTATGTTGACCAACTTCCCGACTATCCGCAAGGCAGTCAAGAAGATGACCAACATCGACAAGATGACAAAGGACGGCACATTCGACAACTTGTCTAAGCGTGAGCGCCTTCAGATTACTCGCCAGCGTGCGAAATTGGAGAAGACACTCGGCAGCATCGCTGACTTGAACCGTCTTCCTTCAGCATTGTTTGTTGTAGACGTGTTGAAAGAGCACATCGCAGTGGCAGAGGCTAATCGTCTTGGTATTCCTGTATTTGCAATGGTTGACACCAACTCAAATCCTAACGACGTTGATTTCGTAATCCCTGCAAACGACGATGCATCTAAGTCGATCGAGCTCGTTCTCGACACAGTATGCGCTGCTATGGCAGAGGGTCTCGAAGAGCGTAAGGCAGAGAAGGTTGACGCACCGGCAGAGGGCGAAGAGAAAGACGCAGCTCCAAAGCGTGAGCGTCGTCGCGTGCGTAAAGCCGCTCCGGTAGAGAAGGTTGAAGTTGCCGCTCCAGCCAAAGAAGCAGAAGAGGCAGCAGAATAATCTTCTTCACCTTAATAATTGAAATTTAATAACTAGAAAAAATTTATATTAGATATGGCAGTTACTATGTCAGACATCAGCAAACTCCGTAAACTTACGGGTGCTGGTATGATGGATTGCAAGAAAGCGTTGGAAGAAACCAACTGCGATATGGATGCCGCTGTAGAGATCATTCGTAAGAAAGGTCAGGCTGTGGCAGCAAAGCGTGAAGACCGCGAGGCTTCTGAGGGTTGCGTTCTTTCTGCAGCAACTGCAGATTTCTGCGCTATTGTAGCTTTGAAGTGCGAGACCGACTTCGTTGCAAAGAACGAAGGTTTCGTAGCCTTGACAAAGGCTATTCTCGACGCTGCAGTCGCTGCGAAGGCTAAATCGCTCGACGAGGTTAAGGAGCTTGAGGTTAACGGCCGCAAGGTTGCCGACCTTATCGTAGAGGAGATTGGCAAGACTGGCGAAAAGATGGAATTGGGCGCTTATGAGTGTCTTGAGGGTGCTGGCACAACATGCTACGACCACCTTGGCAACAAGCTCTCTACCATCGCTACATTCACTAAGCCTGTAGAGCGTCAGGTTGGCCGCAACGTGGCAATGCAGATTGCTTCTATGAACCCGGTTTCTGTAAGCCGCAACGATGTGCCTAAGGAAATCGTGGAGAAGGAATTTGAGATTGCACGCGATAAGGCTCGTGAGGAAGGCAAGCCAGAGGCAATGCTTGACAAGATTGCAGAAGGTCGTCTTAACAAGTTCTACAAAGAGTCTTGCTTGCTCGAGCAGGAATTCATCATGGATCCGGCTCTCACTATTGAGAAATATCTCAAGGGTGTTGACGCTGACCTGACTGTTACAGCATTCAAGCGCGTAAACTTGAACGTGGACTAATCCAATAGGACATCAATAATAAAAAACTCCGGAACCGTGAGGTTGCCGGAGTTTTTTTTGTTGCATTACGTTTTGCTTTTTTGGTTGTGCCTGAAGGCAACCGGACGGTCGTGTTCCGTCTTTCTGTGTCAATAGGCGTTTCAGTCGCGGAAATAGATGGTTTGTGAGCCGTCGAGCGTCATTGAGAGGCGGTCGTTGCTCACGCTTACGTTTGTGAATGAGTCTTTCCCGTTGCTGTGGATGGCGTCGCGCAGGCTTGCCTCAAGAGATTCCTTGCTGAGTCCCGTAGACTCAAGATGGGTGACAAGAGCTTGTCTTACCGCGTCGATGTCGGTGATGTCGGGGTATTGGCTGAAGTCTATGGCTATGTCGTCCGGATTCATGTGGCCGGTGATTGAGTCGGCAGAGTATGTAAGGGTGACTGTGTTTCCGGCGATGGCGTATTTTCCGCTTATTTCGGCTCCGAAAGTTGCCGAGACGGGCAATGCTGCGGTTTCGTAGGGCATTGTTCCGGATATGCTCATCATCACACCCATCTCAAAAGTTTTGTCGTTGTTGAAAATTATTTGTTGTCCGTAGCCGGCCATCATATAATCGTCGATTTGTTCTGCGCTGCCTTCGGTTGTCCAAGACCCGATTATCGCTTTTTCAAGCGATGGTTGCTTCACGATTGCTTTTTGCTGTTTCTTTTCAGAAGAGCACGCCGATGCTAAAAGTATTATGACTATTGAAATCAGAAATTTTGATGATGTGCGCATACTTGTCTTGATTTTTTTTGCAAAGTTAGTGCAAGCCGGGAGTAAAGAAAAGAACTGACTCGATTTTCTTTATTGTTTTGATGGCACGAAGCTGTTCAACCGGAAATTTTGGCAATAAAAAAACCGGCTGCCTAAAAAGCAAGTCGGTACCTAACTATTTAATAACTATGAGAAATCAAAAATAAGAAAAGGCAATTTTGCCCATCTTTTGAGAGATTAATGGTTTATTCCCGCTACGTATCCTTTGCGTTGCATAAGCAGTGACGCATTTGGATGGAAACTATGGGAAGGAGCCATTCTCACTGAATAATTTGTGTGGTTCATAATAAAGTCTCCTTTCTTTTAATAATTATGGCCGCTCTCTCGCGCGCCTCTTAACCTAAAACAATCTTTCTTTTTCTGATGCAAAGGTAATGCCATATTTTGTTCTGACCAAAGAAAAAGTGTTAAAAATATGTTTTAAAACATATTTTTCCAACACCTTTCTATTTACTGAGATAACATCTAACCTCGCCAATCGGTAGTTTGCCCTTCATCATCAGCGGTTTATGCGAAGAGTCGGTCGAAATCCAGGTGTGCATATCGTCTGACGATTTCTTCTTGCCGTCGGTTGTGAAAGAAAACGATACGTGGTAAGCCACGTGTTTCGACTTGTCGCGCAGTTCGATGGTTTCTGTGCCGACAAGCCGTATGCGCAGAGTTTCCTTCTTTTTTCCAGAGAACACAGTCGTTGTGTAAATGTGGTTTTTTACCATTGCTTTATAGTCGAGCGCACGGATATAGAAGAAAATGCTCAGCATGTCGTAAGCCTGGCCGTTTGCCTGCAGCCGCACCACGTTGTTTGCTTTTCCCGGGCGTATGCGGGTGCATTCGGCGAGGCTTGTATTGCCGTTGTATGAATAGCGTACAATGTCGATTCCCGAGTGTTTGCCCTCATGCGACGCCTTCCGATATATGATTGGGCGCATTCCCGATGGTTGTATGGTGCAGCTCAGGGTGTCGCGCACGCGAAACACCTTGTCGGCCCATGAAATTGTGCGGGCTGATAGCGATGCATCGTAGTTATGTCCGGATTTTTTTATCGACAGGGTTGCAGAGCCGGCATGTTTCCATATTAGCCCCCAGTGATACACAATGTCGTAGTGCAGCGTCTCGTTTGTCAATGTGTATGAGTGGGCCGCAACAGCAGCCGACAGAGCCATCATCAGGGCCAGAGTCCTTATTGAGAGCAGTCGTTTCATCGTAACAGTAATTTATATATATGACAATTCAACAGAAAATAAGTTTAACCCGAATGTCTGTTTGTGGGACAGAACTCTTGTCTTTTGTGGATAAAAAAAAGATAAATGAGGGTGGAAATTTTGTTTATATATTATATATTTGTGAAAAAATTATAGAACCTAAAAACAAGCAAAGATGAAGAAAATAGTATTTATGTTGTTGTCGGTTGTGATGGTTGCATCGCTGGCAAGTTGCGGAGACAATGAAGAACCGACGCCAAAGTCAAACAATTATATGATGTTATATCGTGTGATTATGTCAAAAAACACATTCGACTATGGCAATCCGACGTTGAAGGTGCTGAATCCTGTCAAAAACACGACGGAGACAATTGTCCTGACCGAAGATATGGACAATCGCAACAACACGGTCTATTCGCTTGACTATGCGGTTGTGAAGGCTTCGATTGCACTGTCGCTGACCGACCCCAACGACCTGTTTGTCTATTACTATCCAGTAATGGACATAAAGAGAGGAATGAAGTTTGAGGCAGAACTGAATCTCTACATCGACGATGCAAAGACATCGCTTATCGACCCTGTTAAAAAGGTGAAAGTCACGTCGCCTAAGGTGGCGGCATCATTTATTGAAACAAGTGGAGCGCTTGTCGCAACAGCGCTGGTTTCGTTGTCGACAACGACAATGTCGGGAGAGCAGTCCGTTGAATACTACACAAAGCATCAGCAGACCAAAGCGTCGGGTGTTGTTATATGGTAAGTGCAGATTCTCGTTAAACAATGGTTGTCTGTCGGATGAAAAATGCTTAAATTTGTGGCGAGAAGAACGCGCATATAGCGCAGGAAAATAAACTTAATCGCTTTTCTAAAAAAGAAACTTTATGCTGAACGAAAAGAAACAGGAATTATTGGAGAAAATCAAATCGTGGATTCTGATTTTTGTTGGATGTACGGCAATGTGTGCCGGCTTCGTGTTTTTTATCAACCCTTACAATATTATCCCTGGCGGTGTTTATGGAGCCAGCATTGTGCTCCACAACATATTCCCGTCGGTGCAGGTGGGCACATTCGGCTATTGTTTTGAAATCCCGTTGATGCTCTTGTCCTTGCTCCTTCTCGGAGCGAAGCTGGGTATCCGCACAATTGTGGCATGCCTTGTGCAGCCGCTGATAATGAACGTGCTGTCGTGGATGGCTTATCCCGACCAGGCGTCGCTTGAAGCACTTGACCCAACGAGAATAGCCGGCGGACTTATCGATATGTCCGACCATCTGATGCTCGCCACGCTTATCGGCTCAACGCTTATCGGTATGGGATGCGGTATTGTGGTGCGCAACCAGGCAACAACCGGCGGAACCGACATCGTTGCGATGATACTTCAGAAATATGCGCATTTGAAATTCTCAACAGGCATCTTTATCGTCGACTCGTTTGTCGTGATGTTTGGTGTGATAGTTATCGGATTCGGAGTGGGAAGCGACAGCGCTGTCGCTTCTGAAAATCCGTCGCTTCTGTTGATGTTCTATTCGCTGATTGCCATCTTCGTGGCGTCGCGTGTGGTGGCGTTCACAATTACCGGTTCGAAGAACGACAAACTGTTGTTTATTATCAGTGACGAGAAACTCACCTCGCTCCACAAATATATCCTTGACGACCTTGACCGCTCCGGCACATGCATAAAGAGTTCGGGACTCTACTCTAAGGGCGACAAGGAGATGCTTATGCTTGTGGTGAACTATAAGGAGGCCAACATCGTTAAATCGAAAATCAAGGAGGCCGACCCGCGGGCGTTTGTGATTGTCACCGACGCTTACGACACCTATGGCGAGGGATGGAAACCGCTGCCTGTGGCAGAGGAACTTCAGCCGGAGTAAGAGAACGCAATACAACATTCTGCAATCGGCACCGGAATGACGGTGCCCCCATAAAAACATATATAAGATTCTGATGATTGAAGATTTGAAAACAGCATTGTCGGAGCGCATACTTGTGCTTGACGGAGCGATGGGAACACAGATACAGCGCTACGGGTTGAAAGAAGAAGACTACCGTGGCGGCGTCTTTGCCGACCATCCGCAGAAACTGAAGGGGTGCAACGACGTGTTGTGCCTCACGCGTCCCGACGTCATAGCTGAGATTCACAGCGACTATCTTGACGCCGGAGCCGACATTATCGAGGCAAACTCGTTTAATGCAAATGCCGTGTCGATGGCCGACTACGGCCTGGCGTCCTATGTGAAAGAGATAAACCGTGCCGCAGCCGCCATAGCGCGCCGGGAGGCAGACAAGCGCATAGCCGCAGGCCGCCAGTGCTGGGTGGCAGGCAGCGTTGGCCCCACGAGCAAAACATTGTCGATGAGTGCCGACGTGGAGAATCCCGCAGCCCGCGAGCTCGATTTCGACACGTTGCGCGAAGCCTATGTCGAGCAGATGTGCGCGTTGATAGAGGGCGGAGTGGATTTATTCATCTGTGAGACGATTTTCGACACTCTCAATGCCAAGGCAGCCATCTCTGCAGCCAAAGAGGCGATGCGGCTCGCTGGCAGAAGTGTGGAAATTGCGCTCTCAGCCACATTGTCGTCGACAGGCGGACGTATGCTTGCCGGGCAGACAATAGAAGCTTTTGTGGCAAGCACAGCCCATTCTGGAGCGGTGGCACTTGGCCTGAACTGCGGTTTCGGAGCGGAAAGTCTGGAGCCATACATAAAGCAAATGGCATCGCTCACCGATGCCGCCGTGATGCTTTATCCCAATGCCGGACTGCCCAACGCTATGGGAGAATACGACGAGACACCTGAGATAACAGCCTCACATCTGTCGAAAATGATGGATGCCGGCGTAATCAATATTGCTGGAGGATGCTGCGGCACTACGCCGGCGCATATCCGGGCCATAGCCGAAGCCGCACGTTCACACACACCGCGCAAGCCGGTTGTGAGGAAGCCGGAGATGCGCTTGTCTGGACTTGATTTGAAAATCGTGTCGCCGGAGCAGAATTTCACCAACGTTGGCGAACGCTGCAATGTGGCAGGCAGCCGCAAGTTTCTGCGTCTAATCAACGAAAAAAACTATCAGGAAGCCGTTGATATAGCCTTGAAGCAGGTTGAGGCCGGCGCGCAGATTGTCGATGTCAACATGGACGATGCTATGCTCGACTCAAAGGCGGAGATGGTGCATTTTCTGCGTCTGCTCGCGGCGGAGCCCGATGTGGCGCGTGTGCCCGTGATGATTGACTCTTCGAAATGGGATGTCATCGAGGCAGGACTTAAATGTCTGCAAGGAAAGGGCATCGTCAATTCTATCAGTCTGAAAGAAGGAGAGGAGGTTTTCCTTGCCCATGCAAAGTTTATAAAAGAGATGGGTGCGGCAACGGTGGTGATGGCTTTTGACGAAGACGGTCAGGCCGACACGTTTGCCCGCCGCACGGAGATTTGCGCGCGTGCGTATAAACTGCTTACGGAGAAAGTGGGTTTCCCGGCTGAAGACATAATCTTTGACCCTAATGTGCTGGCTGTGGCGACAGGCATCGACAGCCACGACCGCTATGCGCTCGACTTTATAGAAACCGTAGGTTGGATAAAGCAGCATCTGCCAGGAGCAAAAGTGAGTGGAGGAGTCAGCAATTTGTCGTTCTCCTTCCGGGGCAACAACTATCTGCGCGAGGCTATGCACTCGGTGTTTCTTTACCATGCCATAGCCAAAGGTATGGATATGGCGATTGTAAACGCCGCCGCGATGATTCCCTATGACGAGATTCCAGCCGATGTGCGTCAGACCATAGAGGATGCGCTGCTTTGTCGCCGTCCCGATGCGACCGAACGTCTGCTCGAGGTGGCGGAACGCTTGAAAAACGAGAAGACGGGCATCGTCAAGGTGGTGGAGGAAGACTATTCAAGCCTTCCTGCCGATGAAGCGTTGAGCCGTATGCTTGTGAAAGGACGCATGGAAGGCATAGAGCCGATTCTTGAGCGTTCGATGTCGGAGCATGGTTCGGCGATAGCCGTCATCGAACAGCCACTGATGGAAGGCATGAACCGCGTGGGCACGCTTTTTGGCGACGGCAAGATGTTTCTGCCGCAAGTGGTGAAGAGTGCGCGCGCCATGAAGCAGGCTGTGGCATGGCTTCAGCCATTCATCGAGCGCGAACAGTTGCAGTCGGGCCGCAAATCGGCTGGCAAGATTGTCATCGCCACGGTGAAAGGCGATGTGCACGACATCGGGAAAAACATTGTCGGGGTGGTGATGCGCTGCAACGGATATGAGGTGATAGATATGGGCGTGATGGTGCCGGCAGAGGAAATTATCGACACTGCCGTGCGCGAGCATGCCGACTATATAGGACTTAGCGGACTGATAACCCCATCGCTTGAAGAGATGTGCAACGTGGCGCGTCTGATGAATGAGCGAGGTTTGTCGATTCCGATTCTTGTAGGCGGAGCTACGGCTTCGGCGGTGCATACGGCGGTGAAGATTGCGCCGTGCTACGACCATATTGTGGCTTATACGCGCGACGCCGCAGTGATGCCGTCGATAATGCAGGAGATTGCATCCGATCCGGCGGAAGCCGAACGGCGCATAAAGGCTGAGCAGGAAAGCCAGCGCAGCGCATATGCCGAATCGCAGAAACCGCTGCTCCCGCTTGAAGAGGCACGCCGCCGTGCGTTCATGCCCGACTGGGAGGCTTATGAGGCACCGGTGCCGTCGGTTATTGGTGCAACCGATGTGGAGATAACTGTTGAGGAAGCCATCGAATATATCAATTGGCGTGCGTTTTTCCCTGTGTGGCAACTTGACGCATCGTTTGCCGAACTTGCCGAGATTCATGGTTGCGACCATTGCCGTGCGCAGTGGCTTGCAGGGCAGAAGCAAGACCGCCGCAAGAAGGCATCGGAGGCGATGCAGCTGCTCAAGGAAGCTCAGGTGGCTCTTGCGCGTCTGGTGCGCGATGTCAACAACAGCATCCGCGCACGCGTTGTGCTGCTGCCTGCAAATTCTGCCGGCGACAACATCATATTCCATGCCGAAGGGGGCGATGTTGTGCTGCCGTTGTTGCGCCAGCAGAAGGATGGTGAGGAATGCCTGTCGCTGTCCGACTTCGTGAAGCCTTGCGGCACTGACTATGTGGGTGCTTTTGCCGTAACGGCAGGACGTGGAATTGAAGAAATAATATCAGGATATCAGCAGACCGACGACTTCAAGGCGCTGCTCTACCAGTCGCTGTCCGACCGTCTGGCTGAGGCCGCCACCGAACTGCTCCACGCCCGTGTGCGGCGCGACATCTGGGGATATGCTCCCGACGAGCGGATTGACTGCCAAAGGGCGTTGCGTGCCCAGTATCGAGGCATCCGTCCGGCTGCATAGTCACGGCGTTGGTCGGGCGCAATGGCGATTTTTGCCATCGAAAAAATCGTTGGCTTCGCGAATGTAGGAATCGCTGTGACGCCAAATGGAGCTATGAGTCCGGCATCGAGCGTGAGCGGATTGATGATTGCGCATCCTGCGTCGCGTTATTTTATGATTGGCGCCATTGCGCCCGACCAACGCCGTGACTATGCCGCGCGGCGTGGCATAACAGATATCTCA
>OQVL01002581.1_pt1 | contig 11077 bp, 4 predicted proteins | sample 1691501 | NCBI WGS metagenome assembly OQVL01 (sample SAMN03418253, study PRJEB22391) | human gut metagenome | biome: human-gut; feature: organic feature; material: feces | host: Homo sapiens | place: Tanzania | collected 2013-01
TCGCTCGTGATATGGAGGCAGAGAAGAAGGATGCCAAGGCTATCAAGATGGCTACTGGCTGGGAGCGTGGCGCTGACGGCAAGTGGCGTTATGAGATTGCGGACATGAAGGAGTTTGACCGCAATGGCAACCTGCTGTATCGGAAGCATCATCCGGACTATGCTCGTTATATTGAGCTTCAGGACAAGGATCTAAAGAATCTGTTAGAGGACGGTGAGGAGCTGACAGACAAGGAGCGTGAGGAGTATGAGGCGTTGACGAAGAAGTATGAGAGTGACAAGTTCGGCGGCGAGAAGCTGGACAACATTCATACGCTGGAGGCTTATGTGGATGCTCCTGAGTTGTTCAAGGCTACGCTCCCAGCCGGTAGCCATCTTGATAGCCTTGGCATCCTTCTTCTCCGCCTCCATATCACGGGCGACAGAAAGATTGTCCAGACGAACGCTCACCTCCTCGGCATGGTCAGCCTCAGCAGCACCCTTCTCACCGATGAACTGATAGCGAATCACATCCTCGCCGTTCACCTCCTGACGCTCGGCAAGTCCAGTCGTGTCCTTGAACTCACCGCTATAAAGAGCCTGCTTGATAGAGCGCACAATCTCAGCCAAAGGCTTACCCTCGGCTCTACGCAACTTGATAGAGTCATAATAGAACTCCGTGATATGAGCGTTGCCATCGTTTGTAATGCCCTCATTAGGCTTTGGAGAAATAACGATACTTATACCATTATCCTTGTCGTTATGGTCAAAGCCGGAAACATGAGCATTATGGTTCGCAAGGCGAATTGTTACAATATTACCATTCTTGGTCTCGAATGTAGCATACTCGCTACCACTGCCGAACCTGCTTGCACCAAGAGCCTTCGCTACATCACCAATGAAAGTTTTAGGCTGGGTTGCAGATTTTTCAAATTCTTTTGCAAGATTCTCAATATTATTTAATACATTTGCACCAGCAGCACTTGAAACGACAGTTAATGACCTTGGAACATTTCCAAGAGAGGCGGTTTCAAGTGCTCTTTTTTGTTTAGCACTGAATCGTACACCACCGTCCTTTGTTTTTCCCATCTTTCTTGGGTCAACACCCTCAAGCAAATCCTTCATCACACGGTCGGCAACTTCCTCTGCACTCTTGTAATGAATGTGCAGGAAGTCAGCCACACCATTCCAGAACTTCTTCAGAGCCTGCTTCACGCGTTCAAGAGCATTGACAGCCTCAGCCTTCTCAAACACGCCGCCATTACCCTCAGCAATCTTGCGCTGCTCCTCACGCAGACGCTCCGCACCACGTCTGCCTGAATACGTAGCAATCACCTCGTCAGCAATCTCGTCGTCACTCTTCAACTCAGGATAACGCGCCTTCACCTCGTCCCAGACCTTCGTACCCTTCATAAGCTCCACAACGTTCTGCCATTCCTTAGGATTGCCGTTCCTCAGAGCCTCAGCCCACAAATGAGCATACTCATGCACCGGGGTCTCGCTCGTTGCAATCCTCGGATCGATATAAATCCTGCCACCAACAGTAAAGCCATACGCCTCACCATTCGCTGTACGGAAGAAACGAACGCCATCAGCACCGTCCACACGCTGCTCTCTAAGACCTACAGAACGTTTTTTGCTCTCATCAAGCAAATATTTGCCCTTATCGTATGACTTTTCAACTCCTTTTAGTAACTTTGCAAGCGGATAGGCAGACAAATCTTTCATCTGCGTACCCACACCATTAGAGGTGCTTGGCGATTCGTTGTCAAGCACTTCTATTTTTTGAACCTCATACGAATGGACACCATTGGCCTCTTCGCTTCTACCGTCTTCACGCATCAGAGTCATCACTCTGCAAGGCGTACCATCAATTACTGCTACACCATAGAATCTATGCATAATGGCATTCGGGTTCACCTCTTCGCCACGCTTTCCATCCTTGCCCTTTATGTAGTCAGGATGCTCCTCCACCTCGACACTCTTATTGATTACTTCGTCAAGATGTTCCGCCAATGCCAAATGTATGCCTTTGTTTGCACTCAAATTCTGATGTTTGGGGCTTAAACAAATATCAATAGCATTAGCAGATATTGTATAATTGAAGTTGGCTCCATAATTATTATAGGTCAATTCCTTTCCTGCATACTTTCTTTTCGCTGCATCAATGGCTTCACGTGTTGCTTCAGCTATGCTTCCAGTATATTCATGTCTTGGAATATCCTTCACAACCTCAACATAGCTTTCATTCAACCCCGGCATCACGACACCATGGCTTTCAACAGCCTGCTTCTGACGCTCAGCAAAAGTCTCAGGCGCATCACCCATCTGAACCTTAGCTCGTCCGTTCACCTCATCCAGCACCCTCTGACCCTCAGCCTCGTCCGCAATCACATCCATTCCGCTTTCGCGCAGTCTGTCTATCACAGCATCACGCAACGCTACCTCAGCCTTAGAAGGCTTCACGCCCCCTTCACCTCTCTGATAACGCTCGTCAGCCTTACGCTTCGGACTTTCCGCTTCGGTGAGTCTGACACCTTCCTTCTTGGCGTTTTCAACGGCTTTTTTGAAGTCCTCAAACGACATTTTCTTATCAGCGGCTTCAATGTGTGCCTTCCACGCATCAATCTGCTCTTTGGGCAAACCTGCGCTTTCCATCTTGTCGGCAATATCCAATGCTCCCTCCAATGTATTCACTGTAGGCATCATTACAATCTCATCCTTGCCGTTGGTGGCATACAGCATAGGATGCCTGTATACAACCTTGTCCATTCCTTTGGATGCAACCGCTTCAAGAAACTTCTTCAGATTGACTGCATTAAAGAATATTCCGTCAATTGCGACAGGTATTGCCTCTCCTTTCAACTTCTTGCTTGCAGCGATGGCGAAGTCAAGCACCTCCTTTGACGGCAACGACTCAACCTCCTTGTCGGGGATATGAACCAATCTGTGTATCGTCTTTTCCGTGTCCGGATATTTCCCGTCAATCAGATTGCCGTCCTTGTCTCTTGTTGTACCTTCCCACTCTTTGGGATAGTCCGCTTTCTCCTTGAAGAGAATGTATCCATCAGAGGCATACGCATAGCCGTTGGCATAATGCACTCCTCTCAGCGTAGGATAGCTAATTATTTTTGAAGCCGTATATTTGAACAGGTTGACCTTCTTTTTCTTGCCCACGGCTCTTGTCGCTTGACCGAGAACCGAGTCGTCCTCCGCCTTGCGTTTCTTCTCCTCCTTGTCGGCAATCTCCTTAGCCTTGTCAAAAACGCTCTGCTTCTCTTGCTTCTTCTCTGCCTTTTCGCTACCTTTGTTCACTGACGAATACTCGCTGAATGGCTTTGTCTTGCGGTGACTGCTGTCTATCCATTTTTCGAAGTCTTCAAGATTGGTTGTGGACACGGTTATCCTGCGCCCATTCTCCCAACCTTTCTCATAGTTGGCAAGATAGTCGCTCTTTGCCTCGTCCATATCATTGAAGCCGAGCATCACCTTGTGCTCGTCAAATGTGCCATCGGGGTTGTATTGGTCAACGACAAACACTTTGCGTCCGTTCCAACCGTCAATGTCATTGGAGAGGAACACGTCTATGTGGTCGCCATCCACGCCCTCCGTGCCACGGAAATAGCCGTAAGTGTTGTGCATCTTGATTTCCCACTGCTTTCCGTTAGCATCTGTGCCACGGCGTATGCTACCCTCTGGTTGTTCAATAGTGATGTCGAACGTACCCACCTGCACATGACCTTTCTTGTAGTTGCCAGCCTTTTTCTGTGCTTCGGTGGGCTCGGTGTTCACATCGGCTGACGCAGCTTCAATTTTGGCTTTAAGTGTATTTTCACCCTCACTATCAGCGACTTTTTTAGTGTTTTCTTCATCAGAAGTTTGTTGGTCTGCTGGTAAAGTCGTACCTTTGTCGGCAGAAGGATGTTGTTTGTCGCTGTGTGTGTCTGCTGACTGACTGCCATTATCCTTGTCAGTTTGCACAAAAGACTTGTCTTGCAAGGTAGTCGCAGATGTAGGATGTTCGGTATTCTGCCCAACATCCTTCTTTTTTTCAGCATACCCTTTTCTGAATATACCGCCACTGTTCACATTCCAATAAGAGCCGTCCTTTGACAATTCCACATAAAGCATATTTGAGTGTTCATCTTCTGCCTGAATAAGATATGTCTCAACTCCATTGGCACGCTTCTTCCCAATTTTTATGTTGTGCTTGTCATAATTGCTTGCAACATACTTCACGAACTCCTCCACCGAGGAGAATCCAGCCTTTCTGATTTGGTCTCCGTGGCGTGCCTCTATGTGGCGCAGTCCATAGCCGTTTCCCATCTCGTCAGCCACACCCTCGCTCAGTTTTATCGGAGCGACGGTAAGACCAGTGTCCTCCGTTATCTCTCCGAATGTTGTAGTTCCGTCCGACGAGACAACGAAAGGTTGTCCGTTCTCGTCACGTTCCTTTCTTTCCTCCTCTTTGGTTTTACGCTCTTCCTCTGCCTTTTCTGCGGCAATCCTCTCTGCCTCTTTCTTCTCTGCCTCAATGCGAGTCTTCTCCTCCGCCTCGGCACGTTCACGCTCCTCAGCGGCTTTTCTTTCCGCTTCCGTCTTCTCGGTCGCTATGCGCTCCGCTTCCGCTTTGGCGGCTTCCTCTCTGCGTGCCTTCTCGCCTACGATGGCTTTCCAAGCGTCAACCACTCTCTCTGCCTCCGCTACTGCCGCCTCGTTTTCCTTGATTGACCGCAACAATTCTTCCGGCGTCTCGCCTTTCTCCTTCAGTGCCTTTGCCGCCTTCTCCCTTGCGATAGTCAGAGTGTCGCTCTGCGTCAACACTCTCACGTATGACTTCGGGCAATACCCTAAGCACTGCAAGATGCACATCCTTGCTCTTGCCGATTGCCTTCTCCAACAAGAAGTTGTTTGTCAGCAGTTTTACACACATCTTATGTCAACGATTCTGGCAATTTTGACAAAAAAGCAACTTTGTGGATGTTTTTTTCAGTAAAACGCATATATTTCTAACTCAAATTTTATACCTTTGCATCGTTGTTGAATGTCAGGGAGACTTTCCTATGTGCCATCCCTGGTTCACTTATATTGTTGCATCAATTAAGATTTAATAAGCATGAAGGCTAAACCTGATTTAAGTTTTTGGAAACTATGGAACATTAGTTTCGGTTTTTTTGGCGTGCAAATTGCATACGCACTTCAAAGCGCCAACATTTCCCGCATCTTTGCCACTTTGGGCGCTGACCCGCACAGTTTGAGTTATTTCTGGATTCTCCCGCCTCTGATGGGAATCATTGTGCAGCCAATCGTTGGATCACTGAGCGACAAGACTTGGTGTCGGTTCGGACGTCGAATCCCGTATTTGTTTATTGGCGCTACCGCGGCAGTACTCGTCATGTGCCTGCTTCCAAACGCAGGATCGTTTGGTTTGACAGTAAGCGGTGCGATGGTTTTCGGATTGGTGGCTCTTATGTTTCTCGACACAAGCATCAATATGGCAATGCAGCCGTTCAAAATGCTGGTCGGCGACATGGTTAATGAGAAGCAAAAGGCAAAAGCCTATTCTATCCAAAGCTTCCTGTGTAACGCAGGCTCTGTGGCTGGATATATTTTTCCATTCTTGTTCACGTTTATCGGCATTAGCAACACAGCCGAAAAAGGCGTTGTGCCTGATTCTGTAATTTGGTCATTCTATATTGGAGCAGCCATTTTGATTTTATGTGTGATTTACACAACTATGAAAGTACGGGAATGGAACCCGAAGCAATACGCAGAATACAACGGCGCAGTCATAAACGAATCTGAATCCGACAAAGACAGCGCATCTTGGATTTCCTTGTTGAGCAAAGCTCCATCCACATTCTGGAAAGTCGGGGTGGTTCAATTTTTCTGCTGGGCAGGATTCCTATACCTTTGGAACTACTCAACAGGCGCTATCGCCGAAACCGTATGGGACACAACCGACCCTACTTCCGCCGAGTTTCAAGAGGCAGGCAACTGGGTTGGAATCCTTTTCGCCGTGCAAGCTGTAGGAAGCGTGCTCTGGGCCATTGTCCTTCCTCAATTCAAAAACGCCAAAATGGCTTACGCTTTAAGTTTGGCTATCGGTGCGATTGGCTTCTGCATGATTCCGTTCCTACACGACCAGTATATGCAATTCATTCCGTTCCTGATGGTTGGCGCCGGATGGGCAGCTATGCTTGCTATGCCATTCGCATTTGTAACCAACGCCCTGCAAGGATACGGACATATGGGCGCGTATTTAGGCCTCTTCAATGGAACAATCTGCATTCCTCAAATTTTTGCAGCAGTCTGCGGCGGTGGCGTCCTCAATTTGATTGGATCTCACCAAAGCAGCATGATGATTGTTTCCGGCGCATTGCTTTTAGCTGGAGCTATATGCGTTTTTGCAATTAAAAACAATAGATAACAGGATTCGGCTTTTTCGAAACAAGAGTTTCCAAAATGTCAAAACTGCGCTATGGAAGTCATTCATAAAACTTCCATAGCGCAGTTTCTTTTCAACGTTCTTCTAATAAAAAACAAGAACGATTTTCAGAGGAAACACCCCATAGTTTTACCGGATATCTTTCTGAATATCGAAAAACTTCACTACATTTGTAGAAAAATTTAGCATTATATGAAAAAACGCATTCTTGTCACAGGTGGAACAGGCTACATTGGCTCTCACACCGTAGTTGAACTGCAAAATGCAGGGTATGAAGTGGTCATCATTGACAATCTGTCAAACAGCAACATAGATGTCCTTGATGGAATTGAGAATATAACACACATCCGTCCGGATTTTGTAGAAGCGGACTGTACCGACATAGCTGCTCTCCGAAAATTGTTTGACACATATCCCGACATCTGCGGCATCATAAATTTCGCAGCGAGCAAGGCTGTCGGTGAATCTGTACATAAACCGCTGCTCTACTATCGCAACAATCTGAACACTCTCACCAACCTGCTGGAGCTGATGCCCGAATATAACGTCAAAGGAATCGTATTCTCTTCATCATGCACAGTTTATGGTGAGCCCGACAAGAATCCTGTTGATGAAAATGCCCCTATAAAGAAGGCAACTTCTCCATATGGCAACACCAAGCAAATCAGCGAGGAAATAATCACTGACGCAATCAATTCCGGCGTGGGATACAAGAGCATCATCCTCCGCTATTTCAATCCTGTGGGAGCGCATCCGAGTGCAGAAATCGGAGAGTTGCCGAATGGAGTGCCTCAAAACTTGATTCCGTATCTCACACAAACGGCGATAGGTATCCGCAAAGAGCTCAGCGTTTTCGGCGATGATTACGACACTCCCGACGGGTCATGCATCCGCGACTTTATAAATGTCGTGGATTTGGCAAAAGCCCATGTCGTTGCAATCAGCAGAATGCTTGACAATCCCGACACCGACCCGATTGAAATATTCAATCTTGGCACAGGTTCAGGCGTTTCCGTACTTGAGCTCATCAACACATTTGAGACTGCGACTGGAGTGGCTGTGCCTCACAAGATTGTTGGACGTAGAGAAGGCGACATTGAAAAGGTTTGGGCAAATCCGCACAAAGCCAACACAGTGCTTGGCTGGAAAGCTGAAACTCCACTTGCCGACACTATGAAGTCTGCATGGAAATGGCAATTGCGCCTCCGTGAGAAAGGAATTATGTAAATAATACTTTTTATTTAACTGAACAGGCCTTCATCCATTTGTCGTTCCCAAGGATGAGGGCTTTTATAAAATTGCACTATACGGAATGATTGACAAAGAGACAGTAGACAAAATACTTGACGCAGCCGACATTGTAGACGTTGTTTCCGACTTCGTGCATTTACGACGTCGCGGCTCCAACTATGTCGGGCTTTGCCCTTTTCACAATGAGAAGACGCCGTCCTTCAGCGTCTCCCGATCAAAAGGCATATGCAAATGTTTCAGTTGCGGCAAGGGTGGCAGTCCAGTCAATTTCATTATGGAACACGAGCAGATGTCGTATTATGAGGCACTGAAATATCTTGCAAAAAAATACAACATCGAGGTAAAGGAACGGGAGCTTACAGACGAAGAGAAGCAGGCACAGTCAGAACGTGAGAATATGCTGCTCGTGAATGATTTTGCACTGAAAAATTTTGAAGACAATCTTTTCAACACCGACGAGGGACGAAGTGTCGGCCTTTCTTATTTTTACGAACGCGAGTTTACCGACTCAACTATAAAGAAATTCCATCTTGGATATTCTATGGAAGGCCGGTCGGAACTCTACAATGCCATCAAAAAAAATGGCTATAATCCGACGTATGCCATAGAGTCCGGACTGTGTATCAAGGGAGAGCACGGCGTATACGACCGTTTTAAAGGCAGAGTCATGTTCCCGGTGCTCAACATTGCCGGAAAGGTAATAGCGTTTGGCGGTCGCACATTGAAAAAAGACCCCGCTAAATACGTAAACTCTCCGGAATCAATTATCTACAAGAAAAAGAACGAGCTTTACGGATTGTACCAAGCCAAACAGGCAATTGTAAAAAAAGACAAATGCTTCTTGGTTGAAGGCTATACAGATGTCTTGTCAATGCACCAAGCTGGCATCGAGAATGTTGTGGCGTCTTCAGGCACATCTCTCACCGAAGGACAGATAAGACTGATTCACCGCTTCACAGACAATATCACCGTCTTGTACGATGGTGACTCGGCCGGCATCAAAGCCTCCCTGCGAGGCATCGACCTGCTTTTGGCAGAAGGACTGAATGTCAAAGTGCTTTTGTTGCCTGACGGCGACGATCCCGACAGTTTCGCCAAAAAGCACAACGCTTCAGAGTTTCAAGGATTTATTGACGCCAACGAGACTGATTTCATAAAATTCAAGACATCCATTCTTCTGGAAGGACTTGAAAACGACCCTATAAAAAAATCCGAGGCGATACAAGACATTGTAAAATCCATTTCTGTCATCCCCGAAAATATCACACGCGCCGTTTACATAAAAGAATGCAACAAGCGCTTCGAAATTGACGAGAAGATACTTGCCGAAGAGGTGAAGAAAACGGCAAAGGGCATCAAGGCAAAAGACCGTTCTGGCAAAAGTGCCACAGAAACCGAGACAACATCCTCTCCAACCGTACGCACAGAGCCGTCGGATGCGGCAACCGTCAAATCCAAATCGCTGAGGATGTACGAGACAGACATCATCCGATATATTGCCAAATATGGCATGTGCAATGAGTTGTTTGAGATTGAAAACCCAGATGGCGGATTCTCCAACGTCACGCTTGTGGAGGCGGTAAACCTCGAACTGACATCCGAGTCAATATCTTTCAGCGTACCGGCATTTAAAAAGATTTTTGACAGAGCGTTGTCTTTCCTCCCCGACTTTTATGCAGACCTGCCCGGCGAAACAGATCGTCTGGACAAGGAAATGAGAGAAAAAGTGCAGATAGCGCAATTGTCAGACACCGTAGTTGGAAAAGCTAAAGAACGGTTGGTCGAGTCAATACAGAAAGATTTCAAAAACAAACTCATTGATTTTGAAAAAGAATATCTTGAAAAAAGACTGTGTTCAGACCAGGATGACGAAATCAGGCAAACGACGTTGGACCTTGTCATAGAAAAAGAGCCACTCAGCAAAGTGCACACGAGACTGTCTGATATGGAATCGGAATACGACCGTCTTCGTGACCTGGTGTCGTTGTCTCTCAACGTGTGGAAAGACGCACTGTTGTCTCAGCGCATCAAGGAGATTCAAGAAGAAATAAAGCTCCTATGTCAAGCGTCAGGCGACATCAACAGAGTCGAGCAATTGATGCAAGAGCTGTCTCAACTCAGAGCAATCCGCAAACAATTGATAGGAGACCGTGTGATTATTCCATAACCTGCGCCTTGATATTTAATTTATTTAGTATTTTTGCATAAAACAAAAAGATTGAAGGAATGATACGACAATGGATTGCTGCAATAACTCTGGCCAGTTGCTCGGCAGCCGCTTTTGCCCAATTGAACCTGCCGACACGCAACATCGGCGGCGTCGACTATTATTACCGGATTGTGCAAAAGAAAGAGACTATTTACGGCATAGCCCGGGAGTTGAACATACCTAAAGAGGATATCGTAAAGTACAACCCTTCGGTTGCAACTGGCTTAAAGAAAGATCAGGTGCTTTATTTCCCGGTTGACGCATATGTCAAACGGCAGGCAGTCGTTCGTCCAAAAGAGCATAAGCACACAGTAAAAAACGGTGAAACGCTGTATGGCATTGCCAAAATGTATGGACTCTCTGTCGCCGAACTGCTGCAAGCAAACCCCCAAGCAAGGACCGGACTTAAAGCAGACTCTGTGTTGACAATTCCTGTCGGCAACGACAAACAAGAAGCTGTGCCATACACCGTCAAGCCTGGCGACACACTTTATCGGCTGTCTGTGAATTTCAACGTCGACTTGAAAGATTTGCTTGAAATGAATCCAGGTGTATCGCCTGAGAATTTCCAAGTTGGAATGACTGTGCTTATTCCTCCAAGCAACAACGCTAATAAAGAAAATGACAAACCTGAAACGGTATTCGTACACGACAAAGTTGAAAAAGGCGATTCGTTTGAATCCATTTCCGAAGAATATGGAATTACAGAAGAACAGCTGAAAGAAGCAAATCCCGATGTGGACAAACTGAAACGTGGATCGTATGTGGTTGTCCCTATTGCGAATGAAAGCCAAACTGACTCAACCACGGTTGTCAGACAAGCTTTCCGCGAAACGTCAGACGACAACATCAACGACTGCGTCAACATTGCCATTTTATTCCCTTTTGAGGCAAAGAACACCAACAAAAGCAAGCAGGCTTTGTTCTACCGCGACTTCTATCGTGGGGCATTGCTGGCAGTCAACGACCTTAAGACTAAGTCAAAATTGAATCTTTATGCTTACGATGTTACAGATGCCAACATCTCAACCGTCTTGAGCAAGAAAGAGATTGCCAATGCGCATATGATTTTTGCCCCTTCTGAGGACAACTTGCTGAAAACGATTGTCGACTTTGGACAGAAGAACGGAATCAATGTCATTAATTCCTTCTCAATCAACAACGATATGTGCTACAACAACAATCGTTTTT
>OQVL01002582.1_pt1 | contig 11074 bp, 9 predicted proteins | sample 1691501 | NCBI WGS metagenome assembly OQVL01 (sample SAMN03418253, study PRJEB22391) | human gut metagenome | biome: human-gut; feature: organic feature; material: feces | host: Homo sapiens | place: Tanzania | collected 2013-01
CTCGGCAAGAAGTACAACGTTCCGACTCCGATTATCGACTCCATGATTCTGCTGGTCATTCTCGTGTTATTACTCACCCTTGCGGTAAGTGTTTGGAGTGTGTCCAGCAGCTTCAGAACGATTGGGCGAATCGTATGTGTGATGAGTTCAAGTTATGGAAACATGCCTATTTCGGTACTTTCACGTATGGCAATTCTTGTATTCCTTACGTGGATGTCGTTCCGTCTGATTTGCCCGAAGATAAGTTTAGCTATCTTTGTGATGCTATCCAAAATCTTCCTATTTCTTCTAGTTTGGTCAAGGCGCGCAATCGTCAAGATTTGTTTTCGGATTATCTTACGCCTAAATCAATTTACAATAAGCTTTCGTTTCGTGTTCCTTACGTCTCTAAATATCATGTACAGTGTTTTATAAAACGTGTACGTATTGACTATGAACGTAAATACAATGAGCCTTTGGAGTTCAAATATTTTATTTGCTCTGAGTATGGACCATGTACGTTACGTCCTCACTATCACGCTATTTTCTTTTCAAACGTGTGCTGGGAACGTTTCGCGCCTTTCATTTACAAACATTGGTACATGGGCGCTATTCGTGGATTTCATGAGCTCGAATTGAGAAACGGAACTATATCTGATGCTTGCGCTTACGTTGCTAAATATTGTGTTAAACCCCAAGAATTTGAAAACCCTTATGTTAATGCAGGTCTTATCCCTCGTCCTTTCCGCCTTATGTCAAAAGGTATTGGCGCTGCTGAGCGTTCCGCTATTGTCGAGGCTTCTCAGTCCTACCGTGGTTCAAAGCGTGACGGTAATAAATTTTATTACGGCTTTTCTCCTCTTTTTCTCGATTGGTTGCGTCTTAAGTTATCGCGTTTTTCACAAGATAAGAGCGGACAATGGCACATCGTCAAGCAACCGCGATATTATACAGACGCCTGTTTCCCCCAATCAAAACATTATTCATTGCAGTGGAAATTGCAAAAGGATGAGACGTATCAGTCCGTTCTTGTTTGCACTACTCGGAAAAATTGCGATAGCTTGTTATGCCTTGCGTATACGCGCTTTATGGAAGATAGATATATACAGCTATGTAATGACAAATTTTCAGCACTTAAAGCCGAATTTCCTACCCTCTCCGATGCGGAAATTATACGTAAAGCTGATATTGAGCGCGTACAAAATCTTAGAGAGCGTTACCAGCGCCGTCTATCTTCGTTTGTCAAATTTTACGGTAAATCATTCTTAAACGATATGTAATTATGTCACACATTTCAAAACTTTTTCAGGACCACAAAGTCCAGATTAAAAACAAGTCTGGTTTTGACTTGGCACATTCTAATTTCCTTACTCAAAAATGCGGTCAGTTGACACCTGTCTGCACTATTCCTATGTTGCCTAATGATAGTATTTCGCTAGGCTTCATGTCTCAGATTAAGCTTCCGCCAATGGCGACTTCTTTTTATGGTCGTGTCGATTATAGGCTAGAAGCGTTTTTTGTACCTTACCGCATACTTTGGGGCGGTTGGGAAAACTTCTATACACAGCCTATTGCTGACCCTTATGGTTCTGCTGTTGAGCGTCCTCACTTTTTGCCAAATTATTATGGAAAACAGGGACAGGTAAAAGGTTTGCATTATAAGCGTGGTTCTTTGGCTGATTATCTTGGCATTAAGGGCGGTTTTGAGTCAAGAGATTCTTCTACTACTATGTATACTGACCGTCTTAATAATATTTTGCCGTTTTTGGCATATCATAAGATTTACGATGATTGGTATCGTAATGCTAATATCCAGAAGCCGGCTTTTGTCCGTAAAACTTCATTTTCTGATGGTGATTCTTGCGGTTCTATCCCTTTTTATCCGTCTACTGTTACTGTTTCTGATACTGCCGTTTCTGGTGGTACTGCCGGTTCAGATATAGACCCTTTTGTTACTCGCCCTTCTGAGAATGTACCAGAGAATCGGCCTCTTTCTTCTATTGGTTTTAGTAGTGACCCGATTGGTAAAATTCGTTTTTCTACTAAGCTGGCTGATGGTTTTAGTCTTTTTGATTTGAGGCAGCGTAATTGGTCTAAAGATTATTTCACTACTGCTACGTTGTATCCTCAGCAAAGCGGTACTACTGGTGGTGCTGGTGTTCGTGCTGAGCTTAATACGTCTGATGGTTCTAATAATGGGACTACTACTTTTACTATTTCTCAGATTCGACAGGCTAATATTTTACAGAAATGGCTTGAGCGTAATAATATTGCCGGTTCTCGTTATGCTGACCAGATTCGCGCTACTTTTGGCGTTTTGCCTAGTGATGCAATGTTGGATCGTCCAATCTTCCTCGGTGGTTCTTCTTTTGGCATTTATACTAATTCTATCGCTCAGTCGGTTAATTCTGATAAAGGTGCTTCTACTAACCCCTTTAGTGGTACTGCTGGTGCTGATGCTGGACAAACTTCTGGTTTTGGCAAAGATTCTTTGATTGATGAATTTACTGCTTCTGAACATGGTGTTATTATGGTTATCGGTTCTATTGTTCCTCATGCTACGTATAGTACTGGTACTTCTCGTATGTTTGCTATGTCTCAGTTTGGTGACATTCCTAATCCTATGTTTGAAGGTCTTGGACAGGAAGCTATTCTTACTGCCGAACTTGCCCCAATTCTTTCTAATTCTTTTGATAATGTCGTTTTTGGTTATGTTGACCAATATGCATGGATGAAGTACATGAATGATGAAGTTCATGGGGCTTTGGTTGATGGTGAAAGTCTTGAATCTTTTAGCCTTCAGCGTTCTTTTAATACTAATAGTGCTAAATTGGATTCATCTTTTATTCAAATTCCTTTGGATTATCTCGACCAAGTTTTAGCTGTTAAACAGGAGCAATCGGGTTTCGCTTCTTGGGCAAATTTCTATTTCGATGTAAAGAAAACTTCTTTGCTTTCTCAATATACTATCCCTACGCTCGGTGAGCCTAAGAATACGCACACTGAAACCGTTCCTAATACAGGTCGTTCACTTTAATTTATTGTGTTATGTTACATAAATCTATCCCTTGCGGTTCTGACCGTGGACCTGCTTTTGAGGGTCTAGCGGTTAATATTAACGAAATTATTGAGCATCATACGATTACTGATAGCATGCAGGAGGTTTCTTCTAATGAACTCCAGCGTATCGAAGATATTGGTTTTCGTATTAATGAAGACTTTGACATGTTTCGTATCCTTAAGAATCAGTTAGGTGTCAAGGCTGCTAATGCTGGTATTGGTTCTTCGCAAGGACCTACGCCACAGGCTACGCCATCTACGCCACCTGCGCCACCTGCGCCACCTGCTGAATAGTCAACCCTTTATGGGCGCCCGCTATTTTGGCGGGCGTCCGCATTCCTTGCGAAATATATGCGGATTGACACACAATTAAAAATCAATCAATAAAACAAAATTGTTACATTATGGGAACTTTTGCTATTATATCTGGTATCCTTGCTCTTCTTTCTACTATTGGCGGTGTTACTGGTAAAGCTTTAAGCGCTAAATCTGCGCGTGAAAATGTTAATGCTATGGCTACTGTTGACGATTCTACTAAAGGCGTTGGTATTGCTTCAGATATTACTGGTATTGCATCTCAGATGCTTTCTTTTGCAGGTAATATGCCTAGTGCGGATAGGTTGTTTAATAAAGCTTTGAAAAATCAAGGTCCGTTTAACTTTACTAAAAATTTGAAAATATGAGTCGACGTACTAGAAAGGGTAAAGACCAGAAGGATGTTTCCTTTTTAGGTGAAATTGCTAAACAATATGGGTCTTTTGGTGTTAATAGTGATGGTTATCGTACCTCTAAAGCTATTGGTAAGGGTGCTGCTTTTTCAAATACTCAGCTTGCAGAAATGCAGTATAACCATGATGAAGCACAAATTGACCGCGATTGGAATGAACGTATGTATAATATGTATCAATCCCCAGAAGCTCAAATGCGACAATATCAAGAAGCCGGATTAAATCCTGCACTTATGTATCAAGGTGGTGTTGATATTAATGGTCCGTCTGGCGGTTCTGCTGCTTCTGCTTCCGGTGCTGTCGGTGGTGAAGACCCGCAAAGCGGTTTTGAGCGTGTTATGGGCGTTATGTCTCAATTCTTACAGATGATTACTGGCGCTTCTAATATTGGTCAGCAAGCTGTTCAAATGAAAAATCAGACTGCTGAAACTAAAGCCACTGTTACCGAAAAAAATGCTCATGCTGCTAATCTTGAAGCTGATACTGCTGGCAAACAACTAGCTAATCAGATTACTGCTGCTTTTGGTATGGCTGAAGCGTACTATAAAAATGAGCAGTCTAAAGCTTCTATAGCTTCTACTTATCAAAGTATTCGTGAGTCTATTTCTCGTATTAGTTTGAATGATTCAACCATTGAATTGAACGGTGAAAAAATTGAAGTTGCTAAATCAGAAGCTGGTTTGAATTGGGCTAAAGCTAATTTGACTAAATTTACTGAAGAACAGGGGCGCGCGCTTCTCGAACCGTCTAAACGTCTTCTTAATGCTCAAATTGCCCTTACTCGTGCTCAGACTGCTAAGACTTCTGAAGAAGCTGCACAGGTTGAATTAGATGCTGTTGCTAGACGTAATGCTGAATATGCACAGGCTGCTAAGGATTTGGCACAGGCTGCTGTTACTAATGGTTTGCTTGATAATGATTACTGCAAATCCTTTGTTGATTATTATAATCGACAAGGTGACGCTGCTTTGGTTAATGCTTACTCTAACTGGCTTAATGCTGGAACTAATGCACGTAATGCAGCCACTAATGAACGCAATGCAGCTACTAATGAATATAATGCTAGAACACAGCGTGTTAAAGTTGCTACTGATATTGTTTTTGACGCTATTGGTTCTTTGTCGAAGTTGTCTATTTCTGCCGTTCCTGGTGCTACTGCTGGTTTTGGTGGTTTTCCTGCTCTACCTGCTGGTCCTGCTGGTTTACCTGCTCTGCCTGCTGGTTCTCCTTTACCTCTTCCTTAATTAAAAAATTTCGCGCGCGCGTACAATTAAATGTGCGCGTGCGCGATAAAAAAAAGTAGAAATGCTTACAGGCGCTCCAAATCGCCTGTAAGTGTTTGTGCTTAACTGCCGGCTTTCGTATATGCCGGCTGTGGTTTTTAACTGCCGGCTGTCGTTTTTGCCGGCTGTGGTATTGCACATGTGAAACATTGTTTGTATATTGCGCGCAAATTTAGTTGCTATGGTTCGTAACTTTCAATTCAGAATTGGTAAACGCATTATAACTATTGCGGTAGATACTAATTGGTTGAACCTAATTTGTCTAGTTAGGCGACATTCACGATATTAACATAACGTTAAATTGTGTAACAACTGAGACTAAGCATTGTCAGAGTACTGTGCGAGTATTTCTTCAATGAATTTGTCCAGATTTGCGTGGGCATCTGAATATCCTTGGCTGAACGGCATTCCTTCGGAAACTACTTTGAGTCCGGCTGCGGAAGCCATCTCGTTCATCAGCCGGACACTTGCGCCGGCCCACGTGAATGATCCGAATGCCGCGAATTTGTGGTTCTTGACCATTCTTGCGCACACTCCGTGCAGAATATTTCGCACTGCCGGGAAAATGTCATTGTTATATGTAGGAGCTCCGCAGATGAGCATGTCATATTCGAAAACATCCTTGTATATGAATGACGGATTTTCTTCTACAGCATTGTGCAATACGCAATTGATGCCGTTGAGCTCAAGTTTGTCTTTAATGGCTTGCGCAGCTTTCTCGGTGTTGCCGTACATTGAACCGTAAACTATGCAGACGCCTTTGTCGGTCTCGTAGCGGCTCATGCGGTCATAAAGGCTCACGACGTCATTGATATCGCTTTCCCAAATCGGACCATGTGTGCTGCAAATCCTTGATATCGAGAGATTTGAGAGTTTCTTTAGAGCAGTCTGGACTGGCTGGCCGTATTTTCCTACGATGCTTGCATAGTACCTGACCATCTCGTCCCTGTAAATCGGAAATCCATCCGTAAGTGATTCATCCAAAGCACCGAAGCATCCGAATGCGTCTCCCGAGAACAGCGTCTGCTCTTCTTCCAGAAATGTGACCATAGTTTCAGGCCAATGCACCATCGGATCCATGTAGAATGCAAGGTTCAGGTTTCCGAGTGACAGCCTCTCCCCTTCTTTTATGACCTTGACATTGTCTGTTATCCCTTGATAGCCTGCTATCATCGGTACCGCTTTCGCGTTTGTAACTATCTGAATATTAGGATATTCCTTACGTATTACAGACATGAGCGCAGAATGGTCCGGCTCCATGTGGTTCACCACAAGGAAATCGATGCCCCTGTCCCCTATTTCAGCTTTGATGTTTCCGATGAATTCGGCTCCGAAAGCTGCCGCAGCAGTGTCAATCAATGCAATCTTTTCATCTACAACGAGATAAGAGTTGTAAGATACACCTTTCGGGAGGCTCCATTGGTTCTCGAACAAACAACCACGGAGGTCATTGACTCCCACGTATCTGACGTGTTCTGATATTTTCATTTTTATTGTTCAATTTTGCTTTGCAAAAATACGAAAAAAACTTCTAGAATACGAGACCGATTGTAAATAGTAGACCGGCGTTCCAACTTCTGCTTAAACCTAAATTTTCTTTCTCGACCGTTCCGCCCGTGTATTTCGCATTGACGTCAGGATGTGAGCAGCTTACAAGAGCGGCCGCGTTCAGTTCCAATGCTGTTTTTTCCGTGAGCCTGCAACTGTAACTGTAACCTGTGCGACCTAGAAACGACACCTTGGCATCTTTTCTGAACCCTGCACCGGCGTCGACAAACATTGAACTGGACGTCCTGGACGAGAAACCGTTGAAATTCCATGCGGCTCTCATCGTCAAGGGAATCATGCGTTCTCTTTTGGTAAGTCCCATGTATCCTGAATACACACGGAATCCGAGCCTGTCCATCACTTCCATCCCCAGGAAACCTGTAATATTGCCGTTCATGTGGCAGAGGAATTTCAGCTCTTCTGATTCTACCAGAAAGCCTTCATCAGCGATGTAGCTGCATTTGGCACTGGAAAGTATCGTAGAACCGATGCCCCATTCCACGCCGTACCGGAATTTCATGGCACCTCTCTCCCCTGCTTCCAGCACATGCGTTGCAAGAAGCAGCATCGTGAGACTTAATATGACACGCAATGTCCTCATTCAGAATCTATAACGAATGCTCAACTCCGGCTTCCACGCATCGTAGACGCCATTCTTGTATACCTTCAGAGTCCCGCCGAAATCGTTGTTCACCACGACATGGCAGCCCAATGTCCCGGAAAATCCCAATGAAATTACTACCGGTACATTGAACTTGAAATCGACGGACAATATGGCTGAAAGACCCGCGACGATTCCCCGCCCGGCATTCCTGTCGTATGCGCATCCGGCCATAGCACCCGGGCCTGCACGGAAATCCAGGCAGGCGCCGCTGTCCAATGTTTTCGAGCTTATAGGAAAAAGTGCGTGATAATCAGCAATATAGCCTGGGCTGGAATACTTCCCGTCCAGAACGCCATACATGTCCGCGTATAAGCGCAGAATGGACGAAGTGCCTGATTTGGAATTGAATACGGATGTTATTCCGACGTGTTTGGGAGATGACAATATGCCCAACTCGACTTTCTGCGCTCCGCAATTCTGTCGTACCAGAACGCCAAGGCAGATCAATACCGGTATGAGCACCATGTTCTTCAATACTATACGTATTTCAATTCCATATATGTGGCTCCGACTTGGGCACCGAATACTCCGCCGATGAATCCTACCAGGTCTCCAGGCTTGATGTAGCCTTCTTTCGAAAGAATCTCAATGGATTTAGCAGCGAACTCTTCCTTGTCCTTTACCTTGTCGAATTTATATGTCTTCACTCCGAACACCAGTCCGAGTTCACGCATGGTGTAGTCGTTGTAGCACATCGCATACAGAGGAACTGACGGACGGAAAGTGGAGAGATATCTTCCGACACGGCCTGTGTAAGTGTCGAATATCAAGGCTTTTACAGGAAGTTCCTGTGTCGCCGCCACCAAGGATTGCGCCAGAACTACAGCTACCGGTTTTACGACCTTTCTCAGGTTCAGGTCCAGATTTACTTCGATGGTCTGCTCTGTCTGCAATGCAATCTTGGTCATTGTCTTGACTGCCTCTACCGGATATTTTCCGAAGGCGCTTTCACCGCTGAGCATTATCGCGTCGGAACTCTGGAATATGGCATTGGCCACATCGGTCACTTCCGCTCTGGTCGGACGCGGGTTGTCGATCATGCTCTGGAGCATCTGCGTCGCGATGATGACAGGCTTTTTCCTGCTACGGCAGGCTTTAACTATATCTCTCTGTATCAGTGGAATACGCTCTGCCGGAATCTCCACTCCGAGGTCTCCCCTGGCGACCATGACGCCATAGCAATATGAAAGTATTTCGTCGAGGTTGTCGACTCCCTGCTGGTTTTCAATCTTGGAAATGATTTTCAGGTGACTGTTTTCCGCATCCAGGATGCTCTGGATTTCCTGAAGATCCTTCGCGCTGCGTACGAACGAGTGGGCTATGAAATCAATGTCTGCCTTTATTGCCCACTGTATGAAACGCCTGTCTTTTTCCGTTACGGCCGGAAGATTGATGTGGACATTAGGGACATTGACACTCTTGTGACCTTTGATCAACCCCTCGTTCATCACCTTACAAATCAATTTTCCCTCGCACTTGTCGGTTACGGACAGGTCTACGGAGCCATCATCTATAAGAATGTCGGAACCTACCGGTATATCTTCAGCCATGTGTGGGTAGGTGGTATACAGTACACCTTTCCTGCACGAGCCGGACGGATCGTCGATGATTTCCACCGTTTCTCCGGTGCGTGCCACGAATCCTACGGAGTCGGCCATTTGTGTCAATCTGACTTCCGGACCTTTCGTATCTATAAGTATAGCTATCTTGTCTGATACTTTCCTGACATTGTCCACGACCTGCTGTGCTCCCTCGATGGAAGCATGGGCAGAGTTGATTCGTACGACGTTCATGCCGTTTTCATACAACTGGCGTATGAAATCTGCATCACAGCGGTTGTCTGCAATCGTGCAGATAATCTTCGTTCTCTTCTCGATCATTGTCAAATTCTTTTTTCAACATACAAAATTAATGAATTTCGGGCAAAGCTCAAGGATTGTAACAGTCTTTTTATGTATCTTTGTCAATAATGGGTTCAATCAAAGGGGGCTGCGGCATGAAATTCAGCCGCCGACCCGGAAAACATTTTTGTTACCACGATTAACTATTTTGTTACTTTGATTGATTCATAGTAATTTGTAATTATTTATTGTCAATGTTTGATTCTTCATATAGCCGAATGCTTCCGCCTCTTCCTGAAAGGATGAGACCGCGTAATCTGGATGAATATGCAGGGCAGCAGCACCTTGTAGGCGAAGGTTGCGTGCTCCGTAACATGATAAATGGCGGCAATCTTACTTCATTCATTCTTTGGGGGCCTCCGGGAGTCGGCAAGACCTCCCTGGCGCGCATTGTCGCGAACTCCATGGACAGGGAATTCTACACATTGTCGGCTGTAAGTTCCGGCGTGAGAGATGTCCGTGAAGTCATTGACAAGGCCAAGGCGGATTCGGCTTCAATGTTCGGAAACGGGAAAGGTGCGCCGATTCTTTTCATTGATGAAATCCACAGGTTCAACAAGGCGCAGCAGGATGCATTGCTTGGCGCTGTCGAGGACGGGACCGTGGTCCTGATAGGAGCGACTACCGAGAACCCGTCTTTCGAAGTCATCAATCCCCTCCTCTCCAGGTGTCAGGTCTTCGTTCTGAAACCATTGGATGTCAATGATTTGAAAGGCTTGCTGGATAGGGCATTGAATGACGATGAAATCCTTTCGCACAAGGATATAAAAGTCAACGAGACGGAAGCATTGTTCCGATATTCCGGCGGTGACGCGCGCAAGTTGCTGAATATCTTGGAGATAGTGGTGGATTCTGCGCCTGGCGGGAAGCCGGTTGTCATTGACAACAAAACAGTCGAGTCCTGTCTGCAGGTCAATTCGGCGCGTTATGACAAGGGCGGCGAGATGCATTATGACATCATATCGGCGTTCATCAAGAGTATCAGAGGATCCGATCCGAATGCGGCCATCTATTACCTTGCCCGGATGCTGGATGGAGGAGAAGACCCGAAGTTCATCGCCAGAAGGCTTTGTATATCAGCATCTGAGGATATCGGGCTCGCCAATCCGAATGCCATGCTTCTTGCCAATGCCTGTTTCCAGACCGTTTCAGTAATAGGCATGCCGGAAGGACGGATACCGCTGGCGGAAACGACCATATACCTGGCTTCGTCGCCCAAGAGCAATTCCGCATATCTTGCCATCAATGAGGCGATGCAGGCGGCTTCGCGTACGCAGGCCGAGGCTGTTCCCATGAATTTGCGCAATGCTCCGACGGAGTTGATGGCCAAGCTCGGATATAGTGACGGGTATAAGTATTCACATGATTATCCGGGGCATTTCGTATATGTACGCAAAAGAAGCTCTCGGCGACAGAGTAAGCTATTTAAAGCTCGGCATGGTTTATCCGCTGCCCGAGAAGCTGCTCCGCGACTTTGCCGCAGAGTGTGAAAAAGTCTATGTCATTGAAGAGCTCGACCCCTACATAGAGGATCACTGCCGCAAGCTCGGAATAAACGTTATCGGCAAAGAGCAGTTCACGCTTCTCGGCGAGTATTCGCAGAGCATGATAAAGAAAGTTATCCTCGGTGAAGAGAATGCTTATCTCAAGGCGGATATAGATGTTCCCGCGCGTCCGCCCGTGCTCTGCGCCGGATGCCCGCACAGAGGTCTGTTCTATGCCCTCAAGACCTCCATGCAGGAGCAGGCCGTCCGCATGAATTCCAAAAGGAATCAATCCTTCAGCGACCGAGTCACCTATTTTAAGGACAGCATCGCTGCGGTCAAGAATACGAATCTTTCCGTCGTTTCGGTCTTTCTATACAGCCTGGACGATTCGCATGCGTTCTCTGACCGCGGCGCGATCTCCATA
>OQVL01002588.1_pt1 | contig 11063 bp, 9 predicted proteins | sample 1691501 | NCBI WGS metagenome assembly OQVL01 (sample SAMN03418253, study PRJEB22391) | human gut metagenome | biome: human-gut; feature: organic feature; material: feces | host: Homo sapiens | place: Tanzania | collected 2013-01
CCGAGTGGGCGGCAGGCGAAGCGTACACGGTGGGACAGCGGGCGGCGCTTTTCTTCTGCCTCCGCCCGAGCCGCCGCGTCCTGCATTGCCGCGATCTCCTCATCGGTCATATCACGGATGACGCCGTTTTCGTAAATTTTACTCATAATACTCTCCCCATATAATCACACGAACGCCCGCGTTCAGCAGCGTATTCGCCCCCGCAACAATATTTACCGTCCGTCCGGAATCCGGCGATAGCGCGTCCGCACCGAGGGTTCCCTTCATTGCCGTGGTACCGCCGAAGGAACGATATACTGCTGCATTTGCTGTTACTGATAGCTCCTCATTTTGGCTTTGCTCAAAGAAAGTACGATCCGGCGACCAGATCGCGTGTATTGCGTAGGATTTCCACGCCGCCGCGTTATAGTTGATCAATCCGTAGTTTCTGATATTATACGATGCTGCCGTCGTATCGAGCATCAGATTGATTCTCCCAGATGCACTTGCGCCATCTGCGTCTACCAGGAGCGCCACGCCGCTCGTTCCGCAGTTCACAATGCAATGCAGCGCATAAAAGTTATGCTCCAGCGTTTGAGACACCGCCTGCGCCGCCTCGGCGAGCGTTATATCGCAGATCAGCGCGGAGCTTGGGCTTCCGCCCGCGCTCGGCATATCCACCGGGCTCCATGCCCCATTTACAACTTGTAGAATTTTGTCATTATCGGTAGTGGTAACAGTTGGCAAAAAATCAGATGGACTAGAAGCTGTATATCTATCACCAATATATCCCTCAGCACCGCTAGGCCTTATCATAATACAAGCCGCGTTTAAAATCTCAGGCGTATCACCGCTGTCAATATACGCAAAACCAAATGTCACATACTCATTTGGTTGGTAATCTACTAATGGCAATACATATGGAGATGTATTGGCACCAATCAAAAGTAATACGTAGCATAAACGCCCCGCATTATATGCCGACATAATTTCTTCAAATGTTTTATCTGCTGTTACATTTTCATCATATACATTGCGGCCAGAAATTGTACAATTAACATAGAACGGCTCTGATGCAGACCCGCTCCCACCGCCCGGAGATGTATATAATCTGCCACTTGAATCTACGCCAACAGATTGCGTCATAGCAGTTGTCTTAACAACAGGCATAACACCGCCCAATGCAGTATTGGTCGCAACTGGTAGTGTATACTCGTCTGGAATTGTCGGCTTGTTCGTCAAGCTATTATAGTCGCCGTCGAATGAACTTGTGCCAGCACCAATGTTTGATCTAGCCTGCGCTTTCTGAGCGGTAGTCAGCGATTGAGTCGTGTACTTAACAGCATTGGTTGTTACAGCGCCAGTCTGCCCATCCACAGACGTAACAGAACCAGTGCTTGGAGTGGTATATAATGCACCAGTTGAGTCAATACCAACGGGTTGAGTCATAGCGCTGGATTTTGTCACCGGCTTAACGCCACCAATCTTTGCGTTAGTTGCAATAGGGACGTCTTTTAGATAATCAGTGCCAGCAGTAGCGGCAATTATACCACCGTTGCCATTACCCTTTAACAGCTGAGTCGATTTAGGCACTAGATTATCTATTTTATTTCGAGCTGTTGTAATGGAATTCCTGCACCTCTGCCGTGTCAACATCTTCAAGTTTACGGTGCTGATGGGTACTTTCGCCCTGGCTATGGCTTTCGCTGGTAACGACCTGGTGAACTTCATCGGTGTGCCTCTGGCTGGTCTTTCTTCTTATCAGGACTATATGGCAAATGCCAACGGTGCAGCGCCAAACCAGTTTATGATGACTTCATTGATGGAGAGTGCCAAGACTACTCCAGGCTTCCTGCTTGCTGCCGGTGCCGGTGCTGCGGACTGATTGAGAGATGAACGTACCTGCCAGATCATGATCAGCGCTACTACTGCTACGATAGCAGCAAATACCGCGATATACATAACTGTGTTGTTATCCATCTGTACCCATCCTTTCAATTAGAGTTTTTCTTGCAGCAAATATTACAGCGGAATGTTGCCGTGTTTCTTTGCTGGATGTACTTCGTGCTTGGAAGCAAGCATCTTCAGTGCATTGATGATTGTCGGACGAGTGTTTCTCGGATCGATAACTGCGTCTACATAGCCACGTTCAGCAGCTTTGTATGGAGTTGCGAATTCTTCGACGTATTCAGCTGTACGCTGTTCTTTGTTCGGGTCTTTCTTGAAGATGATGTTTGCAGCGCCTGCAGGTCCCATAACAGCGATTTCAGCGGTTGGCCAAGCGAATACCTGGTCAGCGCCCTGTTCACGGGAGCACATAGCGATGTAGGAACCACCGTAAGCTTTACGGAGGATCATGGTGATCTTCGGAACGGTTGCTTCGCAGTATGCGAACAGCATCTTAGCGCCGTGACGAATTACGCCAGCATATTCCTGCTGTTTGCCTGGCAGGAAGCCTGGTACATCGACAATGTTGACAACCGGGATGTTGAAGCAGTCGCAGAAACGGATGAAACGAGCGGATTTATCGGATGCATTGTAGTCAAGGCAGCCTGCCATGAATGCTGGCTGGTTTGCAATGATACCAACAGTCTGTCCGTCGAAACGTGCGAAGCAGGTAATGATATTCTTAGCGAATTCTTTAGCTACATCGTAGTATTCACCGTTATCTACAACGGATTTGATAACGTCATACATGTTGTATGGAGCGTTGGAGTTTTCTGGCATGAGGGTATCGAGAGCCGGATCGGTTCTGGTCGGATCATCACCGGTTTCAACGATAGGAGCATCTTCCATGTTGTTGCTCGGCAGGAAGGAGAGCAGGTAACGAATCTGTTTAATGCAGTCTTCGTCGTTGTCGCAAGCGAACTGAGCTACACCGGAAGTACGGTTGTGGGTCATAGCGCCACCGAGAGCTTCAGCGGTGATCTTTTCGCCTGTTACGGATTCAACTACTGCCGGGCCGGTCAGGAACATCTGGGATGTTTTCTTAACCATGTAAATGAAGTCGGTCAGAGCTGGGGAGTATACAGCGCCGCCTGCAGATGGTCCCATGATAGCGGAAATCTGCGGAATAACGCCGGATGCAATGGTGTTGCACCAGAAGATTTTGCCGTAGCCAGAGAGTGCATCGACAGCTTCCTGAATACGAGCTCCGCCGGAATCGTTCAGGCCTACGCAAGGAGCACCGACTTTGAGAGCCAGTTCATTTACGTGAACGATCTTAGCAGCGTGCATTTCGCCGAGGGAACCACCTTCAACGGTGAAGTCCTGTGCGAATGCGAATACGAGTCTGCCATCAACGGTACCGTAACCGGTAACAACACCTTCGCCCGGGAGATCTTTCTTTTCCTGACCGAAGTTGTGGCAGCGGGATTTTACAAGGGCATTGACTTCTACGAAAGTGCCTTCATCAAACAGAAGAGCGAGTCTTTCACGAGCAGTCAGTTTGCCTTTTGCATGCTGTTTTTCAACTTTCTTTTCTCCACCCATAGCCTCTACGTGAGCGAGGTTTTTGTGAAGAAGTTCAATTCTTTCTGCAACAGTTGCCATTCTTACACCTCCAAAAATTTTAGGGACCCCCGTGAGGGGGATGCCTTACCCCGGTGGGCAAGGCATTTGCCATCGTTCAATTAAGCCTTGAAGGATGGGCCGCCTGGGCGTTCTGTCAGTTCAAGCAGAAGGCCTGTAGCCTTTGGATGCAGGAAAGCGATGTGACAGCCGCCAGCACCGATACGATATTTCTTATCGATGAGCGGAACTTCTTTAGCCTGCAGGTCAGCAAGGCAAGCTTCAATGTCATCGACACGAAGTGCTACATGCTGGAAACCATTCTTGCCGCCGTTTGCTTTTTCGATGAAACGAGCAATCGGGCCGTCCGGAGTGGTGGAACCCAGGAATTCGAGTTCGCAAGCTTCGGTCTGAGCAGACGGTTTGAAGAAGCTGGTGGTTACATGCTGTTCTTCGACGGTTTCATCCGGAAGGGATGGATCCAGTCCAAGGATGTCTTTCATCTGCTGTTTAATAGCCTGAAGGTCTTTAACAGCAACGCCTACATGGTCCACACAAATTACTTTGAATGCCATAATAAACTCCTCCTTTAAAATTATTTGAATATTTTGCCTACAATGGAATCAACGACCGTAAACGGATCTGTCTTCCGTTCAAAGACGTCTTCCACGCAGTCACTAAATTCACCCGTCGAGGAAATATTTTCCTCAATATGACGGGAAATGCGATCGTGAATCATTTCGAGCATCTCGCTTCTAGCCCGTTCACGTCTTCTTTCTTCAAGGAGACCGGACTCTTCGAGGTACTTTCTATGTTCGCCCAGAGCTGCTACAACTTCCGCTACGCCCTGATCTTTGTTCGCAATCGTTCTCTCAATCGGAGGACGCCAGTTCTGAGCTTCGCCCAGATCAAGCATCATTTCGATTTCGACGTTCAAACGATCTGCGCCATCGCGATCACATTTGTTGATGCAGAATACATCACCAATTTCAAGGATACCTGCTTTGATAGCCTGAATATCGTCGCCTAGTCCAGGTACGAGCACAACAAGTGTCGTATCCGCATTTTTAACGATATCAACTTCTGATTGTCCTACGCCTACTGTTTCGATGAGAATAACATCGAGACCGAAAGCATCCATCAGTTTGACCGCATCTGCAGTCTTGCGGGAAAGTCCGCCGAGGCTGCCGCGCGTACCCATACTACGGATATAAACACCCTTATCCAAGGTCAGGTCGTTCATTCTGATACGGTCGCCAAGAATGGCGCCGCCGGAGAATGGACTGGTAGGATCGATAGCTACGATACCTACCGTCTTGCCCTGCTTACGGAACTGCTTAATGAGGGCATCTGACAGTGTGCTCTTACCCGCACCAGGCGCACCAGTAATACCGATGACCTGTGCACGACCGGTATGGTGATAGATTTCTTTCATGATATCTTCAAATCCATCCCGTTCGTCTTCAACGATGGTAATTGCTCTCGCTAAGGCACGTCTGGATCCATTCCAAAAATCCTTCATAGAAAATTCCATGGATGCACCGCCTTTTCGAAGAGTAAATAATATAGTTGCAATGGGACTGAGTATCCCCCCAGCCCCATGCAAGCTACATTTCAACTAATAAACTGTCAAGCTAGTCAGTCTAAAAGCCGATTATTTTACGTTTTCTTTAATGAAGTCGATAACTTCTTTGGTTGGTGTGCCAGGAGTGAAGATAGCTTTTACGCCAGCTTCTTTCAGGCCTGGGATATCGGATTCCGGAATTACGCCGCCGCCAACTACGAGAACGTCGCCCATTCCTTTAGCTTTCAGTGCTTCAACAACTTCCGGGAAGAGGGTGTTGTGAGCGCCGGAGAGCAGGGACAGAGCTACAACATTAACGTCTTCTGCGTCTGCTGCTTCAACGATCTGTTCAACGGTCTGGCGAAGACCGGTGTAAATAACTTCCATGCCTGCATCACGAAGTGCACGAGCAATAACTTTTGCGCCACGATCATGTCCATCAAGACCCGGTTTAGCTACCAGTACTCTGATACGTTTGTCTGCCATTGTAAATTACCTCCAGAAATATTTGAGTAATGTAATTATCTTTGCTTCAGGCTGCCCTTAGATTAGAGGGTGTTGTGCGGTTTGTATTCGCCGTAAACTTTACGCAGAACGCCGCAGATTTCGCCTTCGGTGCAGTATGCACGTACGCAGTCGAGGATGACTGGCATGAGGTTGACATGGTCTGGGCCTTCAGCCGGAGTCTGAGCTGCTTTTTCAAGTTTAGCCAGTTCTTCAGCAACTTTAGCCTGGTCACGGTTTGCTTTATCCTGAGCGAGCTGAGCTTTCTTCTTTTCGCCAACGGATGCGTCGATCTTCAGCAGGCCGGTAACCGGTGGTTCTTCCATGGTGAATTTGTTGACGCCAACGATGGTTCTTTCGCCGGATTCAACAGACATCTGCCAAGCGTAAGCAGCGTCCTGAATTTCTTTCTGGATGTAACCTTTATCAATAGCTTCTACTGCGCCGCCCATTTCATCGATCTTGCGGATGTATTCTTTAGCTTCTGCTTCGATAGCATTGGTCATAGCTTCAACATAGTAGGAGCCGCCGAGCGGATCAACTACGTCAGCCAGGCCGGATTCGTAAGCTACGATCTGCTGGGTACGCAGAGCGATGGTTACGGATTCAGTGGTCGGCAGAGCCAGAGCTTCATCGCGGGAGTTGGTGTGCAGGGACTGGGTTCCGCCCATAACTGCTGCAGCGGTCTGGAGAGCAACACGGATGATGTTGTTGTTTGGCTGCTGAGCGGTCAGCATGGAACCAGCGGTCTGGGTGTGGAAACGCAGTTTCATGGACTTGCTAGCTTCTGCATGGAATCTTTCCTTCAGAATGGTAGCCCACAGACGACGGGATGCACGGAATTTTGCAACTTCTTCGAGTACGTTGTTGTGAGCGTTCCAGAAGAAGGACAGACGGCCTGCGAATTCATCGATCTTCATGCCAGCTTTCAGAGCTGCTTCGATGTATGCGATACCATCAGCGATGGTGAATGCGATTTCCTGAGCAGCGGTGGAGCCTGCTTCACGGATATGGTAGCCGGAAATGGAGATGGTGTTCCACTTCGGTACGTTTTCGGAGCAGTATTCGAAGATATCGGTGATCAGACGCATGGACGGTTTAACCGGGAAAATGTAGGTGCCGCGAGCTGCGTATTCTTTCAGGATATCGTTCTGGATGGTGCCGCGAAGAGCAGTTGCCGGAACGCCCTGTTTTTCAGCTACAGCGATGTACATAGCCAGCAGTACGGAAGCCGGTGCGTTGATGGTCATGGAGGTGGAAACTTTGCCGAGGTCGATGCCGTCGAACAGTCTTTCCATATCGTAGAGGGAGTCGATAGCTACGCCTACTTTACCAACTTCGCCAGCGGACATTTTGTCGTCGGAGTCATAGCCGATCTGGGTTGGCAGGTCGAATGCGCAGGACAGGCCGGTGCCGCCGTTAGCGATCAGGTATTTGTAACGTTTGTTGGATTCTTCAGCGGTGGAGAAACCAGCATACATACGCATGGTCCAGAGTTTGCCACGGTACATGGTCGGCTGTACGCCACGGGTGTATGGATATTCGCCCGGGAATCCGAGGTCTCTTTCATAGTCGAAACCTTCGAGATCGAGTGGGGTGTACAGGTTCTTGTGTTTCAGACCAACTCTTTCCGGATGTTTTGCGCACTGTTTTGCATAGGTGTCATTGTAAGCTGCAAGTTTAGCTTTCAGGGATTCGTTAGACATGAGTTCATCTTCCTCCTAAAAAAGTAAGTATGTAAAACTCTAGGAAGCTTTTCCTTGACTTCGGTGGCCGCGACTTTGTGTTCTTCTTACCACTTACATAGGATGTATCTTCCCAATGGGGTCACGCAAAGCCCTTGGCTGCTGCAGTGCTCATTCGAGTCTTCTTACAGCAGCGATTGGGGACTCTTGCTGACCCATGTATTGACACTGTCGTGTGACAGATATCACCATAGGTAATTATACAGTATTATCTGTATTTGTAAAGCATTAGATGCCTTGCCTCATGCGGCTTCTTGAATAATTAAATTATTTCTTGAAGTGCATGTCGCCGTTTTCAGCGAGGCTTTCATGGAATTTGAATGCTTCCTGAAGGAGATGCGGGGTCTGGCTTTCGCCGCAAGCTGCGCATGCTCTTTCATAGTAGTCCATGAGCTGATCTCTGAAGGACGGATGAGCGACGTTGTTGATGATGACCTTTGCTCTTTCTTTCGGGGACAGGCCGCGAACATCAGCGACGCCCTGTTCAGAAATGAATACATGGGTATCATGTTCGGTGTGGTCTACATGGGAGCACATCGGAACAACTGCGGAGATCTTGCCGCCCTTAGCGGTGCTGTGGCAGAAGAAGCAGGACAGGAAGCCGTTACGAGCAAAGTCGCCGGAGCCGCCGATACCGTTCATCAGCTTGGTGCCGCTTACGTGGGTGGAGTTTACGTGACCGTAGATATCCATTTCCAGAGCGGTGTTCATAGCGATGACGCCGAGACGACGTGCTACTTCGCCGTTGTTGGAGATTTCCTGCGGACGGAGAATGATCTTCTTGTTGTATTTTTCAATGTTTGCATAGAAGCGCTTCAGTCCGTCCGGGGATGGGGACAGGGAAGTACCGGAAATCATGTCGATCTTGTCTTTATCGATCAGGTCGAACATGCCATCCTGAATAACTTCGGTGTATACGGAAAGGTTCTTGAAGTCGGATTCTACGAGGCCATGGATAACAGCGTTTGCTACGTTACCTACACCGGACTGCAGTGGGAGCAGGTTTTCCGGCAGTCTGCCATGAGCGACTTCGTTTTTCAGAAAATCGATCAGGTTGTTGCCCATTGCTTCTGCGTCGTCATCGAGCGGAGCCAGTGCACGGGTAACGTCTGGCAGATCGCATGGAACGATAGCAACGATCTTTGCCGGATCGCATGGGATGTAAGGAGTACCTACGCGGTCGCCAGCAGTTTTGATCGGAATCGGTTCGCAGTGCGGCGGGTTCTTTCTCATGTAGATATCAGCCATGCCAGCGAGTTCGAGCGGCTGGGTGGTGTTGACTTCTACAATGACTTTCTTAGCGGTATCTACAAATACCGGAGAGTTGCCGATAGCAGTGGTCGGGTACAGTTCGCCGTTCGGTCCGATCTTGCAGACTTCGACTACTGCGAAATCCGGGCCGGTGACACGTTCACCCTTGACATTGGTGAAGAAGCCAGCACGGATCTGCTGAGCTACGTGGGACAGGTGAAGGTCGTAATAGTTGATGGTGCCGGCATTGATGGCTTTTCTGAGGTTGCCGTTGGTCTGATATGGCATACGGTTTCTGATGCCGTTTACAGCGACCAGTTCAGTATCAATCTGGGAACCGGTAGAAGCACCAGTCCATACGTCTACCTGGAATGGGGTTTCTTTCATACGTTCTGCGAGTTCATGCATGGTGATCTTCGGATAGCCGCATGGGGTGAATCCGGAAATACCAAGGATGTCGCCTGCCTGAATCATAGCTGCTGCAGTTTTAGCATCACAAATTTTTGCTTTCAGATCTGCACTTTCAATTCTGCTAAGGAATTCGCTATCATTGGTGTCGATCATTACTATCATCCTCCCAAAAATATAAAAATATCAAAAGTCCAGTACCTCTGTGAGCTTTCTCTATGGTCTGGAACTTTTTGCCTCATAAAAACACAGCCGTGCTTCCGAAGTGCAAAAGAAAAGGAGTTTTTTCTGCATTCATATGACCGCATGTAAACATGTCTCATAGCATCAGAAAAACTCCTCCTTAGTATCATCGGTCTTGCCGACTGTATTTATGACTTCTCAGTCATCAATGTTATTATATCACATTTTTTTCGAAAGGTTCGTAAAAAGTAAGTTCTTTGTTTTTAAAATTCTCATAGGCATGTTATAAATAATTCCTATTAGACAAATCATCAATTATGTGACTTATAGAGTGCATGTTAGGAAATCGCAAACTCTAGCAGTGGAAGTTATCGGAAATGGGTTCGGGGGGGAGCCTCAGGAGCTAACTCTGGAAGCGCCGCGGAAGTTTGAAACCGGCGGTTTTCCCATATCGTAAACCTAATCCCTAGCTACTCATCCCTAGCTACTAGTCACCAGTCACCAGTCCCTACTCACCATTTCTCCCGCTTCCCACGCAAAGGGCGGAAAGGCTCCAGAAGCAGAAGGAGATCGAGCGTCCGAAGAGGACATGGTCGCTCATGCCGATGACAGCGATGGCCATGACCATGAGCAGTCCGCCAAGCCCCATCGTTCGCGTGAAGAGGCTCGCCTGTCCTCGATAGAGTTTCCAGCAGAGGAAGCCCTGGGCGAAGAAGGTCAGGAGAAAGGCTGCTCCGCCTATGATACCGACTTCGGCCGGCATATTGAGATACATATTGTGCGCATGGAAGATGAGGACGTGCTCATCCTGGATAAAGAAGTTGTAGTCGGGATAGGCCAGATAATAGCTCCCCCACCCCACGCCGAGGAGCGGGTGCTCTTCGATCATGGCGATGGTGCTCTCCCACAGGGCAAAGCGCAGGCCGACAGAGGTGTCCTCGCCGGAGAAGAGAGACAGGAAACGCTCGACCATCTGCCCGTGGTAGAAGAGGAGAACGAGAGGAATGAGGAAGAAAAGGAAGCCGAACCGCTTGTCATAGAAGAGGGTGAGTCCTAAGACGATGGCCGCAAGGCTCAGCCATGCGCCGCGTGAATAGGTCAGCGCAAGGCAGAGAAGCAGGACGAAGAGAATGATGGCAAAAGCCCATTTCCTTTTTTTCTGCCGCTCCCGCAAAAAGAACGCAGTCAGGATGCTGATGATCATGACGGCATAGGCTCCGAGGAGATTCGGATTTTCCAGTGTCGAATACATGCGACGCCGAAGGAGAGGAAATCTCTCGGGATCGACCCAGCTCTGCGCCGTCATATCGGCTGCCATGCCTGCCACATTCGCGTACTGGATGAAGCCGTAGGCGGCCACGCAGATGGCTCCCGCCAGGAAGGCATAGAGCGCCTTCTCCTTTTCCCGCACGGAGGAAAGGAGAGAAAGGATCAGAAGGTAGATCGCGGCGTACATCAATGGCTGGAAGGCCCAGTTCATGAGCGAAAAAGCAGGGTCGGGAGAGCTGAATCCGGAGAAAAAGGCACACGCCAAAAAGACCGCCGGCAGTCCCCAGAGGCGAGGGCGCACGCATTTCACTTCGCCCGTGGTGCAATGATTCACTGCCCATAGAAGAAGGCAGGGGAGAAGTGTCACGTAAAACACATAGGGATGAAGCGGCAGCAGAAAGAGTGTCGCATATAAAAGATGCTGGATGTTTTTTTTCGAAGCGAGGAATCGCATGGATGGGCTCCTGACGTGGAAAATGATATTTTTTCTATGATCTTATCTCAGTATATCATTATATAGAATGAGAAACTGTTCAGCAATAGAGAATGGGAAAGGGTTCGGGGTTCAAGGTTAGCCCCTTGGGCGTGCTGCCCCTTGATTCCGTTTGAAAGCTTCGCTTGAATGAGAAATTAGAAATGAGAAATTAGAA
>OQVL01002590.1_pt1 | contig 11058 bp, 12 predicted proteins | sample 1691501 | NCBI WGS metagenome assembly OQVL01 (sample SAMN03418253, study PRJEB22391) | human gut metagenome | biome: human-gut; feature: organic feature; material: feces | host: Homo sapiens | place: Tanzania | collected 2013-01
AGTGGTTGTGCCTTACCGAAACCGCTTGAACCCATAATCAGACCTACTTTGCCCACTTAAACCGCCACCCAAAACAGTACAATTTATATCAAATTTTCCTTCTGTTTCTGTTTTTTGAAATGGTTGATTTATAATAACATCAAGAATAGCTCTTTTTAAGTATTCATTTGCTGGTTTACCATTAATTATAAAAGTACCATTACCTTCCGAAATCCATACTTTGGCAATAGCATTTTTTCTTTTACCAGTAGCGTAAGTTGTATTTTTACCACTCTTTTTACTTATTTTTTTTTAAACTACTCTATCATCTCCTTTCTGAGACCTGTTATTTCGCAAATATCTTCAATAGGGATTCCTTTGAACAGCATATTTTTAGCTATTTCAATACTTTTCACAATCTTTCCATCTTCAAAGCTTTCTGCTCTTCCCTCTATTCTTCCCTCTTCTCTTCCCTTGATAAACCCTTCATTTTCACCTTTGGCAAACCCTTCATTTTCACCTTTAGTAAAACCTTCATTTTCACCTTTGGCAAAACCTTCGCTTTCACCCTTAAAAAACGCACCTTTTACTCTCTCTCTCCGGTTCCATGGCACGAACTACATTGCAATGTACCTGTTCCATTACATAACCAACATTGAGAATAATACATTCCATACCCCCAACCACCTTGTCCACCACATTGGTAACACGAAACGCTTCCGGAGCCATGACAAACGTTACATGCTCCACCTTGAGTGACGTATATATTAACTCTCACATTATCCTCCAATATTGTAACATAACCACTTCTATATTCATCTGTATTACTATATGCACTAATCTCTATATTATCATCATTTGTTGCTACAGAAAGAAAATCGGGATACTCTACAGTGTAATTACAACCATCAGTATCTATACCAATGGTTTCCAAGCCACCATCTGTATCAAAATGAAGTGATGTCTGAGAAGCCTTTATATACGTAGCCTGTCCCATCTGTTGGATAATAACCTTTGCCAAAAAATCCCCACTTTGAACAGTTATGGAACCCTCCCTGTTATAGCCTGTTAAATTACTGCTCACCTTAACGCTAAAGCTTTGTTTAAATTCCTCAACTTCAACCCAATCCGGAGCGTGGTTGATAGTCCATACAAAGCCATCGTAATCTATATCTACAACAGTCTCTCCACCGCACTTATCGGCTATAAGCGTATCGGGTTCAACTTGCAAGTATGTAGCTGCATTAATAACATAATTAGCAAGGACAAAGAACCCAACAAGCAATATGACAATTGTTATCAACATATATCTCCATATTGACCTTTTTTTCCCACTTTTCTTTCTTGGAGGATTAGTCTCCACACTATGTTGATTAGTCTCAGGAGCATGCACCAACGCCCTACCACACTCAGTACAAAAGTTAACAGAATCAGAATAAGGTTTCTTACAATTCTCGCAATATTTCATTCTATTAAGGTTTTTAATTCATCTTATGCTTTGCAATTTCAGATAATCCCATATTTATTACAATAAGAGAACCGCCGGAAGCTTCCATGTATTTTTTGATTCCCTCGGAAACAATGCGGCAGGCGTCAACATCAAGCCCTGAATCCGTTTCGTCAAGAATGGCAAGCTTAGGCTTAAGCATCAAAAGCTGCAAAATTTCGCTCTTCTTTTTTTCTCCGCCACTAAATCCAACATTCAAATCGCGCGAAGCATAGCTGTGATCCATTTTTAGCAGATCCATGTTTTTTTCAAGCTCGCGGCTGAACTGCATCAGCTTTACTTTCTGGCCTGTAACCTGCTGCATTGACGAGCGGATAAACGACTCAAGAGAAACGCCCGGAACTTCAAGCGGCTCCTGAAAGCTAAGGAAAATGCCTGACTTTGCCCTTTTGTCCGCGGAATCGGCAGTGATGTCCTGCCCATTAAAAATAATTTTTCCGCCGGTTACAGAATATTCGGGACTTCCCATCAAAGTATAGCCCAAAGTTGATTTTCCAGCTCCGTTCGGTCCCATAAGAACATGGATTTCTCCAGGAGCAACGTCCAATGAAATATTTTTAAGAATCTGTTTTTCGCCAACAGATGTGCACAAATCTTGAATTGAAAGCAGCGGTTCTGCCATAGGATTCCTCATTTTAAATGTAGTAGGCTTTTTTAAACCGAAGTTCTAAAAAGTTCCCATGTATGACTAAAATATACTGATATTATAGGAAAATTGCAATGTTTAGGAATCAAGTCCCAGAGCTTCAGCATGAAAAATAAAAACGATAATATTTTACGTCACCATGCTAATCCACTTTTTGATTCCAATTCCCTTTATGGATATTGGATCAGAAAGTGGTGCTAAACCATTTTTATTATAGTAATAATTATTTATAAAATGGCATGGATTCTAATTCTTCTAATGAATAATTTTCATTAGCTCTAATGTACTCTTTTAGAATAGGTTCTCCCCAATCTTCAATCCAAGTATATTTATAACGAATACAATCATTTCCAATTTTTTTTATACAATAATTATTGTAAATAAAAGAGTCCATAACTGATATTTTATGAAAATTCCAATTTTTTGTTTGTATCAGGTACTTTTTATCGATATTTATGTTTCCTACACAATAATTTTTTTTTGATGAGTACTTATAAGTTTGAATAACATTATAACTATTCTCTGAATTCTTTTTTAATTCCTGTATAGAAAGAGGAGTTATTAAAAGTCTCTTTTTTTTCATTTTCCATTCAAAGTTCAGAATATAATTAAATACAATATTATTTTTCTCTGAGAAAGTTGTATTTTTAAGATATCCCGTTCCATCTCTACAAAAAAATATATTTCCTTTGATATCAGCATTTTCATATTGTTTTTTATAAGGTTCTGCAATCTCATAAAAATATGATGAAGTATAAACTGGTTGCCAGGTTCCACATAATAGTAATTCTTCATCTGTTAATTCATTCTTGCTCAATTTTGCTCCAGGAACATACGTAAAATATGCTTCAGCTTTTTTATTCCATATTTTTGTATCTGACATGGCTATCCAATTCCATTTAGCACAATTCTCTAAATCTTCAGTATTTAATTTTAATTTATTTTCACTGCATGAAATAGAAAATATAGAAGTTAATATTAGCATGAAATCTATAAATACTTTTCTATTTTTTAACAACATAATAATCCACCTTATTTATGTAAATATTCTTAGACATCCTATATTCAATTTCTGTAAAATTTTTATTTTCAGAGAATCTATCAATCCGTTGCTCTGAATATTTTACTAATCTTATACTTTTTTTTCATATATGAAATATAATCTCGACAGTATAAGATATTTTCCATCTCCAAAGCTTTGTTGAATCACAAGAAATTTATCACTTTGATAAATTTCTTGGAATCCTTCTCCAAATTGCCCTTCTGCTAATGAAATAGATTCCATTGAACCTATGTAAAATAAAGAATCCTTGTTTTTTTGTTCATAAAACTTTAAGTTTTTTGAAAACGAGTTTGAAGAATTATAAACATAAACCTTTATAATTTTATTATTTGGTTAATGAAACTTTTTTTAGAATAAAAATAATCGGATAACACCTGCATCCAGTACCTTATGACAATTCTGGAATATACGATTGTTGTGGGAATCGGAGCTTTCTTTATTCCTTTTATCCTTTTTGACGGAACTAAGGAACTGCCCAAAAGCTTGTTCCGGTTTTTACGGGATTTTTAATCAAAATCATCGTAATTACGATTTGTATGTTCTTTGTCTTCTATCTTTTCATTCAGGAAACGGTAGATATTATGACGGACAACGGGGGTATGAACTGGGTTAGCTTTGTAACGGTTGTCTTTATCTGTGTAATCGGATTTGTTCTGACACAGAATGCTCCAAAGATTGCACAAACCTTGATGACAGGACAGCCTCAGCTTTCTATGGGTGAACTCGTAACCGCAGCAGGAACTCTTGCAATGGGAACCTTCAAAGGTGCAAAAGCAGCCGGACACATTACAAAAAAAGGAAGCCGAAAAGTTGCACATGGAGCCGAAAATGCACACGGAACTGCAGCCAAGATAAACAGCGCAAGAAAAGCCGCTTCAAGTTCCGCAAAAGATCTTGGAGCAAGCGTCGCTCAGCAGAGAATGGCAGGTGCAAAGGGAATGTTTGCCGCAGCCTCAACCGATTTGAAAGACAAAGTCCGAAGTGCTGGAAACAACTTCCTCCACGGAGGCGGAAAAGCAGGTCCTGGCGGACATGTTGGAGGTGCCGGTGGCGGAACTCAGGCACACCAGCGCAGCGGACAGAATACATCCCGCGAACTCGGACCAGAAGATTCAAGAACCTTGAACAACACTTCAAATCCAACCTTCCAAGGAGCAACAAAGTTCGACACCGCAACCCAGAGCAATGTAAACATGACCCGCAAAGAATTCTACGACGAAAAACTAGACCAGGGCAAAAACATCGGCAACACCGTAGCCCTCAACATGATGACCGCCGCAGAAAAGAAAGAACAGTCCATGAAAAAAGATACTAGCCTCGGCGATAAGCTGACGGATGGGGTAAGGGCGAGTGAATAAAAATAATTGAGATTAGTAGTCACTCCGAACTATAGAGTGACTACTTTATCATTAAATGAATTTCAACATTTCATTTGCAGAACCAAACATTGAAGGTTGATTGTAACTTGCCCCACAATGGCCAAAAAGGTTTGCCATTTTTAAAACAAAATCTCTTCCTTTATATTCTTTTGGCTTGAACTGCCGAGTTTCTATCATTTTTTTCATGAAAACAGCAAAAGGTGATGCCTGATAGATATTATCACTTTCATTAATTGTGACTTTTGCTAAATCAGAAAATTCTGACAAAAACATTTCCAAAACTTCCCAGGACTCAAATGAAATACAAGTTTTCAAAAAAGTAACCATTCCCCATTCTGGAAGATATCCTAAATGACGATTTGGGTCAGCACCATTTTTCAATAAAGCACGACAGACTTCTTTATCATCTGTTTCTGCCGCATAAAAAAGAGACGTCCATTTTTGATTAATCTGTGGATTTTCTTTTATGAACTCATCCTGACTTGCAGTTTTTTCAATCAAATATAAACAAATTTCTCTAAGACTTGATATTTGAACCTCATTTCTTTCTTTCGGAATATTTTTAAGTTCATGCAAACATTCAGAAAAATACTTTTGACCTTCAGCATTGTCAAAAAACTTTCTTTGATATTTTTCATAATTTTCTTTCTTATCAGCGTTAGTTAATCCTGGCATGTTTAAATTCTCCCATACCATATTTATACTTTCATCACTTTTGAAAAGTCGCTCTAAGAACTTACTAGGAATTTTTGCTTTAATTATTTCCTGAATGCAATAGTAAACTGGAGATACATTATCCGATGAAATTAATAAACCATTAACATCAAGTCCTTTTTCAATAATCGCTTTTACTAAATCTAAATCACTACTCTCAATAGCCTCTTGAAGAGCCTCTCTCTTTGTTTTTACAGATTTGACGGTAAATGATTCTACAGATGATTTTTCTATTATGGCTAATGATATTAATTTAAACTCTCGAGCAAATTCCAAATTATTTCTAAATTTAGATTCCTTATATGCTCTCAGAGATGCTTGTAAAGGAGTTGTTCCTTTGTCAGAAACAGAATTTACATTAATATTTTCGAATCCCTTGGCTTCACCCAATCCTAACCATTTTTTTATTAATAAAAGAAAGCGTTCATCAGACCAACTTTCTGCATGATAAATTGCCAAAGTCAAAGGAGGTACTGCTGGCTGAACATCATGATTATACATTCTTACACGAATGTTTATGTTTTCACCTGTAAGTTTAGAGAGACGTTCATAATCCTTTGCAACTTCTTTTTTGAATCCTTCTTCTGTGGAACTTCCTTTAGGAAATCCCATACAATCTATTCCTATATCCTTCATCAAACTACCTGAGAGCGTTTTTTTTATTTTTGAATCAGTAATGAACATCGATTCAGGAAACACAGACAGGAAATTACTTGTCTTGTACACATTCTCAATAAAAGTGTCTTCTGCAGGTTTTTCAAAAATTTCAAGAGCATATGCATAATTCCAAAATTTCTTGGCTTCATTTTTCAATGGGGTTGTTCTATCTTTTGACGGATCAACTGCGTCCCGAACCATTATGTCTGTTGAATTTGCATAAATGAAAAGTGCTACAGCTTGCTTTATAAAATTCTCAAATTGATAACCTGCAAATCTTCTGTGTTCAAACGCATCCTTATATTTTTTCATTGCCCCTTGGATGTTATCCTTTGCCAATTGGATATAGCCTTCCATCCAGTTGCAATAAAAGTTCGCTGCTTCAGGTGCTGCAATACGAACATTTTCAAGGAATTCTTTGGTTTGATTTTCATCATGCAAATATATATGTTCATTAATAATCGCTTTTAATGCTTTATTTATCGTTTCAACAGAATCGTCAAACTTCTTTTTGTCCATTCCGTCAAATTCCAAGTCCTTCAGAAGTCTTGAGAATTTATCTAAATTTGGTGGAATAGAATAAACATTATCTCCTGCCGAAAAAAGTTTATTAACTTGATCTTCCGGGATTCCGCTTTCCTTCCTAATAAATTTTTCAATATTTGATTGTAAATAAGCTTCTACAAGCCAGCTCGCTACCATACCCTGAACATCATTAAGTTTTAAATAATCCAAGATTTCTTTCATATTAATCCATTTTGGATTCAGTGAATCTTTCATTTGATTTGTAATTATCTGCTTGTAATGCTCAGTCTGTTTTTCCTTATTCTGATAGTAATCTGCCAGTCTTCTATATAATTCTTCTTTACTTCCTATTTCAGGAACTTTTGATAAAAAATCATAAGCAAAGTTATACTTTTTTACAGATGGGCAGAAGTATAACGGCAATAACCAAATATTTTGCGGATCTTTTACGATTGTTGCAATCATTTTCTTAGCATACTCCTCATAGTTCTCACAAAACATGGCCCTATAGAAATTATATGTTTCATAGATTGGATATTTGAATTGTTTATAACCTGTATATAAATCAAAAGTTATTTTTTTTATTTGATCTACAAGCACCGGCATACAACCATAGTCGATAACAAACTTATCTAATATTTTACATACAAGAACAGGAATACTGGAATTATTTGCTACATTTAATCCAGTGAAATCAGAATCCTCTTCAGCAAGCAAGCGTTGTACATATTTTTGAAATGCATCCTTACTCTGCCAGTTTTCTATTTGTCCTTCCTTAGCAAATTCTTCACAATAATAATAAAAAGTACTTTCACCTATAAAAGAGATAAGCATTTTGTTTATTTTTCCAAGAGTAATATTACCAAAATCAGTTTTCTTATTTCCCATATTAATCCTCTATATTATAACCGATATTTGACTCGAAATATCGGTTATTTTTCTGCTAGCAATTATTTTCCTTTTTTTACTCCTTTGGGAGCTGCATTTCCCCTTCCAGAACCAGAGTTTTTTCCAAAGTGTGTTGATAGCCAGTTACCACCATCATGATTATTTGGAGGAAGCGCAGGATCTCGGTGTAAATTCTGACCTGCATAGTTTCTTCCTGAATTAGATTTAGTTCCTATTGTTGCCATATTTGGCCTCCTGATATGTTGTGCCATTTGTCAATGACAAAACAAAATTTAATATAAAAAAGAAAAGGCTTTAGAAATCAAGATTTTCGGCACTAGACCATCCTGATATTCGTGGATTTAGGTTGAAACTTTGTTCCACCATTACCGACAGGTCAATGATCCGCCAAAAGTTCTTTCTGTCTATTAAGCGGGAATTCGCAAGGATTTCTCCCTGTTTAGCCCACAGGAGGAACGAAGATAACTCAAATCTGCCTCGTTTCCGCCACCTTTTCTTTATTTCAAAAACTTAAAATATGAATAATGAACTAAGCTATTTTTCCGTTCATCATTCCCCAGACAAAACATGCAAGTTCTCTTGCTCCGGCTGCAGAAGATACGTTGTAATTTTTTCCACGATTTTGTAGACTTGCAGAATATATTTGGCAAGCTTGTCTCTTCTAAAACATCAGTCGGACTTGAAGCAGCAATGAGACTCCTTCAGATGGATTTTAAGGGTCAGGTTCATACAGCTTTGAGTTACTCATACAACACAGCACGTATTCTTCATAAGTTTTTCTGCACAGAAAGTCTCTATCTCGATTTTGAATACATCAATCCTTCAAAAGAAACTCCGGTAAATAAAAAGAGGGAAGAAACTGAATATAACTGTTCGTTTGCAGGTTTCCTTTCACCAGAATTACTCGCCCAGTTCGGTTATTCCACTACTGCAGAAGAATCGGAATCAGATGATTATTCATATGAAGATGCAGAGGAAGACTTGCAGGCTCTGGAATCATCCCCTTTATATGGAATGGTTGATAACGAAGAAATTGCAAATCTTTGTTCAAAATACAAGATTGAAGTTCAGAGCTGGCTGAAGCTGGCAACTGAAGTTATGAAAACTGAGAAAATGCAGGTTGCATAATGGGAATAATTGAGATTTCGTGATTATTTCACACATTTTGTATTCAACCTATGTTATAATGTAAAACATGGATGTGGATTATCAGAAACTGTGGGACATAATGAAAAGCAAAGGAATTAAGAATAAAACAGATTTGATTTCACTTGCAGGAATTACTACAAATATTGTAGCAAAACTAGGGAAAGGGGAGTTTATTTCAATGGAAAGTCTTAAGAAGATATGTATTGCACTCAATTGTGATGTTGGGGATATATGTGTCATGAATGGAGTTGAAAAAAAGGATTAAGGAAAAATATGAAACATCAGATAGTGGATTTAGTGCATATAATGAAGAGGGAAATTTAGTATTTTCGTATAGGAGTTTAGGAAATCATCTTAATTATAGGAATAAGGATATTTCTGTAATCAATGGTGCAATAATATCAGCTGATTATGAAGAAGAGAAAAGAAAATTAATAATTATAAAGGAGTTTAATGAAATAAGGTCACTTTTAATATATGATGATAATGCAGACTTTTTATCAGAGATAAATTGTCCAAAAGGTTATATATTTGTTTCGTTGAAAAATTGTGCTGGTCATATCATGGTAGTAGCACAAGGAATAAATGATTTGACTAGGGATTCATTTGGAAGAAACGATTGGAATTTTGAAATTAATTTTGAAAATTTTTACGTTGAAAGAAAATCTATCACACAGTAATTGATTAGAAAATGGTACCAGAAGGCAAAACTTCATATTAAGTTCCAATTGACCGATATAAAGACAGTTCCATAGCAAAATTGGGGGATGGGTGCACTTAAGGACAGTCAAAATCAAAACCTCATATTTAGTTCCCAAATGCTGAAATCAACAAAAAATGCGACATTATTATTGATGATTATGAAGAAGAGGTTCTTGAATTAGATAAAATACCAATGGCATTAGAGGTAGTAAATCAGTTTATAAAGAGTAACTCAAATAAAGAACTTGGTAAATTGAAAACAATGTTGGATTGTGTTATAGGCGAAAACATAATGCCTGAGTACATAGATTAATGCGATGTACTGTATTGTTGAGCAAATAGGCATGCAATAAATCACATAGTGAGTTATAATGAAATCAACAGGCTGATACATATTATAAGAGGAGGACAAATTTAAACTATGGGAGTACAAAAGAAGAGGTTGTTACATCGGATAATGGCTCTGGCGATCGCAGTTGCGGTTGGATTGTCAGTGATCGTGCCGGGAGGAACAAGTGCTGAAGCGGCGACAATACCTGCGGATGTGACAAAACCATCTGCCAACTGCGTGTTTATAGCAATGAAGGGCAAGTATGTGTCGGAGGCTTCGGCTGCAGTGAAGAGGATCAATCAGATCCGTTATGAAGCATGTAAGCAGGGCGTTAAGATTGATGGACGGAAATTGACGCTTGACGACTATGTGCCGATCAAGTGGTCGGCAGGACTTGAGAAGATAGCAAGGATCAGAGCTGCGGAGGCGAGTGTTACAATGTATCACTCAAGACTTAACGGAAAGTCTGTATTTGATTTCAAATATCCAGGAAATGGCTGGCCGACTTCCGAAGTGCTTGCGTGGAACTGGTCAGAGAGCATGCTCATGGGTATTGAGCAGTGGTACAGCGAGAAGGATGCCTATGTGAAGGGAACTCCCGGAGCGGTGACCGGACATTACACATCCATGATAAATCCAGCAAACAGGTATGTGGGTGTTGGTACATTTATAAATAAGAATGCATCTTATCCGAATACGACTGCAGCCCAGTTCATGGGAAGCGGCAGTCAGGCTGAGACTATGGCTAAGTCCACTGGTGAGAGCGATGTTACGGTGGAGGTGCAGAAGGACAATATCACATCGGTTAAGATGATCGGAAATAAGAACGTGCAGGAGGGACAGAAGATAACCCTCACACTCAAGGCAGTCCTTGGACAGTATGGAAGTACATCGTATAAGGTGCTTGCGGGAGCTAAGTGGAAAACATCGAATTCCGCTATTGCAAAGGTGTCATCTACAGGAGTGGTAACAGGTCTCAGAAAGGGAACTGTGAAGATCACAGCCACAGTTGGATCGCGTTCGGCATCATATACGGTAACCGTAACAGGAAAATGTGCGCATGTATATTCCGGCAAGGTAGTAAAAACAGCAACTACCAGAAACGATGGCAAGGTGTTACATACATGCAGAAAATGCGGCCAGAAGAAGTATATCGTTGTCAAGAAGATAAAGAGAGTTACATTATCACAGACGAGATATAAGTATGATGGCAAGACAAAGACACCTAAGGTGACTGTGAAGGACAGCGATGGTAAGATAATATCATCAAAATACTACAAGGTGACATACCCTAAGGTGAGAAAGAAAACAGGAACATATACGGTGAAGATAAAGTTTTCCGGAAGGTACAAGGTATTCAGCATGCTACTTGTGTAACAGTAAATGCCAAGTCTCGCAAAGAGGCAGAGAAATCATTGAGCTCTATGAAGCAGCGGCTGGCTGGCAAGAACAAACTCATCGTAAAGCAGATACCCGCTGAAGAGTTCGCCTATCAGC
>OQVL01002591.1_pt1 | contig 11057 bp, 6 predicted proteins | sample 1691501 | NCBI WGS metagenome assembly OQVL01 (sample SAMN03418253, study PRJEB22391) | human gut metagenome | biome: human-gut; feature: organic feature; material: feces | host: Homo sapiens | place: Tanzania | collected 2013-01
CGTCCAGATCCGAGGTGGTCCCGGCTGCTTTATTCTGCATGGAGATGATCCCGGCCCCGATCACAGGAGCCCCGTCCGTGTCCACAACCTTCCCCGAGAGAATCGTCCCCTGAGTGACACCGCCTTGATGGATCTGCCGGGAGTCCAGCAGTGCGCCGGGCGAGTCGGACCGCTCAACCTCGTTCTTGCCGACACTGCGTCCATCACGCGCTCCGGCTGCCGGCTGGAGCATAACAAACACCGACAGTATTGCCGCACCAAGTCTAGGCACAGCAAAGCGGCTCCTTCCGCGTTTTTGGCTATTGTCCCATGAATATGAGCTCTTTTGTCTAGGCGCAACGAAACGGCACCTTCCGTCCCCGGATAGTTTGGCAGAACCACCGCACCCTTCTAATCTGGACAGCAATTTATTCATACAGTTTATATTATCATCCATGTCTCTCCTCCTGCCCTCCAATCAGCCCCTAATGAACGATCCCAAGGCAGAAGACCAGAAAACACAAATGTACAAAATTGTAACTGAATTTCTCCTCCACCACACCAGAAACTTGCAGAAACTTGCAGCCCCGCCCTTTACCCACCACAAAACTGTAAGGATTCCCCCTACCTCCCCACACCCACTCCCACACCCGCATACTCCTTCCGCACGTGATTACGGAGTTAGGGTATAGTTTGGCTGAGGTTGGACGAGAGGAAGAGTGTATTGAGATGGTAGAAGATTTTATGTACGCTTTGTATTCGCAGACTGGTGCTGCAGTTTCTGTCAATTATCTGACAACGGTGTATGTCGCAAGAGTTTATTTGATATTAGGGGAACGGGAATAATCTGTTGGTTATCGATATAATTTGATTAGTCGTGTTGTATACGGGGACTCCGGATGCCGGATAGACTTTTAGAAGCGAAAAAGGGAAATAATGTCACCAGTAAGTGCTCGGCAGCACTCACGGGAGACGAAAAGTAGGGCAAACGTTTCCCAAGAGCGCGGTATGCTCTCTTGAGGAGCAAAAGAGGCCGAAAGTGCTGCCGATGGGATCAAGCGCAAGCTTAAAGAATATAATCTCGATACAAAATCAATTTCAGGCAGGATCCACGTCAAGGGCGATGTGTCCTGAATATTTCCTTTCCTTCTCGAAGCGCTCCACCGTGGCGGCGAGGATCCCCTTGTTCCTCGCGAGCGATCGGTCTTTGGGTAGCAACACTCTGATCTGCCGTATGTTCTGGCCGGAAACCTTGTCAACGGCAGGGGCGTACGGCCCGATGACATCCGGTCCGGTCTTCCCTACGGCGGCGAATCCGGCCTCCGCGCTGAGCGCGCCGCGGATCGCCTCTGCCAGTTCCCGGCTCAGAAGGTCGGCCCTGGCCTGGTTGTAGTCCTTTATGATGACTCCGATCACCCGTGAATATGGCGGATAGCCGAACATCTTTCTTTCTCCGAGGAAGCGGGCCATCATCCCGCTGTCGTCAATCTTTCCGTCAATGTTTTGGTAGACAGGATGATCCGGCTGCGAGGTCTGGATTACGAAAAGCCCCTTCTCGCCTCGTCTGCCGCATCGTCCCCTGAACTGCTCAAGCAACTGGAGCCCCCTCTCGTCCGCCCGGTAGTCCTCCTGTCCGAGAATGGTGTCGGCCTGCAGCACGGCCACAAGTGTCAATCCGCTGAAATCAAACCCTTTGGCGACCATTCTCGTACCGATGAGGATGTCGATCTCCCCTTTGGAAAACTGTCGGATGACCTCGGTCTCATATTTCCTGCTTTGCGCCGTGTCGCTGTCCAGCCTTGCGATCCTTGCGCCGGGGAACAACCTCGCGGCCTCTTCCTCCACCTTCTGTGTCCCGGCACCGAGCGGCTTGAGCGCGCCTCCGCATTCGGGACACTTCCCGGTATATTCATAAACCCTTCCGCAGTAGTGACAGACGAGCCTTTCTGTTCCGTCCGCCCTCCTGTGGAGGCTCAGGCTCACGTTGCAACTGCGGCATTTTGGGATCACGCCGCATTCCTGGCACTGTGTGACCGGTGAATATGCCCTCCGTTCCCGGAGGATCAGCACCTGTCGCCGTATGCTCAGGCAGTGGTTGACACGGTCGATCAGCTTCCGTGAGAAACTGCCGACCATCCCGTTCTTGCGCCGTTCGGCGATCGTGTCGATGATCTCGATGTCCGAGTCCGCCGCATCGTAGTAGCGTTTGCTCAGCGTGACCAGTCCATAGCGTCCCACGCTGCAATTGTAGAGCGACTCAAGTGACGGTGTGGCCGATCCAAGGATCACATCAGCCGCGAATATCCTGGCCATCATGATCGCCGTCTCCCGTCCGTTATACCTAGGCGCCGGCGAGTCCTGCTTGTAGGAAGTGTCGTGTTCCTCGTCGACGATGACGAGTCCTAAGTCCTTGTGCGGAAGGAATATGGCACTTCGTGTTCCGAGTACAAGACAGCGCCTTCCAGCTTCTCCGCAACTTCTTAGGACAGAGGCGGTTTCCCGCTTCCGCGCCATGGTCTCGCCGGAGTGGAACACCAGCAGTTCCTCAGGAAACAACTCGCCGATCCTGTCCTCCAGCTGCCTGCTGAGCGCGATCTCTGGAACAAGATAAAGCACATTCTTACCTCTGGCAAGCGTCTCCCGCGCCAGTTTCAGATAAATCTCTGTCTTCCCCGACCCCGTCACTCCATGAAGCAGCACCGGCTTCCCCTTCCCGAAAATCTCCTTTATCTCTGAATATGCCTTCTCCTGCGCCGCCGACAGCACGATCCCTTTTCCGTTTATTTTCGCCGCCGCATCCTTCCCCGCCGCGTCTTCGTCCGCTGAACTCTTATCGTCCGCTACGCCGTTTCCGTTTTCCACACCATTTCCATTCGCTGAAACCGCCGCGGCGCCGCCCAGCCCCAGCACCGCCGCGACCTCCTTCTCCAACTCCTCCTTTTCCTTAAGGTACCTCTCCCGAGTCTCCTCCTTCCAGGCCTTCCCGGCTAGCTCAGCCTTCTTCTCTATCCTCTCCCTAAGCCTCCTGACCTTGTCCTCGATCCGCGCTCTGGCCTTCTCCTCCCTCTCGGCTCTCATAGCCTCCAGCCGTGACTGCACGGCCTCCTCGGCGACCTTCTGCGCCGGATAAGCCGCCTTATAGACCTCCCCGACCGTACATAAATAATACTCGGAGATCTGCCTCCACAAAGCAATCTCCTGCAATGACACCGGAGCCAACCCCTCCGCCTTTCCGGCAATCGGTTTTATCCTGTCCACAATCCCCAAAGCCTCCGCCTGCCTACCAACGTCCACAGCACTGACCACTCCGACATATTCCTTCCCCGCAAAGTCCACCCTGACCCTGTCTCCGACCTTGAGCACCGCTTCGTCCGGCTGGTTGGCTTGTCCGGCCTCAGGCCAGGTCGGCTGATGGTCTTGCCCGGCGGCAGCGGCATGTTTTGCCGTTGGCAGATCTTGCCCGGCCGCAGGCCAGGTCGGCTGATGGTCTTGCCCGGCCACGGCGGCAGGCCCGACAGCCGGCTGAGCCTGTTCTCCTTTGGCCTCCAGATAATAATACGGCTCCCACTCCAGCCGGAGCGGAAGAATCACCTGTATGAACAACCTGTCAGTCATGTTGGCGAATTTAGCCAAAAACATCCACTCGGCGAAGAAAAACGCAAATTCTTCTCAAAAAAATTTGCAACCAAAAGAAAAATGCCTATCTTTGCATTCCCAAACGGAAACGGTGTCGTAGCTCAGATGGTAGAGCAATGGACTGAAAATCCATGTGTCGGCAGTTCGATTCTTCCCGACACCACTCCGAGAGCGGGTGACCAAAATCCAGGTCACCCGCTTTTTTTGTACATATTCCCCGTCCCGACTATAAGTCTCAGTTCTTGTCTTTGTTCTTGTTCCCTAAATTCATCATAGCATCCCGGTCGAACTCCATACTCCCGTACCCCCGCGGGCGGGAAAGCGGCTGAATCCCGCTTGCGGAGTCCCGTTTGCTACCCCGCGGGCTGGAAAGAGGCCGAATCCCGCTTGCGGAGTCCCGTTTGCTACCCTGCGGGCGGGAAAGCGGCTGAATCCCGCTTGCGGAGCCACGGCGGTGGCTCAACAAATGATATTCGGACAATAAATCAGAGGTGATTAAAGTTCGGAAATGAGGCGAAATGCCGGGATTTTTCGTAATTTTGTGGTTCGCTAATTTTGGACTATGGCAGAGGACGGGAATATTATCATCAAAGGGGCTAAGGTCAACAACCTTAAGGACATAAGTGTAGAGATTCCTCGGAACAGGCTGATTGTCGTGACGGGTATCTCTGGGTCGGGGAAGTCGTCGCTGGCGTTCGACACGCTTTTCGCAGAGGGACAGAGACGGTTCGCCGAGAGCCTTTCGTCTTATGCCCGACAGTTCCTCGGAAGGATGAGCAAACCGGACGTGGAGTCGATCGAGGGCATACCTCCGGCCATAGCCATCGAGCAGAAGGTGAACGTCAAGAACCCACGCTCCACGGTGGCTACCACTACGGAGATCTACAACTATCTCCGCATCATCTTCGCCCGGATCGGCAAGACATATTCACCAATCAGCGGAAAGGAAGTCAAGTGCCACAGCATCAATGATGTGATGGCTAGCATATTAAGCGGCGATTCAAGAACCGTGTACATTCTTGCGGATCTGAACTGGGGCGCGCGGGAGGATAAGGTCGAGCTGATGCTCAGGCTCAAGGAGGAAGGATATTCACGCTTCTTCGGCGACGATGGCATCATCCGCATCGAGGACATCATGAGGATGGCGGACAAGGGGGAATATCCTGAGAGTCTGAATCTTCTGATCGATCGTCTGAAGTTGCCGGCGTTCAAGGAGTGCCTGCCTTACGGGGACGATGGCGAACCTTGGCCGGGGAATGAGTGGGAGGATCTCCAGACCAGGCTACGCTCCTCGATCGACACGGCTTTCCGGATGGGGGAGGGGCGGCTCATCCTCCGCAAGGACAATTCCGTCGAGGAATATTCCAGCCGCTTCGAACTGGACGGCATGACATTCCGCCAGCCTGATGAATATCTTTTCTCGTTCAACAGCCCTTTGGGAGCGTGTCCTGTCTGCGGCGGTCTCGGAAAGATCATCGGTGTGAGTGAGGATCTGGTCGTCCCGGACAAGACGAAAAGCATCTATGACGGAGCCATCGCCTGCTGGCGGGGCGAGTCCATGGGCTGGTTCAGGGATCACATGATAAAGGTGGCCCCGCGTTACGGCATCCCGATCTTCGAGCCATACTGCAATCTCACGCAGAAGGTAAAGGACATCGTCTGGGACGGACATAGTGTTGAGGGTGACGACGATTCGATCGTCGGCATCAACGAGTTCTTCAAGTGGGTTGAGTCCAACCGCTACAAGATTCAGTACAAGTACATGCTCAGCCGCTTCTCGGGCAGGACTACGTGTCACGCATGTCACGGCACGAGACTCAGGCCGGAGGCGCTTTATGTGAAGATAGGCGGCAGGAACATCGCTGAGCTTCTCGACATGAACGTGGACGAGCTTCTGGGCTTCTTCGCGGACCTGAGGCTGACCGACTATGAGAACTCGATTGTCCACAAGGCCGTCGATGAGATCGTGTCGCGTCTTAGGTACATCAAGGACGTCGGGCTGGCCTACCTGACGCTTAGCCGCGCCTGCAACACCCTCTCGGGCGGTGAGAGCCAGAGGATCAATCTGGTGACGGCGCTGGGCAGCTCGCTTGTAGGTTCGATGTACATCCTTGACGAGCCGAGCATCGGACTCCATCCACGTGACACAGAGAGGCTTATCGGAGTTCTGCGCAAACTTAGGGACATCGGCAACACCCTCGTCGTGGTCGAGCATGACGAGGAGATCATCCGGGCTGCCGATGTGCTGATCGACATGGGGCCTTACGCCGGCGTGGACGGGGGCAGGATCGTCTTCCAGGGGAAGATCGGGGGCAATGTTCCCGAGAAGATCATGGACAATTCCCTGACGCTCCAGTATCTGACCGGGCGAAGATCCCGCTATGTCAGGGAAAAGCACCCGTGGACATATTCAATCACCGTGGAAGGCGCTCAGGAGCACAACCTTAAGAATATTGATGTGAAGTTCCCGCTGGGGGTGCTGACGGTGGTTTCAGGAGTCAGCGGCAGCGGAAAGTCCTCCCTTGTCGGTGACATCCTCTACCCGGCGCTCTACCGCAAGATCAACCAGACCGGCGACCTTCCGGGAATATTCAGAAAAATCTCCGGCAACATCGACCGCATCGGGGCTGTTGAATATGTTGACCAGAACCCGATAGGGAAGAGTTCCCGGTCGAACGCCGTGACTTATCTCAAGGTCTACGATGACATCCGCAAACTCCTTGCGGCTCAGCAATATGCCAAGATCAATGGCTACACCCCGTCCTTCTTCTCGTTCAACCAGGACGGCGGACGCTGCCCCGAGTGTCAGGGAGACGGCTTCGTGCGCATCCCGATGCAGTTCATGGCGGACGTGACGATGGTCTGCGAGACCTGCGGCGGCAAGCGTTTCAAGCCTGACATCCTTGAGGTGCGCTTCAAGGGGAAGAACGTGGACGACATCCTGAATATGAGCGTGGAGGAGGCCATCTCCTTCTTCGGTTCGCAGCCGGAGGAACTGTCAAGACAGATTGCCCATAAGCTGCAACCTCTTGTGGATGTGGGACTTTCCTACATCAAACTGGGTCAGAGTTCCTCCACCCTTTCCGGAGGAGAGAGCCAGAGAATCAAGCTGGCCTGGTTCCTGTCCAAGAGCGGCGAGGAGCAGTCCAATGGCAGGAAGAAGATTCTTTTCCTGTTTGACGAGCCGACCACTGGACTGCATTTCTATGACGTGGAGAAACTGCTGAAGGCTTTCGATGTGCTGATCCGTAGCGGTCACACCGTGATCGTCGTCGAACACAATCTGGATGTCATCAAGGCCGCGGACTGGGTGATCGACCTTGGCCCGGACGCCGGTGACAACGGCGGTGAGATCGTCTTCGCCGGCACTCCTGAGGATCTTGCCAAGGACGGGCGTTCCCGGACCGCGAGGTACCTTCGATAGATCAGTCTTTCCAGCTGAAAGTGACGTAGTTCTGAAGAGGCTTGCGCTTGTCCTCTGGAGGAAGCTGCATGAAGTCGCCGTAGGAGTCCCGGAGAATCTTGTCGTAGCCTGACCAGACATAGAACTCGCTGTCCTCGAATCTCATCCTGACATATTCATTGATCTCGTCCTCGGCGAAGAACTCGCATGTTCCCGCATCGGGGCAGCACAGCTGCGACCAATGGTGGCTGTGCTCCCGTGAGACCAGGCCGATCAGTGTGTTCATGTCCTCGACGATCTCGACAGGATCTCTCTTGATGAGGCGAGGGTGCAGTCTTTTCGCAGCCCAGATCTTGACCCTCCTGCTGATCGGAAACCTTGACGAGGAGATTGTGTGCACCCGCCGGATCCCGATGTTGAACTTCATCAGAAGGTACAGCGAATCGTAGAGCCTCCTGAATGTCTCGATGTCGTCGGGAACCCTGTCGATAGGGAATATGTCAATCCACACGCCGACATCTTTCCTCACCCACGGTATGCTGCTGGCTGCCAGCGTCCTTTCAGTGTCGCAGACACGTCCGAATGCGATGTAGCAGTCGGGGGTGTTCCGGCTGTCAAAAAATGTGTACTTGTCTGATTTGTAGATGGTTCTGAATTTCTCGTAGTCCTCTCTCAGCATCATCAGATCCACGTCGTCATCCCAAGGAATGAATCCTTTGTGCCGCACCGCACCGAGGAGCGTGCCGTAGCCCAGGGAATATCTTATCCCGTTCTTTTCGCAGAAATCCGCCACATCCTTGAGGATCTCAAGGCTTAGCTGTTGAAGTTCCTTTAGTGTAAGCTGTCTCATGGTTTAACTTAATTTATAGACGTTCACGCCGTTTATGTAGTCTTCCTGAATCTGTGTCATCTTCAGAATCTCCTCCTTCGTCAGGAGGTAGAGGCTCTGGTCAGGGTTGAGGATGTGGGAGATGAACTCCCTGATCTCGTACCTCAGCCCTTCGCCCATGAACGGGAAGAAGCACTTTCTGTTGAGGTTCTGATCCTCGAAACGCTGCTCGAAGTAGTCGGTCTTCCACCACGGGGCGGGAACGTAGATGTAGCCCTTGGTCCCCGAGATGACCATGTTGCCCTCCGTCTTCGCTCCCAGACCCACCTGGAAGGAGGCTGTGGCATTGTCGTAGCGGAACACGGCCTTCGTGTACATGTCCACATCGTTCTTCATTATCGAGTAGAAGTTGATGTTCCTCACGTCCTGACCTAGCAGCTTGAGAATCGGCAGGAGAGGGAAGCAGGCGTTCTCGTTCATGCTTCCTCCGAAACGGTTGTGGTCGAGCTTGACGGATCGCTCGTCGGTGAGGGTCGTGACCGAGGCGTTGATGTCCACGATCTTGCCGATCACCCCGGACTTGAGCATTGTCACGAGATGCCTGAACGCCGGGCAGTAGGCGGTCTTGTGGGCCACCATCAGGGTGCGCCGCTTGGCCTCGGCGATGGCGTAAAGTTCCTTGGCCTCAGCCAGATGCAGCACGAACGGGGTCTCGCAGAACACATCCTTTCCGGCTTCGAGGGCCGCCTTGGCATATTCGAAATGAGTGTAGTGCGGTGAGGCGACGTAGACGGCGTCGCAGTTCGCGAGCAGCTCCTCCAGGCTGCTCGCCGCGGTTCCGATCCCGAATGTCCTGCAGAAGTCCCGGCAGGCCTCGGTGTCGGGATTGTAGGCCGCAGAGATCTCGTTGCCGCTCACGAACGAGGCTTCGGGAACGAATCTCCGGGCGATGCTCCCGGTGCCGATCACGCCGATCCTGACCGAGATCTGGCTCTCCCGCAGCATTGTGCTGGAAATTCCCTGGGTGCGTGGCAGATAGACTACCTCGCAGTACTCCTTGAGGTAGTCGAAGTAGCCCTCCCAGTCGGATCCTATCGCGAAGACATCCACGTTGTACTTCTGGATGTCGTCGATCTTCTGGCCTTTGTATTCCTCGATGATCACCTCGTCGGCATAACCCGTGTCCTTGACGGCCTGCACCCTTTTCATCACGCTGTCACGTGTGTTCAGCTTGCCGCGTTCAAGGTCGAAATTGTCGGTGGTGACTCCTACTATCAGCCAGTCGCCCAGCTCTTTGGCCCGGCGAAGCAGGTTTATGTGTCCCTGGTGGAGAACATCAAAGGTCCCGTAGGTGATGACGATCCTCTTGCGTGGACTGTCCTGGTTGGAAATGGCCTTATTCATCTATCTCGGATTCAAGTGCGTGGATGCGTTCGGCAAGGATGCGGAGATCCTCGTCGGATTGGATGCCCATGTGTGAGATCCTGTAGAAGCCCGGGACAGACCCCGGCATGATGTAGGTCTGGTAACGCTCGATCAGGCCGTTGAATATGTGTCTGTCGGCTGTGTCCTTGGTCTGGATCGCGGTGATGGCGGATGACGGAACCTCGGCGGGCATTGTCCAGCCGTACCTGCGGCACTCCTCGCGGAAGACCTCGGCCCTGTGGCGGACCTGGGCTATGTTGACGGTCTCTCCTCCCCGCGAAAGAATCTGTCTGAGCCTCGCGTGAAGCTGAAGGTGGATCGTGGTCGCTGGGCTGAACGGCGTCTGTCCTCTCCTGAGGTTCGACAGGTTGTCCGCGAAGTCCCAGTAGTAGCCTCTGTGGGCATATTCATAACCATCCAACCTTTTGCTGATGAACAGGATGGACAGCCCCGGAGGAATGTTGAGACCCTTTTGGGTGCTGGTGACACAGATGTCGATCCCGAGCCTGTCCATGTCCAGCTCTTCGGCAAGGAAGGAGCTGATGACATCCACCACCAGCGACAGATTGTGCCGGCGGCAGATTCCGGAGATCCTCTCCAGATTGAACAACTGCCCCGTCGAGGTCTCGTGATGCTGGCAGAGGAACACGTCAGGGCGCTCCGCCTCTACGACCCTCTCAAGCTCGTCGTAGTCGATGTCTTTGGCGAACGGAACCTTGAAGTCGATGACAGGGATGCCGTAGTACCCGCAGAGCGAGACCCAGCGCTTCCCGAAGGATCCGCCGTTGACGGCGATCGCCTTTTTCTTCGTGCTGACGTAGTTCTCCACGACGGCGCTCATCGCCCCGGTTCCGGAACCGGTGTAGACGATGACCTTTCCTCCCTGGCAATGAATCAGATCCAGGAGGATACTCTCGTTCTCGAGATTTATCTTGGAGAACCCGTCGGTTCTCATGTATGGGATCGGCTGTGATCCGATCGCCGCTATTTCTTTGTCCAGGTCGCCTGGAAAAACGTATGAGTGCATACTTGTTTTGCTACAGATTTTACAAATTTAATAAAAAACACTTATATTTGTAAATAACAGGTCATAATTTGCTTGTGTTATGAAGAAATTGTCCCATAGGGAGATCCAAATGTATCTCCTTGACATCCTTAAGGCAGTCGATTCCTTCTGCCGGAAGGAAGGCATAAGGTATTCACTGGCTTACGGGACGCTTCTGGGAGCGGTGCGCCACAAAGGCTTCATACCGTGGGACGACGACGTGGATCTGCTGATGCCGAGGCCGGACTACGAGAGGTTTGTCGCCACATTCGGCAGGGAACCCGGTTCCCGCTACCGCTGCCTTTGCCATAAGGAGGGCAGGGAAGGGGATAGGTTCGTGCATTTCTTCGCCAAGGTCGAGGATGTCAGGACCAAAAGTCTCCAAGGGCATGGCTATGACTATGATTTCGGTCTGAACATAGACATATTCCCGATGGACGGTAAGCCGGAAAGCGCTGAACTTCAAAAGAAAAGGGAACGTCAGTTGACGCATTGGTCCCACCGTCTGAACATCTGCGGCACAAGGTTCGATCTGCTCAATTTCCATCAGCCGCTGTTCTCAAAGATCGAAGCCCACCTGCGCGGGGCGGAGCATTGGTGGAAGCTGATCAACGAAGAGGTGCTTAAATACCCTTACGAGTCCTCGCGTCTGGTCGGGGCGGTCTCCGTAACCTACAACGGCACAAGGGAGATCTTCGAAAGGGCGATGCTTGATGAATATGTTGACCTGGAGTTCGAGG
>OQVL01002592.1_pt1 | contig 11057 bp, 10 predicted proteins | sample 1691501 | NCBI WGS metagenome assembly OQVL01 (sample SAMN03418253, study PRJEB22391) | human gut metagenome | biome: human-gut; feature: organic feature; material: feces | host: Homo sapiens | place: Tanzania | collected 2013-01
TATGAGTTTCAAATACTAAATCGGCGCAATTCCATTCTATGATTATATTTTTTAATTTTGTTTCTTTATTTATAATAACTTTTAAATAAGTGTTGTCAGCCCAAGAAGATAATTTATAAGCTAAAAGTTTTAATATAATATTTTTCTCTTCTTTTATAATTTGCCATTTATTACTTTTTATTTGATAAACTTCAATATCCATTATATCTTTATCTTTCATAAATAAGTCCTTTTTTTAATTTAAAATAAATCTTTTCAAATATATTTTTCTTGTATTGCTTTTTTCTTTGCAACCGTAATATACGCATATTATATTATTACCGTCATTAATGCAAGAAGGATAACCGCAATCTGCATTTTTTATTTTATCTTCTATTATCGACTCTTTGGAATTATTAATATTTTCAATTATATTTTTATTTTCAATTTTATCTAAAATCTTCGCTCTTATTCCGTAAGGTTTTAATCTATAACCGTAAGTTAAAAGAATTTTTTTATTATTTAAAATTAACGGATTTAAAGGATAACCTTTTATATTTGTAGACTCGGGTTTTGAAAAAGTTTTTCCTTTGTCTTTTGAATACGATATTGAAGTATAACCGTATTCGTTCTTATAATGAGTTCTTATAAATGCAATTATATTATTTTTATATACGAGTAAAGAAGGTTCAAAATATTCTATTCTTTTATTATTTTTAATTTCGCTTTCGCATAATAAAGTTTTAATTTTCCAATTAATAAAATCTTTTGAGCTTATTATATAACATTGATATTTATCATTTTTGCTTTTATTTGAAGTTTTTTTATAAGCGTAAATCGGAGCTAAAATTTCATTTCCGATTTTTATCATATTTCCTCTTATGGCAAAATTTTTCATTTCGTTATTTAATTTTATTATATTCGGTTTTGAAAAAGTTTTTCCGTTATCTTCGCTTATGCATAAACCGATTCCGTCAAGCAAGGCTATAGAGTTATTATATTCTATAAAAGTATAATTTTTAAATAATTTTTTTTCGTTTATAGGATGAAAAGAATATCTAAAATAATAAGCCAATATTGTTTTATTATCTACTCTAAATGTTGAGGGGGTTCTGCTTTCAACAATTTTTGATAAAGCAAAATATGACGCACAATCGCTTTGCATCTTATAAATTTTGCTTTTGATTCTAAATTATGAGAGGGTGATTCCAGTGCAGAAAAATAGAACACATATTTCAAAAATAAAGATGAAAGGGTAAAACAAAAGGAAAGGGTCGAAAATGGATTTTCTTAAGCAAAAAGGGCCATTAACAAGAGACTTCTGCAACACGTTGATTTACATTATTTCGTTAGTGTCATTAAAGCCTGCAAGCCTTCAGAGTGTGTTGACAGAACTTCAATGGAATGGGATGTGGTTCTTTTCTCTGGCATTTTTCGCTGTCATCTTTATGGAAATGCTGTCCGATTTTTTGCTGGTTACAGATTGCTGCACTGCATGGAAAGCATTAAATGGAAATGTCAGCGAAGCCGAATTTCACAATCTTCAGCAGATTGTCCTATGCGAAAATCAGAAAGTTTCCATTGAGAAGAAACTTGCAAGTACGATACTACTGGTTCTGATGATATGTGCAACTGCTGCGTTTGTGTGGTTCACTTTTTGGGCTTGACTGAATAATTTTGGTGTTTTGAATTCACATTCTTAGAAATCAGTTTTCAAAAGCAAAAATCCGCCGAGGACTCCTCCCGAAAAAACGGGAAGGCTCCTCGGCGGATTTCGTTTATCGTGCTTGTTCTTTTTCGGTTGTACTCTTTTCCTCTGCAAAGAACATCTCTACATTTTTCTGAGCTTTCATCAACTCCTGCATCTCATCTCGTGCCTTGCGGTAGTCCGGATATGCTTCTTTCTTCTTTTTCAGAAGTTCAGCGTATTCGATGCTCAAGTCCTTGGCTTTTGGCAACTTTTTCAATCCAGCTTCATCAAAAGCAGTTTTTGCGGCCTTATGCAGCGTGATTTCTTCCCGGTGGGCTTCCAGAAATCTCTTACTGTACCCGGCTTTGCGGTAGGCATCATAAACCGGACGTGTCCGGGCGTAATTGACGATGTGCGTCCGCAGCACGGCAATCTCGGCCATGCGTGTTTCTGCAACTTTAATAGAATCGCCCAACTCATGATAGAAGCAGTGAGTAAAGGAGATAAATACATTTATGCATCCTCACAGTAAATTATTCTTATAAAGGTGGCATACTTTAAATTCTCCATTCCAGAGATGAGAATCCACCCATCGTCACCTAACTTATTGAGTTTTTCAATCGTTTCAAGATGCTTCTTTTCCGAATCGAGCGACCAACTCGGAGATAAATCCGTTGTCATGTATTCTATTTTTTGCTTTTTCCACATTGGACTCACCGCCTTTCTCAATACACGTTCCTCATAAAACTTCCAACAATATTTGCCCACCGTTTTGAGTAACTTAATCTATAAAATCAAAATTACATCACAGCCTGTTTCAGCCGCTCCAGATCATCCTCATCCGGGTGAGAAAAAGCCTTGTCGAAATTCTCGATCCTTGCGTCCAGATTGGGCAGATGAAGCGGCTGTTTTTTCATGTTCTCATATCGCTGGCGTACCGACATCGGCATCTTTCCCTGACACATGAAGCTGCCGATCACCGTGTTGCTGCTGTGCAGATCTTTCTGCACGGCTTTCAGGATCTTGTTAAAATATTCTTCGCTGCCGCCAAAACCAGCGGTACCAAACAAAAACACCTGTTTTCCACGCAGCTGCTTCAAAAAGTCCGAAGAACTTTCATCCGCTTTTCCCTTATCCGTCCAGAAGCCCACATAAAGGGTGTCCGCTTCCATGGCGGCAGGGTTCGGGTTGCCAAAATAATAGCACTCTGCCTGCGGCAGGCAGCTGTGCAGCGTGTCTGCCAGTAATTCCGTGTTGCCTGTTTTGCTGCTGAATACGATTGCGTAACTCATAACTTCTCCTTTGGAGCTGTTGGCTCTCTTTGGTTATAACATTTCCCAGTTGATTTTTCGATCCCGATAGAAATATTCTTTGTCGTGTTCGCTGATGGGGCGCAGCACATGGCATGGATTTCCTACCGCCACTACGTTAGCAGGAATGTCCTTTGTCACAACGCTTCCCGCACCGATCACCGTATTATCCCCAATGGTAACACCCGGCACCACGATCACGCCAGCACCCAGCCAGCAGTTGCGTCCGATGCGGATGGGCAGATTGTACTGGTATGCTTTCTCACGCAGTTCCGGCAGGATCGGGTGGTTTGCGGTTGCAAGGACACAGTTCGGGCCGATCATGGTGTGTTCCCCGATGTAGATATGGGTATCATCCACGCAGGTCAACCCGAAGTTGGCATAGACATAATCGCTCAAGTGAACGTGCTTTCCGCCCCAGTTGGCGTGAAACGGCGGCTCGATCCAGCAGCCTGCGCCGCACTCTGCAAGCATTTCTTTCAAAAGCTGCGCCCGTTTTGCGTGTTCGGAAGGGCGGGTATGGTTGTAATCATACAGCCGCTCCATGCAAAGTTCCTGCTCTGCCATGATGGAATCATCCGTGGGGTCATAGACTTGTTGGCTGTGGATCGCATTTTCAATCGGCATCTTGTAGCCCTCTTTTTTTTGTGAATCGTTTTCATTTATAGCGGCTGCAAATACGCTTATGCTTTTGGGGCTTCTTTTTCTCGCAAAGCATCATAAACGCAGCGGGTTCCCTGATGTGCCATCAGCCCACCCAGACACTTTTTGTTGCAGCGGACGCAGCGGTGTATCTGTTTTGCCTGCCCGTTTTTCAGCTTGTTCACCCAATCCGGGTCTGCCAGAAGCTGGCGGCTCATGGCGGCGCACTGGATACGTCCATCGAAAAGCTGCTGCTCCACAAAATCCGGGTCATTCAAGCCGCCCACTCCGCAAATGGGGAGATCGGTATACTGCCGCACTTCGTTGCAGAACTTGAGGAAACAACCGGGATGCCCAAAGTATGGGTGGTTTGCAGGAGGAATCGTATTTTCCAACGCCGAATGGTTTGCCAAGGTCACATGGAAGCTGGTTACACCTGCCCGTTCCAGCAACGGCACGAAAATAGGCAGTTCTTCTTCCACAACGCCAGCATTCCCGTAATGCGGTTCTTTCTGCCGGACAGCCAGCTTATAATCAATGGGCATTCCCGGAACCGCCGCATGGACTGCCGAAACTGCTTCCACCGCAAAACGTGCGCGGTTTTCTGCGCTGCCGCCGTATTCGTCGGTCCGATGGTTAAAGATGGCTGAACTGAAGCTGCCGCACATCCGGTCGCCATGCACCTGCACCATATCAAAGCCAGCCTGTTTTGCCAATGTTGCTGCTTTACCGAATCCACTGATGATCTCATGGATCTTCCGCTGAGACATATTGGTAATGTACGGTGCCACTTCTGCATTCAATTTTTCCCGCAGCTGGTCCGGGGTGATTTTTTTCAGCAGCAGACCGGGAATGTATTTGAACATCGCCAGCAGATTGGAATCGCTCTGGTGCAGCTGAGCACAAACTCTGCAGTCTGCATCGTGCGCGATCTCCACGATTTTCTGATAAAAAGCGAATCCCTTTGAATCAAATAGAGATTTTTCAAATTTGCTCTTTCCGACAGGAACATCGCCAACGATGATCATGGCACAGCCGCCTTCGGCAATAGAGCGAATCCTTGCAAGGTACTCCTCATCCGACAGGCCGAACGTGGTCGGAGCAAAAATAATGCGGTTTTTTAACTGCAACCCACCGTAATTGATCGGACTCAAAATCGTTTCATACATCTCTTACACACTTCCTTTTATGCTGCTTTTCGCAGCAGGGCCACAAAGTCAAAACTGTTCTTATGACCGGTTCCCACCTTTTTGAGGTAGAACGCACAGCAGTATAGCGCACTCATTTGACAAGGTCAAGTGGTATCTCCCGTTATTTACGAAAGATTTACAGTGGTATCTTGTGTATTTTTAGGTATCTCTTTTCGAGGAAGAACTGTTTTCTCTCCGCAGACGCATAAAACACAGCCAGAGGTAGAAATCTGCACGTTCATTATAATAAGCCGACCTCTCTCCGTAAACACTTTTGACAAATTCCAGTGATTTTGTGCATATTTTGTTGCATTGTCTCCATATACATTCCGGCGGAAGCCTCTATAATAGGTACTGGATCCTGCGTAACGCCTTATATTGTGTGGAGAAAGGAAGTATATGGAACCCAACAAGGAAGCAAATAAGTTAAGGATCAGCTACCGCTACTATGAGCTGCCGGAGGGCGAGCTGGTGCAGGCTATTACAGGAGAGGACTGGGTCTGCACCTATGGCACCTATGCCGAGGATGTCCATTTCCACAATGTTATGGAGATCGGTATCTGCCGCTGGGGGCAGGGTCTCATGGTTCTGGAAGATCGGCGCATCGACTATACCGATGGTGCAGTCACAGTGGTTCCCGCAAACTGTCTGCACACGACCTTGAGTCGGGATAAAAGCCTGAACTCATGGGAATATCTCTTCTTTGATCCTACCGGAATCCTGAACAGTGCCTTTCCAAACGATCCTCTGTTTGTAGAATCTGTTCTGCATCGGCTCTCCAGTGAGGCTCTATGCCTTCCGCAAGAGGATGCAGTAGAACTGGAACGGCTTATTACCATGGTGCTGAACGAATGCCAGACGAAGCATGAGTATCATAAAGCCGTGGAACAGAATCTCATGACATCGCTGCTGCTCCTGATCACCCGCAGCTATACGGAGAAGAAAACCCATATCCGCCCCATGACCGTTGGACTGCAGCAGATCATACCCGCTATTGAATACATCGGGATGCACTATATGAATCCAATCTCCGGGGAAGATCTTGCGTCCATCTGTTCCTTGAGCGAGGCGCAGCTGCGCCGTAAGTTCAAAGAATATCTCAATATGTCGCCAGTTGAATATCTGACGATGGTACGAATCCAGAAAGCCTATGAACTGCTCAATTCCACCAATTATCCCATGACAGAGGTTGCTCTGCGGGTCGGATATCAGGATGTTTCCTCCTTCAACCGCAATTTTCAGAAGATCATGGGTGTTTCTCCATACCAGTATAAGAAAAACAACAGCGACTACCGTGGTCGGGTATTGGACAAGAAAATCTCTGCCAAGAAAGGATGGAAGCATCCCTCCGATCCATAAGAGAAAGACTTTTTAGCATTGTGTCAAAGAAAACCTTTCTTCTTTGGGCAAGCTGACAAAGCCGTCGTTTTGTGTACAGAAACACGGCTGGATTCTGATTGAATCTGCGTGTTTTTTGATTGGATGCACCCGCATTTCAATCGCAAAACCTGTTACAATGACTACAACAAACGAGGGCTTGGAGAAAAGAATTGTTCAACTTGTGAATGCGTTCAATTCTTTCTCCAAATTTCTCGGATTCGTCAACTTTTTCAAGGTTTCATGAATGAAGGAGAAGGCATTATGAAAAAGATCTCGCGTCGCGCATTTCTGTCCGTTATGGCTGCTGCAGGTGCAGCTGCAGCCCTGACCGCTTGCGGTGGCAGCTCTGGTTCTTCCACTGCTGCTTCCGGCAGTGCAAGTGTTGGCGGTTCTCAGCCCGGTGGTCATAAGCTGACTGCCTACGCATGGGATAAGAATTTCAATATCCCTGCTCTGAACGCTGCTGCCGCAGACTACAAGGAAAATGTTGACCCGGAGTTTGAACTGGAAGTGATCGAGCAGTCCGGCGGCGGTGACATTGAGAATGCCATCACGCTGGCAGGTTCCGCACACGATTATTCCAATCTGCCCGACATCGTGCAGTTCCAGGATCACTACATCCAGCGGTATGTTTCCGATTACCCGGATGCCTTTGTTCCCGTGGAGGGCGCAGACATTGACTGGGACGGCTTCAGCAAGGAAAAGCTGTCTTACTCCATCGTGGACGGCGTCCATTACGGTGTTCCCGTGGACAACAGCACCGTTATCTTTGCATACCGTACCGACCTGCTGGCTGAAGTCGGCAAGACCGTGGACGATATGACCGGCATCAAGTGGTCCGATTTGACCGATATTGGTGAGCAGGTCTACGCAAAGACAGGCAAATACCTGTTCTCCACCAGTGCAGACGGCGGCGATCTGGTCTACATGATGATGCAGTCTGAGGGCGTTGCTGAGTTCAAGGACGGAGAGCCGTGGATCACCGAGAACGAAACGCTGCATCGTGTCTGCGAGACCATCGTGGATATGGGCAAGCGCAAGGCCTGCTATCTGGCAAACAGCTGGAGCGACTACATCGACCAGAGCATTCAGGGCGACATGGTCGCCGGTGTGCTGAACGGCAACTGGATCATCCCCACCATGGAGGCTGTCACCGAGAACTCCGGCAAGTGGGAAATCACCACCATTCCTACGCTGGACGGCGGTGAGGGCTATGCCTCCAACGGCGGCTGCGGCCTGTACATCACTGCCAACTGCGGCAATGTTGATCTGGCAAAGTCCTTCCTCGCATACACCTTCGGCGGCAGCACCCAGACCTATGATAACGCCCTGCGTGACGGCGGCGTTGTCACCACGGTTCTGAAGTGTGCAGACTCCGATGTTTACAACGAGGGCGTTGAGTTCTTCAACAATGAGCCGATTTACAAGCAGATCGTTGAGATGGGTTCTCATGTTCCTGTGATCGAGCAGAGCGATTACCACTTCCGCGCTGGCGTTTACCTGATCACTGCTATCATCAACACCGTCAACGGCTCCAATCTGGATGATGAACTGGCAAATGCTGAACAGCAGCTCCGCTTTGAGATGGGTCTTTAAGACCTTCTGATTCATCCGAAGGAGGGTTTGACATTGAAGAACGAAAAAAGCGGTTCTCTGATGGCAAAACAGCGTCGTGCGGGCTGGTATTACCTGATGCCCGGCACGGTCCTTATTACCGTCATGAGTTTTATCCCCATCATCAACGGCTTTCTGACCTCTCTGAAAACGGGTTCCAGTGCAAACATGAAGTGGGCCAGCCCGCTGACCTACAACTATACCCGAATGTTCAAGGATGCACTGTTCCTGCGCTCGATGGGAAACACCTTCCTGTATCTGGTCGTGGAAGTTCCGATCATGCTGATTCTGGCAATCCTGCTGGCACAGCTGCTGAACAATCACGATTTGAAGTTCAAGGGATTCTTCCGCACCTGCGTGTTTCTGCCCTGTGCAACTTCTCTGGTTTCGTACTCCCTGATCTTCAAATCCCTGTTTGCAACGGACGGTCTGGTAAACACGGTTTTGTGCAAGCTGGGCATCCTGCAAACGCACTACAACTTCCTCGGCAATCCCACCAGCGCAAAGATCATCATTATTCTGGCTCTGATCTGGCGTTGGACGGGTTACAACATGGTGTTCTTCTTGGCCGGTTTGCAGAACATCGACTACTCGGTGTACGAAGCAGCCAAAATTGACGGTGCCAACGGCTGGCAGACGTTCTGGAAGATCACTGTTCCGCTGCTGATGCCCACCATCGTGATGACCGCCATCATGTCCATCAACGGTACCTTGCAGCTGTTCGATGAGTCGGTCAACCTGACTGCCGGCGGTCCGGCGAATGCAACGATCACCATGTCGCACTACATCTACAACAACTCCATGGGTCAGGGCGTTGCAAACTTCGGCTATGCTTCGGCATTGTCCTTCATCATCTTCGTGATGGTTGCCATCCTGTCCTTTATCAGCATGAAAGCAGGTGACAAGCGTGACTAATACAGCAGAAACCCACGCACTTGTGCAGCGTGAAAAAGGCAAGAAGCACATGATCCAGCGCAGACTGATTCCTGCTTACATCTTCCTGATCATCATCTCGTTCATTTCTGTTTTCCCGCTGTTGTGGATGATCTCTGCGGCGACCAATACCTCACTGGATGTTGCCCGCGGCAAGATCATGTTCGGCACCTATGCGATGCAGAACTTCAAAAATCTGATCGCATCGCAGAATCTGGCAGGTGCCATGGGCAACTCCTTCCTGTATGCGATCGTGCAGACTGTGATTTCCATGTTCGTCTGCTCTCTTGCAGGATTTGGTTTTGAGTTGTATCATGATAAGAACAAGGACCGCTTGTTCAGCATCCTGCTGCTCGCCATGATGGTGCCGCAGGTTGCCACGATGGTTCCTTTGTTCAAGATGATGTCCAGAGCCGGTTTGCTGAATAGTGTCTGGGCGTTCATCCTGCCCAGCATTTCCACTCCGTTCCTGATCATGATGTTCCGACAGAACTCCCGCAACTTCCCCAACGATTTGATGCAGGCAGCTCGTATTGATGGCCTGAGTGAAATGGGTATCTTCTTCCGGATGTATGTTCCCATCATGAAATCCACCTATGCGGCGGCTGCGGTCATCACGTTCATGAACGCATGGAACGCTTACCTGTGGCCGAAGGTCGTTATGACCGATAACCGTGCGCAGACAATGCCGATGCTGATCGCCAACATTGCGTCCGGCTACTCCATCGACTACGGTATGTTGATGATGGGCGTTCTGTTCTGCTCCATCCCTACCATGATCGTGTTCTTCGTTCTGCAGAAGCAGTTCGCAGAGGGCATTACCGGTGCGGTGAAGTAATTCTCTATCTTTTCGTTATCCACTTTTTCTCCTTCATCTGCTGTTCCCCCAGAGGAATCCCCATCTCCTCTGGGGGACGATGAAGGAATTTTTTTCAATCACATAATAAGGTAAATGAGGAACAATATGGCTGCATTTGATTTTGCAAAAGTAAAAGACCCCACCTTTTTCAAGGAAAACGTGCTGAATGCTCATGCAAGTTTCCGTACTTACGCTTCCCGCGAAGAATATCGGACAGGCTCATCTTCTTTGGCGATGAAGCTGGACGGCATCTGGAAATTCGCCTACGCAAAGAACTACACCAGTGCCATCCCCGGCTTTGAAAAGACGGATTACGATTGCAGCGGCTGGGACGACATTCATGTTCCGGCACACATCCAGATGGAGGGCTACGACATTCCCCAGTATGCGAATATTCAGTATCCGTGGGATGGCCGTGAAGAAGTACAGCCGGGCGAGATCCCGCAGTGGTTCAATCCGGTGGCAAGCTATGTAAAATACTTCGAGCTGCCGGAATCCATGCAGGGCAAGCCCGTCCACATCGAGTTCGAGGGTGTGGAAAGCGGCATGGCTCTTTGGCTGAACGGGTCTTATGTGGGTTACACCGAGGACAGCTTCTCCGCACACGCATTCGATCTGACTCCCTATCTCCAGCCGGGCGTGAACAAACTTGCCGTGCAGGTGTTCAAGTGGACTTCCTCCAGCTGGTGCGAAGATCAGGACTTCTTCCGCTTCTCCGGCATCTTCCGCAGCGTGTGGCTGTACGCCATCCCCACCGTGCATCTGGAAGATGTATCCGTCAAAACGCTGTTTGCCGGGGATGATTTTACTCATTCCACGCTGGAAGTTGCATTGCAGGTGGAGGGTAAGGGCGCAGCCCGTCTGACCCTGCGCCGCAGTGAGCTGGAAGTGTTCTCCGAAAAAATCGCACTGAACGGCGGCTCTGCTCTGTTCAGCCATGCGGTGGAGAACCCCCACCTGTGGAGTGCAGAGGACCCGGCTCTGTATGAACTGGAAATCGAGCTGCTGGACGATGCAGGCCATCTGGTAGAGGTGACCGGGCAGAAAGTCGGTTTCCGCAAGTTCGAGCTGAAGAACAATCGGATGCTGCTCAACGGCAAGCGCATCGTGTTCAAGGGTGCCAACCGTCATGAGTTCAGCTCCATTACGGGTCGTGCTGTGGGCGTACACACCCATGAGGAACTGCTTCGGGATATCATCACCATGAAGCAGAACAACATCAATGCCATCCGTACCAGCCATTACCAGAATCAGGATGCACTGTACGACCTGTGCGACGAGTATGGTCTGTATCTGATCGCAGAGAACAATCTGGAATCCCATGGCACATGGGACATCCATCAGGCGGGCATTCGCGGCATCGAGGGCGTTTTGCCCAATGATAAGCCGGAGTGGAAAGCTGTCTTGTTTGACCGCATGAATTCCACTTACCAGCGTGACAAAAACCATCCTGCTGTTCT
>OQVL01002595.1_pt1 | contig 11048 bp, 11 predicted proteins | sample 1691501 | NCBI WGS metagenome assembly OQVL01 (sample SAMN03418253, study PRJEB22391) | human gut metagenome | biome: human-gut; feature: organic feature; material: feces | host: Homo sapiens | place: Tanzania | collected 2013-01
CTTCATCATGTGTAAAAAACATTACAACACATTCGTCAATGTCTTTGATTTGTTCAAATGACTTCTTTCTGCCGCCTACTTCAAACAGGTACTTCCCGTCAATGAGGAAATCTCCCTTTGCCGGATATGTGACATCGTGTGAACATCTCAGCTGGTTCATGAAGAAAGTCTCCCTGACTGTTCCTATGTTGGCCTGTGCTGAATAGGCATACATGAGGTTGGTGTTGTCCATGAATATCTTTTCCGGTCGTGACAGCTTGTCGATGTGTTTCGGCTTGTCGGAAAGCAGTGAAAGCAGTCCTCCTTTTTCAAGAGTGTACAGCATCTTCAGACCCTGAGACCTGTCTGTTTCAAGTTCGTTGTAGAGATTCGACATGTTAGGCGTCTGGGGAACCTGCTCTGCTAAAATCATGAACATTTTCTTCGTTTTTCTGATTGTAGACTGCTCTACCCCTTCAATTATCGGGTAGTCGTTTTCCAGAATGTGGTTGACCACCTGCTGAAGCCTTATCTCAAATCCGGCGTAGACGCTTTTATAGAACGGATAGTATCCATGCTTGAGGTACTCTCCGAACAGCGGGAGTATCTTAATCCCGCCGGAGAGAATTTCTTCCGCGATCTTCCTGTGATTCAAGAGAATGTCATCGAATATGCCGGAATGTCCATTATTCCCTCGTAGCGAAGATATTCTCTGAAGGACAGTCCTTTGAGCGTGTAGGGGAGCTGGCGTCGTGACAAGTCTGCAATTCCTTCTTCCAGTTTCAGCATTGAAGAGCCGGTGTAGACGATATGAAGCCCCGGATAGTCATCGTTGAGATTCTTGATGAGTGTCTTCCATTCCGGAAAATAGTGGACTTCATCAATGAACAGATGCGTACCTCCGTGCGTGTAGTGATATTCCACGAGATCGTTGACAGAATGTGTAGTGAACCAGAGATTGTCAAGCGAGATGTACAGCGCCTTGTCCTTGTCCGGGAAAGCCTCCTTGATATGCTGCAGCAGCATCGTAGTCTTGCCGGTGCCTTTCGCACCCTTTATTGCTATGAGGTTGTCTCTCCAGTCTATGCTGTAGTAAAGATAGCGTTTGAATCCGGCCGGAACGCTGTTGAGCCGCCTTTCGTAGATTCTGAGTATTTCGTCAAGTCCTTCCATTGCCTGCTTTTTATTTGTTTGAGGGTACAAATATATAAAAAGATGTTTGCAAACACTAAATTTTGGCCGATTTTAGTGTTTGCAAACATCTTTTTAGGGCAAAACTTAGTGTTTGTAAACACTAAAGCGAGGCCTTGGGGTAAGAGATGGCTTCCCGTAGCTGGGTGTCGTAGCGGAGACGAAGCTTGACGCCGGCTTTCTGATAGAAGTAGCGGACGGCGAGTTCCTCTTCGATGAATGGGATAATCTCGTCTTTCTTCAGGCGGATGAACTGTTCCTTGTCCATTTCGAGGACCTTGTTGATGGCAGCGAGCTGCTCCGAGATGCCGTCTGAAAGGCCGTCCTTTTCGAGCTCTTTCTTCATCTGGTCAAAGAGTGTCTTCGCGCTGCTGCGATAGTCGAAAGTTTGGGTCTTCGCGAAGTTTACGAAATCGTCGAACTCGGCGTCGCTGAGGTGGAACTCGTCCACGGCAGGGATGCTGTCGTGCGTCTTGACGAATTCAAGGGCATAGCGGTCGATGACGCCGTAAAGCACGAGAGAATATACCAGGCGGCTATAGTTCGGGGCAGCAAGTTCGATGTCCGGGGTGATTCCGCCTCCGTCGCGAACGATGCGGCCCTTAGCCGTCTTGAATTCGTGGGTGAGCGAGTCCGGGATATGCCCAACGCTGCCGTCCTCGTTGCGGTGGCTGTAGTCGATGGCCTGAACACAGCGGAAGGGGTGTAGTACTTCGCCGTGGTGACTTTCAGCTGGCCGTTGTAGGCGACAGGACGGATGGACTGCACGAGTCCCTTTCCGAAACTGCGACGTCCCATCACCGTGGCGCGGTCAAGGTCCTGGAGGGCTCCGGTGACAATCTCCGAAGATGATGCGGAGTTGGAGTCAATCATCACGATAATCGGAATCTCCGTGTCAATAGGCTCCGTGGTTGTCCTGTATTCCTTGGTGTCCTCCGCCTTTCCCTTTGAACTTACGACAAGCGAACCTTTCGGTACGAACAGGCTCACGATGTTGATTGCCTCAGACATAAGTCCGCCCCCGTTCCCGCGAAGGTCGAGAATCAGCCGCTGCATACCCTGTTCCTTAAGTTTGAGGTAGGCTGCGCGTATTTCAGAAGATACGTTCTCTGTGAATCCGCTCTGGAGGATGTAGCCGTCCTTGTCGTTGAGCATTCCATAGTATTCAACGTCCGGCAAGTGAATCCTCTCCCTCACGATTTCCATGTCCTTAATTTCCCCGCTGCGGACCTTCTTCACCTTGAATTTTACAGTCGTACCCGGCTTTCCCTTCATCTTCTCCGAAGCCTCGGCGCTTTCGAGTGCACGGGTGTCCTCACCATTTATCTCTATAATCTCGTCTCCGCACTGTAGGCCATATTTCACTGCAGGCGAACCTTCATACGGCTCGTTGATGACGACATATTCCCCCTTTTTCTTATAGATTATGGCTCCGATTCCTCCGTAGGTCTTGGAAATCATCATTTGGAAGTCCTCGTTCTCCTCTTCCGGCACATACACGGTGTACGGGTCGAGTTCAGAGAGCATCGCGTCAATTCCGGCCTTCATTATGCGGTCAACGTCGAGCGTGTCAACGTAGGTCTGATTGAGCTGACGGACCACCGAATTGTGGATTTCCGTCCACTGGCCGAGTTTGAATCCTCTGCTCTGTGCTTCAGAGTTAATACCTGTGCCTAAAAGAAATGCCGCCGCAGCGACAAAAGGAATGATTTTTTCCGAAATATGTTTCATGGTAACGTTCTTTTCTTCATCAAAATTTGTCGAACCCCGAATTGTTCTCAATAACCGTTCCACGGGAGAATATGTTTTCAAGTGCCTGTTGGTTCGGGTTGATGCCCGTCATCAGCCCGTATCCTGTGAGAGCCTGCTGGAGAAGCCACTGTTCTCCGGGGATGTACTCTACCGTTTGTGGCAGGCGTTCGAGAATATCCGGGGTGAATGCCGGGTCGCGATAGTTCGCCTCAATTATCAGCCTGAGACTCTGGCTTCCTTGCTGGTTCGTGTCTATCTCCGATGAGAATGGAGGCGAGTCAAGAGCTGTCGGAAGCGTGTATATCATGGCGTCGTGCCGAAAGATTTCGGATCGGAACCGCTCAATCGGAAGCACTGATACTTTTGGGGATGAGAGATGATGCACGAAAGTGAGTGCGCGGGCGATGTTGCGGTTCATAAGTGTCACGTCAAGTCCGAGCATGAATGCGGCGACAGCCGCTGCCTTGCCGGCTCCTCCGCATCCTACCACGAGAACATTCCGGAGCTGCCCGCCTTTAGAGGAGTTGAAGTTTTCGAGCAGTGTCCTGACCGCCGTGCAATCGGAGTTGAAGCAGCTGAGCCCCCTCGTGGTCTTCACGAGTATGTTCGCCGCCCCTATAAGTTCAGACTCATGGCTGCGCAGCTTCGCCTTGTCAAAAGCGGCCTCCTTAAACGGGGCTGTGATGTTGACGGCGTCGTATGATTTCATGAACAGGCGGAAGGCTGTGTCGAAGTCCTCACATTCGAGAAGGTCGTAGCGGAATCGACCGCCGTATGCCGCCTTGAAGAGTCGAGGACTTAAAGAATGGGCTATCGGAAAGCCTATGAGACCAAATCTGGACATGGTTAATTTCCCCCTTTTCTCTGCCGGACGGCTTCATAGAGGAGAACGGCAGCGCTGACGGAGACATTCAGAGAGTCGAGCTGGCCGAGCATCGGAATCTTTATGTGGGCGTCGGCGGAGTCACGCCATGCTTGTGTGAGACCTGTGGATTCCGTGCCCATTACAAGTGCGGTGGCGCCGGTCATATCCGTGTCATAGTACCACTCCGAGTCCTGAAGCTGGGCGGTGAGTATACGTATGCCGCGCTTTTTCAGAAAGGCGATGGCATCCGCCGATGTGCAGACGGCCACCGGCACGGAAAAGACCGCACCGACGCTTGAGCGTATCAGATTCGGATTCCAGATGTCCGTGAGCGGGTCACAGATAATCACGGCGTCTGCTCCTGCCGCATCTGCGCTTCGCAGGACCGCTCCAAGATTACCGGGCTTTTCAACCGATTCGAGCACCATCACAAGAGGGCTCTCTCCAAGCCTCAGGTCTTCGAGAGAGCGCGGCACAGAATGCACTTCCGCAATGATTCCCTCCGTAGAGCCCCTATAGGCGACTTTTTCATAGAGGAATGCCGGAATCTGCACGACGCCAAAACGCGGGTTGAGCGCCTCTGCCTTTGCAACCAGTGCGTTAAGCCCATCCTTCCCCTCAATGTTTTCCGCAAGGTGGCCCGTTTTTGCCACATTGACAGCATTGTTTTGGACTGCTATGACCTCGCCGCAGATAAAAAGTGTCTCCGGAATGAATCCGGCGTCGAGGCAATGTCCGAGTTCCCGCTGTCCCTCCACAACGAAGAGTCCGGCAGCGCTTCTTGCCTTGGATTTCTCCACGAGCGTCAGCAGTTCCTTGACTTTTCTGTTCTGTGCAGATGTTATCGTCTCTATTCTCATCGCATTCAATTAATTCGCTTCTTCCGGCCATGGATTGTCGATGATTCCGGCCATCGAGACCATCTGTGCGTGTGCCTCATGGAGCAGCCGTGCTGTCTCCTCCTTGCGCGGTTTCGTGACGTCCGGGAAAATCGGAGTCCCGACGTGCAGTGTCAGAAGCGGAATTTCCGGCTTGTCGAAGAGCTTGTATATCCCCGTGCGAGGGCGATAGGAAATCACGAAAGGAATGACTGGAATGTTGTACTTCCAGGCCATCGTGAACGCTCCCTTCTTGAATGAACGGATTGGAGTGTAGAACTTCCAGCTTGCAGCCTCCGGAAAGACGTGCAGCCATTCCTTTTTCTTGCGATACTCATCAAATGCGGCATCAAACGGCCGCATCCCGGCGCGGTTTTCCGGAATCGGGATGCCTCCGAGATAGCGCATGAACCATGCGTCCTTTCCCCTCATGTGGTCTCCGTAGATTGGAAACCAGAGGTTTCTGTTACCTATGGCGTCAAGCACGCATGCAAGGTCCCAGCGGTAGACGTGGTTGCATACCGTCATCGCCCCGTCTTTCAGTTGCGCTTTGTATTTTCTGAGATTCTCCTTTCCCTCAATCTTCAGCCCATAGCGCACACGATTGACGGGAATCACGAGACAGTGCAGCATGAATCGGTTCAGGGCGTGGTTGAAACGGTATTTGAACGAATTGTCATAGTACGGATAGTTCTCGTCCAATGTCACCTGACGTCCGTCATATCTCACGCCGATGATATGTGCGTCCGACTTGTCCTCCGGGTATTCGACGTCAATTTCGGGGATATATGTCCCCTCCACCGTCTTCATTTCCCTATATCTCAGATTATCAGTTCCTTTTCCCATATTTAAGAAATTTGTAAATCAATTTCCATTCATCACTTTGCACGGCCGAGCAGCGATTCCGCATAGCGTTGGAGCATCGCGTGCCCTACTCCGTCAACCGGAAGCTGTGCGGCGAAACCGAGAGCCTCCTCATGATATTTCCTTATTTCACTCTTTGCGGCATCCCCGACTCCGAGACGGATGTAGATCTCTTTGACCGCGGAAATCTTTCTCTCCTTTTCCTCGTCGGAGCCGACCGGAAGAGCCATCGCTTCGAGCAGAGCCCTGTGCATGAGGGCATCGCTGCCGGTAAGTTCAAAGGCCTTGGTCAACAGCCAGCTTTTCTTGTCGTTGAGGATGTCGCCTCCGATTGCCTTGCCGAAGACGGACGGGTCTCCGAAGGCGTCGAGATAGTCGGCATATTGGTAGACAAGTTCCTGACTCATCGTGTCAGCCCCGGCAATCAAGGCTCCCATCTTTGCAGCGCATGCAATCAGGACAGCCGTCTTAAGGCCTATCATCATTATGTAGTCGTCCATCAGGACTGACTCCTTCGACTCGAACTCCATGTCGTATTGCTGTCCTTCGCAGACCTGCGCTGCCGTGTCCGAGAACAACTTCAGAACCTCCGGAAGCTTTTCTGCCGGGGCTTTCCCGAGCAGTCTGTAGCTTTCGATGCACATTGAGTCTCCGGACAGGATTGCTGTGTTGGCGTCCCATTTCTTCCAGACCGTCGGCATTCCGCGACGCACGGCCGCATTGTCCATGATGTCGTCATGAATCAGAGTGAAACTGTGGAAAACCTCAATCGCGGCAGCCGGGGCGAGAATGCTTTCGTCAAGCGAGTCCTTGAAAAGCGAATAGCTCAGAAGGCAAATCCTCGGTCGGATCCGTTTTCCTCCAATCTGAATCATATATCTCAGCGGTTCATACAGCCCCGCCGGTTCTTCCGTAAATCTGAGTTTTCCGAAAAGCTCCTTCAGAGCCTCTTCAATCTGTTTTTCAGCAATCATTGGATTTTTTGAATTGATGGACTTTCTTTTTGTCAGGGTGCAAAGATATTCATTTTTCAGAACAAATCCTTGAGTACGGATGCCGAGCGGATGTTCAGCGGATATTCGAGGTGGATCTCCATGTAGGAAAGAAATGACTCTATAAGGTCGGAACGCACGGCTCCGGTCATCGGCACGAGCATGGCCTCATCGAACGGAAGCCGCATCAGGTTCTCTGCGGCAGCCGCATTCTCCGCGCTGACAAACGGTGCGAGATCCGAAAATTCCGGACGGAAGCCGAGTACGGAAGTGAGTTCGAGGAGAAAGAGAAGGTGGAAGTTGCTGAAATTGCTGTCCACCGCATCAAGGAGAAGTATCTTCCGTATGCACCAGTCATAGAGTCCTTCCTCGTTCGCCCCTTCGCGCAGAACCCGGAACAGAACTTCCGCCATGAACATCGAGATGCTTGCCTTGTAGAGATTTCCGCGCAGTCCGTTGAGAGGATATGAAGCGGCAAGGGAACTGACAGTCATCATTGCCGATGATGACGCCGGGTTCACCGCGACTTCACCCTCAAGAATATTCAGAGGACTGACAAGCCCCAGCACGGCGGCTCTGGCCCCGCCTCTTTTTGAAGCCCGCCCCGCTCCTCCTGCAACGGATGCCGCGGCCGAGACAGACCTCAGAAAAAGGCTCCTGCGACCATATTCCCGGCTCAGCGTGTGCAGGACAAGGGAACTGTCTCCATATTTTGTGGAATGGAGAAGGATGAACTCTGCCTGTTGTTTGTTGTTTCTTGTCATTGTTCCGCGTCATTGGATGCACTTGCTCCGGCAAGGTCTCACTTGTCTGTGTGCACTACTCCGTTCACCGGTTGTAGCGCCTTGAAACGGTGCGAGATGAGGTTCTTGAGGTGCTCGGGGATTTCGGCGAGCGTTTTTCCACTAAGTTCCCGAATCTCCGTTTTCGAAAGTCCTCCTGATGTCAATGCGGAAAGTTCGTCATCAGTCGGGATGAACACCGGGTCGTAGCCGAATCCGCCGCATCCGGCCTTCGAGAAGGAGATGTGTCCCTCAAGCGAGCCGTCGTAGACGAATTTTCTTCCGTCGCGAAAGATTAGCGTAACGACGCAGCGAAAACGAGCCTTCCTGTCTTCAAGAGTGTCCGCTCCGGCCTTCTTCATGTTGAAGAGCAGCTTGTCCATATTGTCAGTGAAGTTCTTGTCATTTCCGGCGTATCTGGCGGTGTATATTCCCGGTTCTCCTCCGAGAGCGTCAACCTCCAGCCCGGAGTCGTCCGCGAACACGGCGTCGACCATGTCGGAAGCGTGGTCCGCAGCATTTTTAGGTGATGCCATATTCCCGAAAACCCTGTCCCATATATACTTCGCCTTGAGAAACGAATTTTCCGCGAACGTCGCCCCCGTCTCCTCTGCCTCTCCCTCAATTTCGCAGTCCTGCGGCGTCAGCAGTTCCACGCCCTCTCCAAGGATGTCTGCCGCCTCACGCAGCTTTCCTTTGTTCTGTGTTGCAAAAATAATTCTCATCGTATATTCGTACATATCTTCAAAAACGACGACAAAATTAATAAAATATCACTATAGATTCATTAACTTTGCGCGTGAACATAATAATTATTAAAACGTAAATATATGTCACTGAATAAAGTAATGCTCATAGGAAACGTGGGCTCGGATCCGGAAATCCGCTACCTTGAAGGCACTGACGCTCAAAGCAGTACGAAGGTCGCGAGCTTCCGCCTTGCAACCGGAGAACGCTACCGGGACCGCAACAATGAACTCAGGGAAATCACCGAGTGGCACAGCATAACGGCATGGAGAGGCAATGCCGACCTCGTCGAGAAATATGTCCGCAAAGGCACCCAGCTCTATGTCGAGGGGCGCATCCGCACGCGCAGCTGGTCTGATCGCGACAACAACACGCGCTACACCACCGAGATTCTTGCCGACAGCATCCAGCTCCTCGGCCGTCGCTCCGACAATCCCGCGACGAAAGACACGCCTGGGGCGCAGGCCCGACCAACCACACAGCCTCAGCCTGTTCCCCCTGCCCCGCAGCCAACCGGTCCCGAAGACGATGATCTTCCATTCTAGAACTCTCTATCTATGATGCAGATGTATGATTATTCGCTTGTCTCGACCCTCTCGCTGCTGCTTTTCTTTGCCGTCTATTTCTTGGTGGTAAAGGTCCCTGACAAGCCTATATTCGCGGTATACGTCCGTTCGAGCCGGATTATGGGGCTTGCTCTTCTTGTTCTCGCATGCAATTACATCGTTCATCTTTTTGTCGGTGTGCGTTTCTTGAACCACACAGCTGCCATCCTGCTGAACATCTCAACCTACTTCCTTGCCTATTGGCTCTTCAGTTCGGCATTCATTATTTTGCTCGACTGCGGCTATCTGACTGCAAGGCGGGTCGTTTTCCACATGCTCCTATGGGTGCTCTACCTCGGCGCCTCCGTGGCGACGCTGTTTCTGACAGATCCGGTGCAGACAGCCTGCGTCACAATTCTGGCCACCCTGCTCGTCGCGTATGGGGGGTGGCTCTCGGTGAGGCTCATCAGGACATACCGCAGGGCCGTCCGTCTCTTTGACGACACTCATTCCGACAACATCGCCTCCTACATCCGCTGGATGTCCATACTGACCTGGTGGGCGCTGATTTACGGTGTCGGTTGCAGCCTGCTTACTTTCCTCCCTGACAGATACGTCTTTGTTTGGATACTTTCCTCAATCGCGTTCTACATATATATATTTGTGTCATACACGAATTATATGCTCTACTATGACCGCGTGGAGCACATTCTCGAAACCTCCGAGGAATATGATGAGGTCTCTGAAAATGCGCAGGAAATGGTCCCGTCCTACTATGCGGACATAAGAAAACGCCTTGATAAATGGATTGAGGAACAAGGATATACAAGACCCGGCCTTACCTTGGAGGAACTTGCGGAAATCCTCGACACCAACCGGACCTACCTCTCCTCCTGCATCCGGACTGCCTACGGCGTCTCTTTCCGTGAATGGATCACGGGGCTTCGTCTTGAATGTGCCAAGCACATGCTTCAGGAGCACCCGGAATACACCGTAGCAGCCGTCTCCGAATCTACTGGCTTCGCATCCCTGAGCTACTTCACCAAGATTTTTCGCGAAAAGGAAGGCCAGACCCCGGGCAAGTGGATTAGGTCCGTCCGATAATCGAAGAGCTTATAGGACTTTTTCATTCGGCTCTTCCTTCGTGGAAAGGGCGAACATGACAGAAATGACGATTGCAACAGCGGCGAGAGCCATGAATATGTATTCAGACCTTATCGCTGCTTCCTGCCCGTCGAAACGCTTGAAAATAGAGCCTACCGCCACCGGCACAGTCATGAGCCCGATGTTCTGAATCCAGTAGATGAGCGAATATGCAGTGCCAAGATTCTTCTCCGGAACAATCTTCGGAACCGACGGCCACATTGCCGCAGGCAGCAGCGAATATCCGATTCCGAGTATTCCGATTGCGACGTACCCTATGAAACTCGTGTCCGCTATGCTGCCGCCTATGCTCAATTTTGCCGGGGCGAAGGCAATCAGAATGTGGGCGACAAAAACCAACACCGCACCGGAAATCATCCACCGCGAGCCGTGCCCGACCTTGTCCACCAGCAGCCCGAAGAGCGGGGCGAACACCACGGTGAAGAACGGAATCATTGAGACCATCCATCCTGCGCTTTCGGCCGGAATGTCGAACCGCGGGATGAGGATTGACGTGGCGAATTTCTTGAATGAGATTATACAGCAGTAGAAGAACACGCACAGCAGTGCAATCATAAGGAAGCGTTTGTTGCTCAGAATCTTGAATATGTCCGAGAATCGGAACTCGTCCTCTTCCTTTTTTTCTTCTTCGGAGCCGGCCTGCACGCCCGATGACTTGTCAAACCTCGCATCCATGGCAACGAACGCCGCCCACAGCACGCAGCCGAACATCAGCAGCGCCAGTCCCACAAGAGCCGGGCGGTTTGTTTCGGAGAGGCTGTACACCGTTCCGTCGGCATGATTTGCTATGAGCATCGGGGATACAAGCAGTGCTGCGGCCGTTCCGAGACGGGCAATCGCGAGCTGGAGTCCCATGGCAAGCGCCATCGGACCGTCCTTGAACCATTTCGCGATTGAACGTGTCACAGCGACGCCGGCAATCTCCGATCCGAGCCCGAACAGCATGCAGCCTATGTAGGCTATTGTCAGCGAAACTTTCGGCGCGAGCCCTGCTGAGATGGCCGCGGTCACGGTCGCCGCTCCCAGGGCCATCATTCCCACGAAAATGGAACCGGTGATTCTCACTCCCCACTTGTCGAGCAGCATCCCACAGAAAATCAGTCCTCCCCAAACGCATAGGAATGAGTATCCGCCGGCATAGAACCCATAGTCGGCGGAATCCCATCCGAGTTCCAGAAGTTCAGGGTTTCTGAAAATCTGGGACACGGCGGAAAACATGTCATCAAAAAAGTATGACGCGAACATCGGCACCACAAGACAGGCCAGCGCTATCCAGCACGAATATTTCC
>OQVL01002599.1_pt1 | contig 11033 bp, 9 predicted proteins | sample 1691501 | NCBI WGS metagenome assembly OQVL01 (sample SAMN03418253, study PRJEB22391) | human gut metagenome | biome: human-gut; feature: organic feature; material: feces | host: Homo sapiens | place: Tanzania | collected 2013-01
TGATCCTGGACCCCAAGGGAGAACTTTTGCGGGACACCGGCCATTTGTTGGAGGAAAAAGGCTATGTCATCAAGGTCCTGGATTTGATCAACCCGGAACGGAGCCATTGCTACAATCCCTTTGTGTATCTCCGGGATGATGATGACATTCAGCGGCTTGCTACCAACATTATGAAGAACACCACCCCAAAGGACAGCAAATCCTCCGACCACTTCTGGGAAGATATGGCGACCATGCTCTTAAAGGCCCTGATCTCCTATCTTCACTACGAAGCACCCCCGGAGGAGCAGAACTTCCCCATGGTCATGGACATGATCCGAGCCGGTGATGTGAAAGAGGACAACGAGGAATATGCCTCCACCCTGGACGAGCTGTTCGAGCGGTTGGAGCGGAAAAACCCGGAGCATATCGCCGTGCGGTACTACAAAGGCTACCATTCCGGCAGCGGCAAGACCCTGAAATCCATTCAGATCACTCTGGCAGCGAGATTGGAGAAATTCAACCTTGCCAGCGTGGCAGCGCTGACTGCTACGGATGAACTGGAGCTTGCATCACTGGGAGAAAAGAAGGTTGCCCTGTTCGCCCTGATTCCCGACCACGATGTGAGCTTCAACTTCCTGGTCAGCATGGTCTATAGCTGCACCTTTGAGCAGCTATTTCGCTTGGCGGACGATAAGTGCAAGGGTGCGCTGCCGGTTCCTGTCCATTTCCTAATGGACGAGTTCGCCAATGTGAGCCTGCCGGATGATTTCGACAAGCTACTGGCAACCATGCGCTCCCGGAATGTGTTCGTGTCCATCATCATTCAGAATATTGCCCAGTTAAAAAATCTGTTTGAAAAGCAGTGGGAGAGCATTGTGGGCAACTGCGATGAGTTTCTGTATTTGGGCGGTAACGAACAGAGTACCCATGAGTATGTTTCCAAACTGCTGGGCAAGGAGACCATCGATACAAATACCTACGGACGGTCTCGCGGCAGAAACGGAAGCTATTCCACCAACTATCAGCTTGCCGGACGAGAGCTGATGACACCTGACGAAGTGCGTATGCTGGATAACCGGTACGCACTTCTTTTTATACGCGGAGAGCGCCCTGTCCGGGACCTCAAGTATGATATCCTTCATCATCCCAATGTGGCGCTTACCACAGACGGTTCTGCACCGGCCTATACCCACGGTGAGGATACCAGAAGCATTGCTTCCATGGCGTTCAGCTTCGACAAGAAGGCTGTCAAAAACGCTGAAAAAATGGAGGCAGAAAAACACGAATTCTTGCTCTACTCGGAAGAGGAGCTGGAAGAACTATTTGATGAAAAGGAGAAGAAAGACAATGAAGAAACTTGATGCAAAGAAGAACACCAACAAGCCGGAGATTCCCGGCAAGGTCAAGAAGGGCTACCGTATTTATGTGATGGCCGTCCTTGCCCTTACGCTTACCATGAGCATGGGCGTGACCGCCTTTGCCGCAGGCGACCCCATTACCGTCGTCAACAACCTCAGCGACTTTATCTTCGGCCTCATCCGTGCGGTCGGCCTGATTCTGCTTGGCTGGGGCATTGTGCAGGTCGGTCTCAGCTTCCAGTCCCACGATCCCAGCCAGCGTTCCAACGGTTTCCTGACACTGGCCGGCGGTGTCGTCATCACCTTTGCAAAGGAAATCCTCAACCTCATCGTCGGCTGATCCAGTTTCCGAAAAAGGGGCGGTCGCAGAGACCGCCCCGAAGGGAGGTGTAACGAATGTCGGATAACTGGATCGTGCAGAACCTGGAAAATGCACTGGAAGTCTGGAACGATAAGCTGTCGGAGATCTGGCAGCTGATCACGCAGTCACCGCAGACATTCAAAGGCGGCTCGATTTGGTCGATTATTTGCAGCATCCACGGAGCGCTGCAGGCCATCGGCTATGCTCTGCTGGTTCTGTTCTTTGTGGTGGGAGTTGTGAAAACCTGCGGCTCCTTTGCCGAGCTGAAAAAGCCGGAGCACGCAGTGAAGCTGTTCGTTCGCTTTGCGATTGCTAAGGGCCTGATTACCTACGGCATGGAGCTGATGATGGCGATTTTGGAGATTATTCAGGGCGTGGTCAGTACGATCATGCATTCTGCCGGCTTTGGGAGCCCACAGGCAACGGTGCTGCCGCAGGAGATCATCACAGCGGTGGAGGATTGCGGCTTCTTTGAGTCCATTCCCCTGTGGGCGGTGACGCTGATCGGCGGCCTGTTCATTTGGGTGCTGTCCTTCGTGATGATTCTGAGCGTCTATGGCCGCTTTTTCAAAATGTACATGTACACCGCGCTTGCGCCTGTTCCGCTTTCGGCCTTTGCCGGAGAACCCACGCAGAATATCGGCAAGAGCTTCCTGAAAAGCTATGCGTCTGTGTGCCTGGAGGGAGCGATCATCGTTCTGGCCTGCATCATCTTCTCTGTGTTTGCGTCCAGCCCGCCTGTTGTTGATCCGAATGCAGCAGCAGCTTCTATGGTGTGGAGCTACATCGGTGAGCTGATTTTCAACATGCTCATTCTGGTCGGCGCAGTGAAGATGGCAGACCGGCTTGTGAAGGAGATGATGGGTATCTAACTTGAGATCAGGGAGTAAAAATCGAGAATTTTGATTTTTGGTGCTGCATTTCTTAGAAAGTGGTGGTATACTGTAGGCGAAATATGCGGAGGTGATCTTGATGCTGATCGAATTTCGCTTCAAAAACTATCGATCTTTTCGGGATGAGGCGGTTCTTTCCATGGAAGCGACCGGACTGAGTTCCTTCAAAAGCTGCCTGATTCCGCTGTCGTCTACAGTAAAGCTGCTTCCTGCCATTGCGATTTACGGCAAAAACGGCGGTGGTAAGAGTAATGTGGTTCGTGCCTTTTGGCTGGCCGTTCAGTTTATCCGAAATGCGCAGAGAACGCAGCACGAGCGCGCCGCGATTCCTGTCAATCCGTTTGCGCTGAATGACTACTCCAAGGATGAACCCACAGAGTTTGCATTTGAGTATACTTCTGGCGGCGTGAAATATTGGTATGGCTTCGCCGCTACGCGCGAGAAGATTTACGCAGAGTATCTCTACCATGCGCCGAAGGGGCAGAAAGCTTTGGTGTTTAAGCGTACAGAGCAGCACTTCGATTTCACAGAGGATAAATCAAAGCGAGCGCTGATTGGCGAAATGGTCGCTGAAAACCAGCTGTTCTTCTCAGTGGCATGCACCATGAACGATGCGGCTTGTGTTGCTGCTATGCGGTGGTTCCGGGATCAGGTGTTCTTTTCACGGGACTATTCTGATATTCCCCGGCAATTGATCGAGTATTCGGAAGATAAGAATATGCTGAGGGCAATTTCAGATTATGCAAAGGCAGCAGACTTGGGCATCTTGGATATGCAGTTTGAGTTCAACAGCAATGAGATTCAAGATGACGAAAGCCTGCCGGATAACATTCCGGAGGGGATCAAGGCTGCACTGGTGCAGTTTATGCATACTCTCGCCGAAACCTCCAACAATGGAGAGGTGCACTTGAAAATGGGCGAGGTTTCCGCAAAGGCCAGCCACCAGGGTGAAAATCGTGATGGCCGGAAGGCGACCTATTCGCTGGAGCTTTCTGATGAGTCGGACGGTACCAGAAAGCTGATGGCACTGGCCCCTGCAATCGAGTCTGCGCTGCGCACCGGCGGCATCTTTCTGGTGGATTCGCTAGAGCGTGAGCTTCACCCCTTGCTGGTGGACAATATCATTGCAAATTTCCAAAGCAAGGTCACAAATCCAAATGGCGCACAGATCGTTTTTACGACACACAATACGGAGCTGATGAATCTGGAACTGCTGCGAAAGGATCAGCTGTATTTTGTCGATAAGCGTGACAAAGATGGTGCGTCTGAGTTGTATACGATCAGCGAGTTTTCCACCCGCACGACGGAGAATATCCGCAAAGGGTACCTTGTCGGCAAATACGGTGGAATACCGAATATCCAGATAGAAGAAGCTGAATAATGTTGCTTGAAGTGCCATGGGAGAAATCCGATGGCACTTTTTCTGCCAATAAACATGTAGGGAACTTTTGACCGTGTGTTTCCACAGCAAAGTTCCCTATGAGTTACACTTACGCCTTCCAGAAGGAGGGCGTTTTTCTTATCTGAAACAGAAGGAGGTATCCTCTTGGAGGTCAAAATCAATAGAGAGATTCGGAACTATACCGAGTCCATGTTTTTCGGACTGTCCCTCAGACAGTTCGTTTTTTCTTTACTGGCTGTCGGCGTTGCGGTGCTTTTGTACTTCGTGTTGAAGCCCTATGTGGGGACGGAGACGGTTTCGTGGATGTGCATCCTCGGTGCTGCGCCCTTTGCGGCAATGGGCTTTGTGAACTACAACGGTATGACAGCAGAGCAATTTGTGCGGGCTTGGCTCCGCAGCGAAATGCTGGAGCCCAAGCAGATCAAGTTCGAGCCGGTGAATATCTACTACGAGGCGTTGAAGGACGCGATCGATGAACGCGAAAAGGAGGCCTACAAGCGCAATGATTAAGAGCATCAAAGCGATCCTTGCACAGGACAAGGAAAAGTTTAAGGTTCCGAGAAAGGTGCAGGACCTTATTCCGATCAAGAACATCTGGCCGGATGGCATTTTCAAGGTTGGGAATAAGTTCTCTAAGTCCTTCCGATTCTCGGACATCAACTATCTGGTGGCAAGCCGCGAGGACAAAGAGAGCATGTTTCTGACATACTCAGAGCTTCTGAACAGCTTGGACAGCGGAGCTACCACAAAGATCACCATCAACAATCACAGGCTGAACAGGTCTGATTTTGAGGAATCCATCCTGATGCCCATGAAGCAGGACGGGCTGGATGAGTACCGCAAGGAGTATAATGACATGCTCTTGGACAAGGCGACGGGAGCAAACGGCATTACGCAGGAAAAGTATATTACCATTACCGTGGCCAAGAAGGACATCGAGGAAGCACGGGCATATTTTGCGAGAATTGGAGCGGATTTGACCGCCCATTTTGCCAATCTGGGTTCCAAGTGTGTGCCCCTGAACGCCGTTGAGCGGCTGCGCATTCTCCACGACTTTTATCGCCCCGGTGATGAGGCGGCATTCTCGTTTGATATGAACCGGAAGGCGCGTCTGGGGCATGATTTCCGTGACTACATCTGCTCGGACAGCATAGAGCGTACTGCGGATCATATCAAGCTGGGCGAGAAGTATGCCAGAGTGCTTTTCCTCAAGGACTACGCCAGCTATATCAAGGACAGCATGTTCTCGGAGCTGACCGAGCTGAACCGCAATCTCATGCTGTCCGTTGATGTGATTCCCATTCCCACCGATGAAGCCGTCCGTGAGGTGGAGCGTCTCTTGCTGGGCGTGGAAACGAACATCACCGGCTGGCAGAGAAGGCAGAATCAGAACAACAATTTCTCCGCTGTGGTCCCCTATGATATGGAGCTTCAGCGCAAGGAATCCAAAGAGTTTTTGGACGACCTGACCACCCGTGACCAGCGCATGATGTTTGCGGTGGTCACAATGGTGATTACCGCAGACACCAAAGAGCAGCTGGACCTGGATACGGAAACGGTGCTGTCTACGGCGAGAAAGCACATGTGCCAGATGGCGACGCTGAAGTATCAGCAGACGGATGGGCTGAATACGGTGCTCCCCATCGGTACGCGAAAAATCAATGCCTTCCGAACTCTCACCACAGAGAGCCTTGCGGTACTGATGCCCTTCAAAGTGCAGGAGATCATGGACAAGGGCGGCATTTACTTCGGTGAAAATGCCATTTCCCACAATCTCATCATGTGCAACAAGGCAAATCTCCTGAACCAGTCCGCATTTCTGCTCGGTGTCCCCGGCTCCGGTAAGTCGTTCTCGGCAAAGGAGCTGATCACCTTCCTCATTCTGAACACCAACGATGATATTCTGATCTGTGACCCCGAGGGAGAATACGCGCCGCTTATTGAAGCCATGGGCGGTCTCGGCTCAGTGATCCGCGTATCTGCCGGCGGCAGAGACAGACTGAATGCCATGTATATGGTGGACGGGTACGGTGAAAACAACCCCATTGTCGTAAAGTCGGAGTTCATCATGTCTCTGATCGAGCAGATCGACAAGAAGGGCGTCGGCCCGCAGCACAAGTCTATCATCGACCGCTGCATCACCAATGTGTACCGCAATGCGGCGGACACCGGGACGATTCCCACCCTCTGCACCCTCCGCGATATGCTGCTGGAGCAGCCTGAGCCTGAAGCGAAGCAGATTGCGCTGTCCCTTGAGCTCTATACCACCGGTTCCTTGGACATCTTCGGTAAGCAGTCTAATGTGGACCTCGACAAGCGTGTCGTGGTGTTCGACATTCACGGTCTCGGTTCCCAGCTCAAGCCCACTGGCCTGCTGGTGATCACGGATACCATGCTCAACCGCGTGACGCTGAACTGGAAGAAGGGCAAGCGCACCCATGTCTTTATTGACGAGTTCCATGTGGTGTTCGAGAACGAGTTCTCGGCGCAGTTCTTCAACTCCGCATGGCGGCAGTTCCGTAAGCGCAACGCCTACCCCACGGCAATTACGCAGAATGTGGAGTATCTGCTGGATTCTGTTCAGGCCAGCACCATGCTTTCCAACTCGGAATTTGTGGTTATGCTGAATCAGGCTGCCTCCGACAGAGGCCAGCTTGCCAAGCTCCTGAACATCTCCAATGAGCAGATGAGCTATATCACCAATGCCGACGCCGGCTGCGGACTGATTAAATACGGCTCTGCGCTGGTGCCCTTTATCAATCGGTTCCCGCAGAATACCAAGCTCTATCAGCTTATGACTACGCGCCCCGGTGAGGGCAAATTTGCAAGAGGACGGGATTAACCCCGTCCTCCATTCTTTTGGGAGGAATACAAAATGAAAAAGAAAACCCTTGGAATCATCATCGTTTCCGTACTCGGCGCGGCAGCGATCTTTTGCAGCGCCATGTTTACGCATCAGTATCTGGATGCGAAGAACAGCAAGGCGACATTTGACGATCTGACAAATCTGATGACGGAAATCGACGAGCCGCAGAAGGCCGCCGAAGCGGAGGAATCCGGCCTGAGCGCAGAAGAACTGGCGGCAGCGGAGGCGGCGCTGGCCCACGAAAAGTATGAGGCACTGTTTGAGCAGAACAACGACTTTATCGGCTGGATCAAGATCGATGGTACGAATGTCAATTACCCCGTCATGCAGACCCCGAACAAGCCGGACTTCTATCTGAAGCGCAGCTTTGATAAATCATATAGCGACTACGGTGTTCCGTACATCGACGAGGCCTGTATGACCGGGATCAGCAACAACCTTGTGATTTACGGCCATCACATGAATGACGGCTCTATGTTTGCCGACCTCTGCAAATACGCTGATGCTGACTTCTGCAGGGAGCATCCGACGATTGCCTTTGACACACTCTCCAGCCTAGGCAAATATGAGGTCGTTGCCGCTTTCAAATTCAATACGAACCGCGAGTCCTTCAAGTACAACGAATACACGCTGATGGATGAAGTACAGTTTGCCGAGTTCATGGAGAATGTCCGCGCAAGACAGCTCTATAACACGGGCACTACTGCTGAATACGGGGACCAGCTTTTGACCCTTTCCACCTGCGAATATACCTATGCCAACGGTCGCTTCGTTGTCGTAGCGAAGAAGGTGTGACTTGTCTGCTCTGAAGGGAGGCGATGGCTTTGAGCAGGATAAAAACAAGAGAGAGCGTTAAGGATATCAAGATTCTTGACAAGGCAGCGGTTGTCTCCGAGCGCATGAAGACAGCGCTTGTCCGTTCCAAGGATCAGGCGGAAAACCTGATGGACGACGGGCAGATTTCCCCCTCCGAATACGCGGAGGACAAAATCCGCTATGCCGCTGAAGATGTGACTGATCAGGTTTGGCACGAGGTCTCCGGCCAAACGAAAAAAGCCATTGAAAAAGGCAAGGAGGCGCACCGGGAGCACCGCAATGAAAAGCGCATCCACAAAAATGAAGAACGGGTTCGCCGCTATGAGGAGGAGCTGCGTAGGGGCGCGCCAAGCAGAACGCCGCGAGAGGAGGCAGCGCGGCAAAATACGGAGGCCACGCGGACAAGCATCCGGAGCAGACGAAACCAGACCATCAAATCTGCGGAGCGTACTGAACGCACCATCAAGCAGTCTGCTCGTTCTGCCGGGAAACAGACAGTAAAAGCCGGTGCAAAGGGAACGGTAAAGTCAACGGAGAGGGCCGTAAAGACTGCGGAGAAAACCTCCAAGGCTGCCATCAAAACCGCAGAGGCAACAGCGAAGGCAACGCAAAAGGCAGCGGCTGCGGCTGCAAAGGCCGCACAGAAAGCGGCGGAGATTGCCCGCCAGACTGCCATAGCCGCCTACAAAGCGGCTGTTGCGGCGGCGAAAGCCATTGCGGCGGCAATCAAGGCCATAGCAGCGGCGATGAAAGCACTGGCTGCGGCTATCGCTGCCGGTGGCTGGGTTGCGGTCATGGTCGTCGTGGTTATCTGTCTTGTTGCCTTGATCGCCTGCTCCTGCTTTGGTATTTTCTTTTCAAGCGAGGATACCGGCTCAGAAAAGACGATGCGGCAGGTCATTCAGGAAATCAACATGGATTACCAGAACGAGCTGGATGCCATCAAGGACTCTATTGAATACGATGCGCTTGAAATGTCCGGTTCCCGTGCCGTGTGGCCGGAGGTGCTGTCGATCTATGCCGTCAAAACGACCTCCGATCCGGATAATCCCCAGGAGGTGGCAACGATCACTCCGGAAAAGGAACAGCTTCTGAAGGACCTGTTCTGGGAGATGAACAAAATCACCCATCGGACGGAAACAAGGACAGAGACGGTCATTGTGGAGACGGACGACGGCAACGGCAATATTCTTGAGGAAGAGGTACAGGAGACGATTACGACGCTCTATATTACTGTCAGCCACAAGACGGCGGATGAGATGGCTGCGCAGTACGGCTTCAATGAGGATCAAAAGCAGCAGCTTGCAGAACTGCTTGCGCAGGACAGCAGCATGTGGGCGGCGGTGCTTTACGGAATCTACGGAGTGGATGACCAAATCGTTGCCGTAGCGCTTTCTCAGGTGGGCAATGTGGGCGGAGAGCCCTATTGGTCATGGTACGGCTTCGGCAGCCGCGTGGAGTGGTGCGCCTGCTTCGTCAGCTGGTGCGCAAACGAATGCGGCTATATCGACACCGGCGTTATTCCGAAGTTCGCGGGCTGTGTCAACGGCGTCCAGTGGTTCCGGGAGCGTGGGCAGTGGGCGGATAACGCCATGCAGCCCTCGCCCGGCATGATCATCTTCTTCGATTGGGACAACAAGGGCAGCTCCGGCCCGCAGGACGGTCAGGCCGATCATGTCGGTATCGTCCAGAAAGTCGAAAACGGCGTTGTCTACACCATCGAGGGCAACTCCGGCGATAGCTGCCGCGTCAATCAGTACCCGGTTGGCTATTATGAAATTCTCGGCTATGGCGTAGTCGCCTACTAAACAGAACACGGTGTCACCCTTCGTCGGGTGGCACCGTGTTTTTTCATTGATTTTTGTATTTGTCCATTTCCTGAAGCATTTTATAGAGTTGCTTCTGCTCTGCCTCGTTCTTAGAGGCAACCAAGTCATAGCATTTGGCCGCAATGTTGTTGCTGCCGCTCTTTCCCAACTTATCGAATAGCTCGGACAGGGAAATATCCATAGCTGATGCAATCTTCTCAACACTTTCCAAAGTGGCGTTTTTCTCACCACGTTCCAATTGCCCGATATATGTGGGATGGCAGCCGGCAAGCTCTGCCAGTTTTTCCTGGCTGAGTCCTTTTTGCGTCCGGTAGTTTCTGATGCGTTGCCCAATGATCTTTGCGATATCACTCATTCCCATCGCCTCCATATATAGTCTATAAATATCGCTTTGGCCAATCCATAGACTATTGATATTCAAAGGACTGGGATATATACTATAAATATTATTTATTGAATTTTGACACTTATAGTATTCGAGAGGGGTACGGAGTTTATGCGCTCAAAAACAGTATGCTTCACCGGACATCGGGAATTGCCGGCAGATGATCTGCCCGAAATCTCCAAGCACTTGGAGGATGCCTTGATCACACTGATCGAGCAGGGCTATCGCTATTTCGGCGCAGGCGGTGCCTTGGGATTTGATACTCTGGCAGCGCAGTCTGTCCTCCGCTTGCGGGAGCGTTATCCGCAGATTCGGCTGATCCTTGTGCTGCCGTGCCTTGACCAAACTCGCAGCTGGCAGCAAGCTGATGCCGATATTTATGAGGAACTCAAGCGCCATGCAGACAAGGTAACTTATACCTCGGAAAGTTATTTCCGGGGCTGTATGCAGAAACGCAATCGGCATCTTGTGGATAACAGCAGCGTTTGCATTTGCTATCTGACGAAGCCCGCCGGCGGCACGGCCTATACCGTGGACTATGCCCGCCGCTGCGGTCTGCGGATCATCAATATAGCAGGCCCAGATAGCTTGTAAGAGTGCCTTGTACGCAAATAAGCCTCCCGAATTGCCTTTCCATAGGTGAACGGTTCGGGAGGCCTTTACAGGTGATGGTCAAAATCGACACCATAGCTGCTATTTTTACAGAATTTGTTCGTATTCTGTTGTAATTTCGGAGGCGTTATGGTAGAATATACTCTGTAAAGTTATAAGCACTTTGGGAGATTTTATTTTCAACAGGAGGAACCCCATGACGGTCCGTTATGAAGTGACCCCAAAAAGTTAGACAATATTTCGAAGTAAAAATTGTTCAAGCAGCCGAAAGGGCTTGCTGTCTGTGAATTGCAGGCGGCAAGCCCTTTAGCTTTGCCTTGATCCTGCGGTTGTTGTAGTAATCCAGATATTCGATCAGTTCCTGTTTGAAGTGTTCCATGGAGCGGAACTCCTGCAAATACAGCAGCTCACTTTTGAGCAGCCCGAAGAAATTTTCTATCACAGCATTGTCCAGACAGTTTCCCTTGCGGCTCATGCTCTGGCGAACACCTTTCTCCCGGAGCATCTGTTGGTATTGTTTGTGTTGGTA
>OQVL01002600.1_pt1 | contig 11032 bp, 3 predicted proteins | sample 1691501 | NCBI WGS metagenome assembly OQVL01 (sample SAMN03418253, study PRJEB22391) | human gut metagenome | biome: human-gut; feature: organic feature; material: feces | host: Homo sapiens | place: Tanzania | collected 2013-01
ATATAAGACAGAAAAGGGCAAGCTGAAGAAATTCGTCTCTGAATATCTGAATGAGCGCAACGGACTTTATATCAGTTTCTTGCTATCAGAAGGAGATATGGTAAATCAAAGTTCTACAACGTCATTCAGTCAACATGAGGCATACAAATTATTGATATTTATTATAGCCTCTGCCACCAGAAGACTGTATCTCTCTTTACTTGTACAGTCCCAAGGATTTATAGCAAACATACGATCGCTTGTCAGCAGTGCGACATTATCCTCTACGTTATCCATCTCACGAACTGGGAAATAGTAGGTATCTGGATTGTAGAAGAATACCTTGAAGATGTCCTTCGGACCATTGACTACACGGTCTTCGCTTGCCTGACCATATCTGCCACCATAGTAACCACCGCTACCTGTAGCCAGCAATGACTCTGTGGTGGTGACTCCGATGTTATACTTCTTCAGCTGGGCTTTCCATCCTCCTACGAAAGCATAGTTGCTTATCCAACTGAGATAGAGCAATGGATCCGTCTCCACCAAGTATCTGCCTTTACCATCCTTTGCCATACCTACCGAAGCGTCGGTATATCTCATAGTGCGATATTTCTCAAGCATTTGTTGTTCAAGATCTACAAACTTCCATGTGGCAAACGGCTCTTCATACTGATAATTGGCGTTAATCACTATGTTGTCGAGACCTCCATACCATGTAGATTCGCTACAAGAGAGAGGCAAGTAGAGCAGATTGATAGTATCGCTCACCTCGTAAGGCACATCCTCTGTCACGGTGTAAGTGCTGGTATTATATACCTTTTCATTATTCTCCAATCCATTCAGGAGCGTCATCACCTCATTATCCGTCAGACCATAGGTCTTCCAGCGGCGGAGAATCTCAGCTGCCTGGGAATTGGCAGAGCTGCCAGGCATTGCGCCTGATCCCCTATTAGGACCTGAAGCAACTCCTGTGCCAGAGTTCTTGCCTGATGATGAATTTCCTACGACTTTGCCTTTATTGCCGGTCTTGCCGCCAAGAGAGCCACTTGTCGTCTTGTCATTCGAGCCATATCGAGTGCCGGAAGACAGACCTGCGGAACTGCCGGCAGAAGGATTGAACGTGCCACTGGAAGAAGCCCTCTGCAGCACTTTCTTGATTTCAGGAACCATCGACTTCCATTGGATGAGCGTAGATGTGGAAGGCATGACTCCCCTGTTCGCCTTCATGAGAAGACGGGCAAATGGAGTATTCGTAACCTTCTCCTTCTCCACTTCCTCAGTTCTGGTCATGGTTCTGGTAGTGATATAGTCGAGACTAAGGTCAGCTATCCACTTTCCATTCTCTTTTTTTCCTATTCCGAGAGGCTTGGAAGTGATGATATTACTTGTCCTTACGCTGGTTTCCGCTCCTGGATAAGTGAATGTCATATTCTTGATTACAGCGTCCTCAGAGTGGGAGAGCTTGCGAACATTCACCTTCTCTTTGACAGTCGTCACCCTTCCATTACGACCATGACGGTAAGTATGGGTTCTTACCTCTTCGTCCCATACATACTGATTCCATACCAATCTGTCGGAAGGATTCTTCTTCTTAAACTCTCTTGTCAGAGCTATATTAGGATATACCATATCGATGATATGCGCCTTGATGCGTCCATTCTCAGCGTACTTACTATCATTCTTTAGGTCCTTGTCTGAGATTTGCAACTTATTATGATATGACGGATAAGCCAAAGCTACATAGTCATTCAGATTGAAATTCTCATCCGTAGGGTCAAACTTATCACTTGCCTCGCCCGAGGTGCGGAAGTAGTAATACTTGGTCTGTGCCCACGCCTTATGCCTAGCGCCCGTCACTTCGCCATCCTTATTAGTTTCCACAGTATAAGGATCTACCTCCTTACCTGCCTCTATCTGCTTAGCGCATCCTACCACCTTGAGAGCATAGAAGCGGTTTGGCTTCAATCGGCGGATGTCGAGAAGATGCTGTGAAGCAGTCTCGTCGCCACGATAGAATTCTACAATCTTCTCCAAATGCGCATTGACATGCAGAGAATCTCTGTATGCAGAAGCAGAGTCGGTGTAAGAATAAAGGTAAGCTACATACTTGCCATCTTTCTTACTGGAATTACGGAAGATGAATGTGCGAGATGCCAAAGCAGAGATATCATCAGCAGAGATACCATCATTCTCCAATCGTGCACGCTCATTCTCATCGAGAAGGCGATAATGCTGATTGAGGTTAGCATTGCTCTTGATAGTAGGGCGCTTGCCCAGCTCTGGCGAGATGCGCTGATTATATTCCCATCCCTCACGACGTCGCTCCGAACCAATGCTCATTTCGCTCCACAGTATAAAGTTGTCGAGAGGATTGCCGTAGAACATCTGGCAGACTTCGCCACACTCGAAACTGAATTTACGGTCTATCTTCACCAGTCCGCCAAACATCTTCAGTTTGATGCGAGCCTTGCCCACAGCGTAGTTTGGATTAGGCAGACCACACTTAAACATACCACCGATACCAGCATCCAGCATCTTCCAGTCTGTATTATAGAATCCGAGACGTATGCGCAGTTTGAGCACTGCATAGAGGTAAGCATACATCTGTCCCTCAGCATACCAACCATTATGGCCAGGCTTTGCGCCCCTACCATGATTGAGGTTAGTACACCATCCGCCCTTGAGATGGCGCAGAGAAAGGTCGAAGCCTGCCTGCACTCCCATGTCGGCAAAGATGAGTCCGAGGTCGAAATGGATAAATCCATATACCTGTGCGCCAAGCATCACGCCACCATCCACGGTGCCCATCATATCTTTCACACAGCCCTGACGTGCTCTGTCAGCATCACCAGCAGAGGCTGACTCCACGCCACCCTTGCTTCCGCCATTGAGGAACTCGCTAATCTCTGTAGGAAGAGGAGGAAGTTGACCATTATTAGGCAATTCATTGCCAAGACATACGTAAGCGTTAGCGCCTATCTTCACGGTGACTATCTTAGCATCGAAGTCGATAAACGTAATCTTACAGCGCTTATTATAGTCAGGCTCACCGACGTATAGGTGCCATTTCGGCTTCTTATAGTCTTCACCCTTAGCGCGGAAGGTTATCTTAAAGTCGAACGTAATCTCAGAATCCATAGCTTTCACAGCACCCTTAGGCTTTTCGGTGTCAGCATCCTTCACGGCAGGTTTGTCCTCGCTCTCGGTCTTGTTGTCCGTATTTCCATTAAGACCTGGCAAGGAAGCCTTGAGATTCTTCTCGAAACCATCAAACTGATTGTTGAGTTCCTGCATCTTCTCAGTGAGCTTGTCGAGACCTTCAGTGAGTTTGTCGAGCTTTGTTCCGCCTGTCTCGAATGTCACATTGAGCTGGAAGTATTTGTCCACGTCATCACATTGATAGACAATGCTTGCCTTGGTGTTCACCAGACCTCCTGCACCCTCGACGTTTCCGTTGAGCATGAATGTAGAGAGATAGCCTGACTTTCCTTCTTCACCCTTCTGATAGATCACGGTCATGTCAAACTTACCAGAGAGTGTTTCCTCCGAGATGGCAGAGATATTGAGACCTGCAATGATACCTGTTATGCCGTATTTAGGCGTAGCGGCCTTCTTGGTGTCTGACAAATCCACCTTGCCATCCTTGCTGCCACCACGTGAACAGTTGAAGAACAGACCGAACTTGATGCCTGTAATCTTCACGGGATCCATGCCAACGCCAGCCTTTGAGTTGAGTTCGCCATAGAAATAGCCCCAAGTGTATTTCTCACTCGGCTTCGGATTTTTCACTCCTTCGTCATGCTCGAAGCATCCTCCATCCACTGTCACCTTGAAGAGGTCGCCAGGCATGGTCACTTCGAGACTGCCACCGAGACCTTGGTCCTCGCCTTCAGTTCTGATGTCAAATCGTCCATTGAGCTTCACTACGCCGAAGTTGGCACCTATTGACAGCTCATCGAGGTTCCAACCCTTATATGAAAGGTCGAAATTCTCTATATCCACACCGGCATTGATGGTGATACCGGCACTGGCATCAAATACTCCATCAACGATGGATACCTGACCCTTGAGATACAATGACACGGTCTTTGCAGCCAAATCACTGCGGAATTCATAGTCAGCAAGCGTGAACTTGAACGGACCGAGCTTCTTCTGCATGGAAGAAAGTGACCACTGGCCTGCATTGAAATAGCAGTCCCTACCCAGTTTCATCTCCTTCTTCTCACAGAATTTGATATTGTCATCAGGTACCTCCTGTGCCTTCTGGCGCTTGCTCTCTATGTCGGCAATGGAAGATTTCCACGCTTCGCCACCACCTTTCGGTGCGAACGGGAAGTTGGCTATACGCATTCCCACGAAGTGGATATCAGGCAAGTAAGGCGATATCTTCGTTGGACCTTGTATCTCCATCTTTCCTCCGATGCAGAGCTCCACGTGGGTCTGCGTCTTTCCATCGTCCTGATCTTCCGCTTCGAGCAGGAAGTAGGTCTGGTCTTTCTCTATTTTCGCTTCGGCGAGGAAGAAGTCAAGAGCCAGTTCGTCCGTCTTTGGCTCCACTTTGAATACATAGGTGTAGCCATTCTTGTTCTTGCTGCCCTTGAGTGTCTTCTGATTATATATGTCGCATCGGTAGTCGATGTTCTTGCCATCGCTGTCTTTTCCTCCCAACAATGGCACACCTATGCCACCGGTGAAGTAACAGCCGTTGAACGTACTCTGGACGATATCCATTGACACCTTGTCGATGGAGAATGCCCATCCGCCGAACTTTCCCGTCACTGCATCGAAAGCATTGTCGATACCTCCCGACAGGGTGACACCGCTCTTGTCGAAGAACATGTTCTTGATGCTTGCTGAAGTGCGCTTTTCGGAGTCTGCACTGCCGAATGTAAGCGACTTAGGGAACTGCACTCCCACCTCACTGATGTAGAGTCCCTGCCAGGATTCCATCTTGTTGGCAGTAAGCGACTTTGACTTGTCATAGGTAGCTGGAAACTTACCCATGATTTCATCATTCTTAGTAGATGAGTGGTCATAGACCATCTTGCCCGGTTTGAATGTCCAACCCGGCAGATCGTCAGCCTCGAAATTATCCATTGCGACCTTTGCAGTCCAGTCATTCCAGTCGCGTACGCCCCATTTCACATATACCTTAGGCAATTCTTCGGTGACTTTTCCATTGCTATCCACCTTCTTGAGGTTAGGAATGGTCATCTCCACATCGAGCATGAATGCGGAAAGTGTGTCGTTTGCCCAACTGATATAGCAGCCATCGTCAGGTGCCTCACCGTTGTTGGTGACGGTGATGTCGGTAGGTGACTTGAATGTGAAGTCAAACTGGGAGTCCTGCTCGGTGAGAGTGAAGTCTGAAAGCAGGCATATAGCGCCGCCTTCCGGCAGCAATCTCTCCGGACTGATGCAGAGATGCGGTGCTCCGAGCACGAGAACCTCATTCTTGATGTGGCTGCTGTTAGGGAGCATGAAGGTGCCCATGAGGTCCATTGACGCCCATGTAGGAGCAAATGTCACATTGACTATCTGCAAGTCCACCGGCACTTTACCTATCTTCTCCGGCAACTTGATAGGCAGGCATACATTGTCGAGCTTGCCTTCGCTGAGGAAGTCCTTGGCATCATGATACCATTTGTAATAGTTTCCGATACCCATACTCTTGGCAAACTCACGTCCACGCTGTGAGGCTTCCTTCTGCAGCTTGTCTGCAAACGGCAGTCTGGTGTCGCCGATGAGATTATCCAGTCCCCATTCGGAGAACAGTCTATCCACCTGTTCGCCATTGTGGCTGTAGTAATTGTCGTCCTTTCGTCCGCGTACCATTCCGGAATAGACGATGTCATCGGTATTGATGCAGAGGGAATCAAACTCCACTGCTATCATCACCTTCAAGCCCAATGGACGCCATTCCACTCTGCCTCGACCCTTGAAGCCCTGCTTTGACTTGGAGATTTCATCTATCTTGAGCTGGTATTGACCTATGCCCACTACCTTTCCCTTATAGTCGGAAGCCGACTTCTTGGTAGGAATGGTGTTGTCGATGGTAATCTGTGCAGAGCACTGGAAGAACTTCTGGCTGATGCGGTCGCTGAGAGCGAAGTCCACCACGTTGATGGAATCATTGACGAAAGCCACTGATTGCGTGTTGACAGACTTTGGCTTAACGCGCAGGATGAGGTAATCACCGATGTTTACGTCACCATTGATTGTCTCCCAAGGGATGCTGTCCCTCAGTTCCTCTGTGGTACGGCTGTAGATAGGTTCGCCCTTGAAGTTCTCTTCATTGCTCAATGAAGGGTCTCCACGGAATATCTGCACGTCGTAAGAGAACTTCACGCTGTCCTGCCGTGCACCGGTACCGCCTACAAACCATGCCCTTTTCCACTCCACAAGGATGTCATTGTTGACAAATATCTTGCGAGCGCCAGCTTCGGAATTGAATGACGGCGAGAGGATTTCCGGGTTACAGAAATTATATATCGAGTCAGTCAAGGTTCCCTCCTTTGACCCGAAGCCGAACTTCAGTTCCAGACCTTTGTCTGAATCTTTGTCTTCGGAATCCTTGTCCTTATCATCATTGTCTTTCTTTCCGCCTTTATCTTTTCCTTCCTTACCTTCGTCTTTACCATTTTTGCCTTCGTCTTTCCCCTTTTTGTCTTCGTCTTTCGGAGTGACAGACTTAGGATTGTCGTCTGATTTCAGTTTGAAAAGCATGAGATCACTGCGTCCTTCGTTAGCCACGAGAGTGAATCCCATGTTGTTCATGGTCACTTGATTGCGCTGTTTAGCCGTAACACGTGCGGCATAGGTGCAGTTCTTGTCCATCATTCTGATGACATTCTGCGGGATGACAGCAGTGGCTGACGTAAGGTTCTCCTTCTTATAGAGCACGTGTGTCTCATGAGTCCACGCATCTTCCGGGTCCTGTCCAGGTCCTACTTCCACCACTTTGAAGTCGTAATTGAAATACACCGGACGGGCACCAGTCAGCACTGTCTCAGTCCACGTAAACATAGGGTTTAATGGATTGAGTTCAGCGACATTATTTAATGCATCAAGCGACACACCCATAGGGCGTATCGGATTGACGAATTTAGGTGCATCGACCTTATAGCGCACCGTAAATTGGCATGAGTTTTTGCCATTAGTGGTTACAGCGTTCACACCAGTGAGCAGTATGTCCGTATTGCCTTCTACGCTCCATTTATATACATTGAGCTGGATACGGTACTCGCCTTCCTCCAGGAGTCCGAACTGACCGCTGGCAAATCCACTGGAATAATCATACTGAGTGATAATGTCTGACGCTGCAAGGTGATTGAACATCTGACGCATCTCTGTGAGATTCAGATGTCTTGTCTCATTGGCAGCGAGAGCCACAGTCGGTGTCTTAGGCATGCGATTGCCTGGCACATATACCATCGGCTCGGTGACATTAGGCATTTTGGCGAGCGTCATGCCGAAATAGATGAATGCCTGCTTCGGTGTGGTGTTGGTCACGGTCACGTTGAAGTAGGCTCCCGGATTGCTGATGTACATTCCTATCTGCGGAGGAAGCACAGGCTGCACGGGAGTAATGTTGACGATGATGTCGTCTGCCGCCATTGACATGAGTGTGCTCATGAGAATCAACAGCGAGGTGAGGCAGTATCGCAATGTCTTCATATCGTGTAATGTTTTGATTTCTATGAGTATATATATATTAGGTGGAAAGTGTCGGTATTATTTCTTTTTCGACGCTTTCTCTGCTTTTTTCTTCAGTTCGAGCAACGTGAATGTATAGTTGTAATTGAAACTGAGGGTGATGTCAGTGGCATTGAGGTCGTCGTGCGTCTTCGACGGGTTGACGTCTCCATACTTATACATTCCTGCTGTGAATGAGAACATATGCTCATTATTGATGGTATAGCTTGCTGAGAAGTCCATTCCCATCGATAGGCTTTTCGACATTTTCTCCACTTCGTTGTAGCAGAGCGAGAGGGTGGCTGAGAGATTGAGGTTCTTCTCGCTGAGGAATGAGCGGCTGGTGGTCAATGAAGCCACGTCGCTGGTGTATCTCGTTCCCGATCCCTTGGTGTTCTGATGGCTGAGGGAGGTGATGAAATCCATGTCCCAAGCCTTCACTCCGAGGTCGTAAGTGGCACCGAGAGCGAGGGATGTGTAGTCTCCGATGCCGGTGGAGAACTTGTTGAGGTCCTTGTTTTTCGACCAACTGGCTGAGAGTGACGCTGTATGGGCGAGGATTTCATTCTCAGTGGTGTAGGTCGGGGTGAACGCCATCGAGTGCATGATGCGCTTCACCTGCGTGGTATCATTGACTTTCTCCGTGCCATCGCCCTGCGTGGTGAGGTAACCGCTGTAGGAAGCCGACACATTGAAATGCTCGCCTATGCGCGAACTGGCGTTGGCTGAATAGACATAACCGCGCGTGGTGTACATCTGACGGTTGGTGAGGTTGTCCTCCTGTCCGGAGAAAGTGGCTGACAGGGAGATATTCCTGAAGAGATATGTGCCCATTGTCACGCCTATGCTGTGGTAATTGTTTGCTAAGTAATTGGTTCCGAGCGTCAGATAGTCCGGTTGCACCATACGGTAGAACACTGAGGTATTGAATGTCTGCGTATTGAAATTGAGGCTTACGTCTCCTGCAAATCGTGCGAGAGAGGTGTAGCGGGTGTCGAATATCTTGTCGAAACGCTTGGTCTCGTCCGTTTCTATTTTATCTGCTCTTCTGTCGGTAGAGAATGCCGACATGGCGAGGTTTGTGGCGAATGAGAAATAGCGCTTGAAGGAATAGCTGCCCTTGAGTCCGAAGGAGAGGTTCTCCTGCGGTGCGATGCGCTCGCGCCAGGACGCATCAATGGTGTTGAGACGGTCGTATGCACGAAGCATATAGAGGTCTATTGCCCCGCGGCCGTTGCTGTAGCCGACGTTGAATCCCCATCCCACTCGCTGATACTGCGGATTGCGTGGTGCCGGGTCGTCGGGATCATCATTGATGGCATTGCGGAAAGTGCCATAGAATATGCTGGTATGGAACTGTCGTCCACGGTATTCCAGTCCTACTCCATTGAATGACATATTCATGATGTAGGGGCTGAAGTTGAGGGAGGTACGTCCGATGTATCCGCGCCAGTTCTTGTACTGCGGATTGATCTTGAAGTTGATGTGCGGATAATTGAAGTCCAGATTGTTGTTGGAATAGTAGAACGAGAACGGCATGCTGAATCCATAGAGACTCACATTGAGGTTCAGGTAGAACATATTACTCAAAGGAGAAGCGTAGCTATTGCCTGCCGATGAGTGGAAGTAGGTGTTACGCGTTCCTACTGAGCCTGTTATGATCAGGGGATCGCTCTTTGCAATCTCCGATATGGTCTGTGCCTTGGCCGCTTCGTTACACAAGCAGAGGGCTGCCAGAGTCGTGATGATGGTTATATGTAGGTGGCTTTTCATCGCTTCGCTTCTTTGGATTTGTTGATAAATGGCTGATGGCCCGAAGGGCTTCAACCGTGAACTGGAGATGATAATACGGGAAAGGATTTACTGGGAGGCTGGACCAAAGAGTATGGTCCATCCTCCCGTAAATGATCTATCTTGCTACTTCGTGATCTTCTTGGTGATGGTCTTGCCGTCGGTGGTCTTGACCTTCACGATGTAAGCACCTGATGGCAGGTGGCTGATATTGGTCTGATTGCGCAATACCACTGCTCCTGCTGGGTTGACCACAAGGACTGAAGCCACGTCGAGACCCTGGATGGAGATCTGTCCGTTGACCACTGCGATGCCGGAACGGTCGATGGTAGCCTCGTCGATGGACGTTGTGGCGCCCAATGTCATTCTTACAGGACGCTTGACAGAGCCTGCCATTTCAGAGAAGGCAAGGCGCTCATTGACTGTGCGTACCTCGTCGGTCATGTCATCATGCACGAGGAATGAGATAACCTCATCCTTGTCAGCGTGAACCGTGATGAAGCACTTGCCATCCACCATTCTGCCTTCTCCGCGGCATTCACCGCCCACGAATGCGCCTACGGTGTAGTTGCTTGTGGCATACTTGCTGCCGAGGTCTGCCACGATGGTCATGTTGTCAGCGAAAGGTGCGCTGTTGTAAGTCCATACCTTTGACTTTACGAATGCTGCCTTGGCTCCTGCGCCCGGTGTACGCTGTTCGAAGCTTTCATCACCTTTATAAGTGACAAGCTTTGTCTCGTTGGAAGCATTGTAGAACATATAGCCTTCGCCTGGACGCATTGCAGCAAGGGTGCCGCCCCACTTGCCCTCATTGAACTCAGCGAAGCCTTCATCCTTGGAGACAATACGGTCGCCATTGACAAATGTTCCACCATCCATACGGAAGTATTCATTTGGAGTGAGGGTAAGCTGGCTGGTATATGGCATCCAGTTCCACTTGCTGTGATAGTCGCTTTCACCACTGGAGTTGTTGACACTTTCCATTTCCACGATGAAATCCACAGACTTTCCATCCTTGATTCTTACCTTGTAGCACTGGTCGGAGAAGAGCATGGTAAGATCTCCGAAGTAACCATATTTCGGGTCATTATACATGAGTTCGCCTTCACTACGGATTTCCTGCACGTTGTCTCCAAACTTTTCATTCATCGTGCCGCTTTCAAGCGTATTGAGGAATGTGCTCCACTTCCATCCTTCCTTCTGGATATAAGACTGACCGATGGTAAACTCACCTTGTCCCATATAATCATTGTTACCATAGGAGACATAGATGGTGCCATGTCCTAAAGCCAATGGATTGAGAGTCCCTCTAAAACACCGTAATTGCGGCAATCTGTACCATTCTCGGATTTGCAGTCGGAAGTACTGTTTAAAACATCCAGAAGTCCCATACTCATATCAAGCTGCTCAGCTGATGGCTTACCTCTGGACTTATCCAGCTGCAACGAGGCAGAATCTATATCCCAGCACTGGAAAATCTCATCAAACGATAAAGAAAGTTGAACTTTCGCATGTGGTTCAAGAACGGGCTGAAGGCCCAAAAGCTCCAGAAGCAGCACGCCCT
>OQVL01002604.1_pt1 | contig 11029 bp, 13 predicted proteins | sample 1691501 | NCBI WGS metagenome assembly OQVL01 (sample SAMN03418253, study PRJEB22391) | human gut metagenome | biome: human-gut; feature: organic feature; material: feces | host: Homo sapiens | place: Tanzania | collected 2013-01
GGCTCGCCCGAGCTTATTAAGCTTTATGAAATTATGACCGAAACCGAGGGCATTTACGGCGGCAGATTTTCGGGCGCGGGCTTCAAGGGCTGCTGTATGGCGCTTATCGACCCTGCTTTTGAAAAAAGCATTTTAGAAAGGGTCGAAACAGAATATCTTAAAGCATTTCCGCAGCTTCGCGGAAAATACAGCGCGCACATCTGCCACAGCGCAGACGGCGTAAAGCTTGTTTAAACGGAGGAAACATAATGAAATGTCTTGTTCTTGCGGCGGGTTATGCCACGCGGCTTTATCCGCTGACCGAAAATTTTCCGAAGCCGCTTTTAAAGGTCGGCGAAAAAACAATTTTAGACTGGCTGACAGACGATATTGCCGCTTCAGGTGAGGTTTCAGAATTCATTATTATTTCAAACCACAAATTTGTGTCATTTTTTTGCGATTGGGCAAAAACAAAGCCTTATAAAATAACCGTTCTCGACGACAAAACCGAAAGCAACGAAACGCGTCTCGGCGCGGTTAAGGATATAGCGTTCGCTATGGACGAAGTTAAAATCGACGACGATATTCTTGTAATCGCGGGCGACAATGTGCTTGACTTCAGCCTTAATAAATTTATTTTGTATGCAAAAGAAAAAAACGCCTCGTGCGTTATGCGCTATTATGAGCCGTCGCACGAAAAACTTTTGAAATGCGGTGTAATTTCTCTCGGCAAAGACGATATTGTTGAAGAGATGACCGAAAAATCGCCGACTCCAAAAACGCATTGGTGCTGCCCGCCGTTCTATTTTTATAAAAAAGAGGACGCAAAAAAAATAGACGAAGCGATAAAATGCGGCTGCAATACCGACGCGCCCGGAAGCTTTGTTTCGTGGCTTTGCAAAAACGGCGCGGTGTACGCTATGGAGATGCCCGGAAAACGCTATGATATAGGCAACTTAGAGAGCTATAACACAATCGGTAACAATTATAAGGGGATAACGGTATGCTGACAAAAAACGTTGATTTAAATAACAAAACCATTCTTGTGACGGGCGCGGCGGGATTTATCGGCTCAAACCTTGTAAACGAGCTTTTAAAAACCGCAGAGCCTGCAAAAATTGTCGGAATAGACAATATGAACGACTATTACGACGTTTCGATTAAAGAATACAGATTAAAAGAAACCGAAAAGCTCGCTTTAAAAAAAGGCGCGGGCGTTTGGGAGTTTATAAAGGGCAACATAGGCGATAAATCGCTTATTGAAGAGGTCTTTTCAAAATACAGACCCGACGTTGTCGTAAACCTTGCGGCACAGGCGGGCGTCAGGTATTCAATCACGAACCCCGACGTTTATATAGAGTCGAACATTCTCGGCTTTTATAACATTCTTGAAGCCTGCAGAAATTACCCCGTAGAGCATCTTGTTTATGCTTCAAGCTCATCCGTTTATGGCTCAAACAAAAAAGTGCCGTATTCAACCGACGACAAGGTTGACAATCCCGTCAGCCTTTATGCCGCCACAAAAAAGAGCAACGAGCTTTTTGCGCACGCATATTCAAAGCTTTACAATATTCCGTCAACGGGCTTGCGCTTTTTTACCGTTTACGGCCCTGCCGGCAGACCCGATATGGCGTATTTCGGTTTTACAAACAAGCTTTTGAAGGGCGAAACCATTCAGATTTTTAACTTTGGCAACTGCAAGCGCGATTTCACATTTGTTGACGATATTGTTGAGGGCGTAAAGCGTGTTATGCAGTGCGCGCCCGAAAAGAAAAACGGCGAGGACGGATTGCCCGTGCCGCCGTACAGAGTCTATAATATAGGAAACTCAAGCCCCGAAAATCTGCTTGATTTTGTAAGTGTTTTGTGCGAAGAGCTGGTAAGAGCAGGCGTTTTGCCCGAGGACTATGATTTTGAAGCGCACAAAAAGCTTGTGCCCATGCAGCCGGGCGATGTGCCCGTTACATTTGCCGATACGTCGGCGCTTGAAAGGGATTTCGGCTTTAAGCCCTCAACGCCTTTAAGAGAGGGCTTGAGAAAATTTGCACAGTGGTATAAAGAATTTTATAAATAATGGGGGCATTTAAATGAAAATAGCAGTTGCGGGTACGGGCTATGTCGGGCTGTCGCTTGCGGTGCTTCTTGCACAGCACAACGATGTGACGGCTGTTGATATTGTCGAAGAAAAGGTTAATCTTATAAACAAACGTATTTCACCGATACGCGACGAATATATTGAAAAATATTTTGCCGAAAAAGAGCTTAGCTTAAAAGCGACCCTTGACGCAAAAAAAGCGTATTCCGAGGCACAGCTTGTTATAGTCGCCGCGCCGACGAACTATGACTCAAAACGCAATTTCTTTGATACCTCGGCGGTAGAAGCGGTAATCGGTCTTGTTAAAGAGTGTAACCCCGAAGCGACAATAGTAATTAAAAGCACAATCCCCGTGGGCTATACCGAAAGCGTAAGGGAAAAATTTGGGTGCGAAAACATCCTTTTCAGCCCCGAGTTTTTAAGAGAAAGCAAGGCGCTTTACGACAACCTTTATCCGTCGCGCATAATTGTGGGGACGGATACAAAAAATGAAAAGCTCAAAGAAAAAGCAGAGCAATTTGCCGCTCTTTTGAAGCAGGGCGCACTTAAAGAAAATATCGATACGCTTATTATGGGCTTTTCGGAGGCAGAGGCGGTCAAGCTTTTTGCGAATACATATCTTGCCCTCAGGGTCAGCTATTTTAACGAGCTTGACACATACGCCGAAATGAAAGGGCTTAACACGAAAGAGATTATAGACGGCGTTTGCCTTGACCCGCGCATAGGCTCGCACTATAACAACCCCAGCTTCGGCTACGGCGGATATTGCTTGCCTAAAGACACAAAACAGCTTCTTGCAAATTACGAGGACGTGCCCGAAAATCTTATAGAAGCAATTGTCGAATCGAACCGCACGCGCAAGGATTTTATTGCCGAAAGAGTGCTTGAAATTGCAGGAGCATACGCCGCAAATGACGCGTGGGACGAAAACAAAGAAAAAAAGGTTACAATAGGCGTTTTCAGACTCACAATGAAAAGCAACAGCGACAATTTCAGGCAAAGCTCCATTCAGGGCGTAATGAAGCGCATTAAGGCGAAGGGCGCAACCGTTATAATTTATGAACCGACGCTTGAGGACGGCGTAACGTTTTTCGGAAGCGAGGTTATAAACGACCTTGAAAAATTCAAAGCCGAAAGCGACGCCATTATCGCAAACAGATATGAGCCTTGCCTTGACGACGTGAAAGCAAAGGTTTATACACGCGATTTGTTCAGAAGAGATTGAACGAATTAGCCGTTGGCTGTTAGCTGTCAGCCGTTAGCGGCTGGCTGTTAACTTTTAGCACGCGGCTTCGCCGCGATTATAACCCGCACGTTGTGCGGAAGAATCAAGGGAAACGCTTACGCGTTTCGGCGGGCGGCAGGTTGCCGCCCCTACGAAGTGAAAACAAAAAGCCGCGTTTTATCATTTTTACATTATAATAAAATGAACCCTGTAAACGGATATGTTTTTCCGTTTGCAGGGTTTGGTTTTGTAAAATTTTGATTTTATTTAGTTTCTATTACGCAAAGCTTTCTGTCTTTCGCACCGATTTTCCTATTGTTCCCGTAGGGGCGGCAATCTGCCGCCCGCCGGAGCGCGAAGCGTTTCCCTTGATTTCACCGCGCATTTGCGCGGTTATAATCGCGGCTCTGCCGCGCCAAAAGCTAAAGGCTAACTCTGACTGTTGCGGAATTTTCCGTGTTCGGGCAAAACGTAAGCGTTGCGTTCTTTTCTTCCCACTGCACATTCAAAAGCTTTTCGGGTGAAGTTTTCGGCAGGGTTATATAAAACTCCGAATAAGGTGTTAAGCCGTGATAGCCGTGGCGGTTTACGCGCACTTCGTACTTTTGCTTTTTAAAAATGCTTACAGGTGACTCTGCTCTGTAAATTTCAACGCAATATGTGCCGTCGTCCGACACAACCTCGGATAATAGCTTTTTTGGAACGCTGATATTTGAAAGAATTAAAAATACTGCCAAAAGAACAATAATTACACTTTCAATAATAACGGCGCAAACGGCGCGCTTGTTGTTTTTCATTCAGCGTCACCTCCCAAAGCTTTTTCAAACGGCAAAACGATTGTCTTTTTGTTGCCGTCTTTGTCGGTATAAATAAGTTCACAGCTCTTTTCGCCCCAGCTTATGTCGCATAATCCGTCGCGGGCTTCAAACCCGAGCGTGCAAAGTTCTTTTTTGCCGTTATCCGTGCTTTTTAAAACGACTTCGCATTCAATGCATTCGCGGGCAACGGAAAGATGGTTTCCGTAGTTGTAAATTTCGGCGCAGTATGCACCGTCGGGTGAAACACTTTCGCCGCGAAGGCCTCTTTTTTCTGCAAAAGAATATGTCACAACCGAAAAAATCAGAAGTATTACAACAGCCGCCGCTTCAATAACGGCGATTGCTTTAACAGGGTTTCTTTTCATTAACATCATCCTCAAATACTTTTTTGTGCCGCCGGTGTTTTATACCGCAATGTGTTCATAAATATTATACAGTATTAATTAATGTTTTGCAACAGTAAAATAATATGTACCGCAAACGACTGCGAAGCCGCGTAGCTAACGGCTAACGGCTAAAGCAAACGGCACCGCTCGGGGGAACGGTGCCGTTTGCTTGTTTGGGGTATTGTTAGGGGCGTCGAAAGGGAATTTGGGGGCTTCCCTTCCGACTCAGAGAAGAAGAATATATATAAAGCCCGTGGGCATTATATAACATAAGTTTAAACGTCCTTTGAGTTTGCGTAAATTTCGTGCATTTTTTCGTCGGGGAAGTGGTCGTCAAGCGCAGCTTCGATTTTATTTCGGGGGGCAACGCCTGCGTCGCGCCTGTCCATTCTCAAAGCCGCCGAAGCGGATACAACGCAGTCAACAACAAAGAACACCGTGAACATAAGAACAAGAACGTGGCTTACATTATCGGGTATCTTGCTTAAAGCCAATTCCGTTATGGGCAAAACAAGCTTTACCCACATTACGCCCAAAGCGCCCCAGAAGAGCGAATACAAAAGGCAAACTCTGCCGTTGATGTTCAAAAAACGGTTGCTGTAATCCCACGCTACCGAGTGGAAAACAATTTCCTGCCCTAAAGAGCAGATGTATTCTGCCACTGTGCCGACAACGAAGGATACTAAAAATACCTTCCAGACGGGAGCGTCTTTAAAATGGTAAAGAACAAGCGTTAAAAGCACGCCGCCCATACCGTAGGCAACGCTTAAAGGTCCCCACACGAGCGATTTGCGGCTTTCTATGTAGCCGTGGCGGAAGTAGCACCAAAGCGTTTCGACAACAAATCCGACAACACAGCAAGCGGCGAATATCCACACAAGCTTATAAAAGCCGAGGTTATAAACAGCCGATTTTGCAAGATAATCTTTTTTAGTCATCACTGTCACCCTTTACATCCACATAGTCAACTTCAATAAATCCGTTGCTGTCAACTTTGTTTTTGCTCTTTTTTATGGTCAAAAGCGAAACCGTCAGTCTTTCTATGCCGCCGAGAATCATCGAAGCGCCCACAACGGCAGTCATAACAACGGCGCTTTTAAACGGATTGAATATGAGTAAAAGTCCGATAGCAACGCAAAGAAAAGACACAATAAGAAGTATTACCCAATACTTTATTCCGAAAAACTTGCTTTCGCGCGCGGTCTGAAAAGTGAAAAGACCGCTGACGAGAATGAACATACCCATAAAAACGGGGAACATCGAAACAAGGTATTTCGGATGGACGAGCAAAAGTATTCCGAAAATAAGAGCGAATATTCCGAGAGCCAAATCAAACTGGAACGCAAGGCAGTAAACATCGTCGGAATAATAGCCGATTATTTTTGTCAGCCCGTATATTACGGTAACACTGCCCGAAATAATGCACAGCACGTTAAGCGACGTTTCTGGGAATATTATAAAAAGCACCCCGATTGCAATATACGCAATGCTTATTACGGTTGTAAGAATTTTCGGTATTTTTATGTTTAATTTCTTGCCTGCCATATCTTTGCCTCTTTTCGTTTTAGAGTATACATCGGGTTTAAAGCTTTTTAAACGGTCAAAAAAAGTGCGCTGTGCAAATTTTGCACAACGCATAAATTTTGGGTGAAATTGCCACATTATTCACTTTTTGTGGTCTTGTTAAGGTTTTTTAAGGCAAATTCGACAGAGCCGTCGAACATACTGCAAATCCGTCTTAACGTGTCGTCGTATGTATCGGGTATGCCGCTTCTTAACATATGAAGAACAGCCCCCGCAAGCGCCGCGCTGTATAAAGATGAAAGAAGCTTTATGTCGTTTTCCGTGTGCGGGGCGTCGCCCGTATTGTTTATTACATAGTGCGTAATTTGCGGCAGAGCGGCTTCATAAAGCGCTTGTTCAAGCTTGTCGCGGTCTATTGAATCATAAATGTGCTTTACCGCTTTCTTGTTTTCGATTATAAAGCTTGCTATTTTAAAAACGCACTCTTCAAGTGTTTCGTTTTCAAAATGAGCGGCGTCGAATTTGTGAAGCTCTTCTGTGAGCATCGACTCCAAAAGGTCGTAAATATCACGGTAGTGATAGTAAAAGGTTTTTCGGTTTATGCCGCAGTCCTCAACAATATCCTTAACGGTAATCTTGTCAAGCGGTTTTTCGTTTAAAAGCCGCGTAAAAGAGGCTTTAATTGCGTTAGCTGTCAACTGTGCCATAATTATTTATCTACATCCTTAAAATCAACTTCGATATACCCGTTGCCGTCAATAAGCTTGCCCTCGCGGCGTTTTTTAGCCGTTTCATACGTTTCATAAAAAATTTCAACTCCGCAAACGACAAGCGCCGCGCCGATTACCCTTGTTGCGGTAACGGCGGTTTTAAAAGAATTGAAAATTATAAGTATGCCGGCTATTACGGTAACGGCCGCCGTGATTTTTCCTCCGAGAGAGCCTGTGAATTTTGCTTTTCTGAAGCTTAAAGCGCCGCTTACGGTTATTGCAATGCCGATTAAAAAGGGAAGAACGGAAAGCACAAACGCCGGATGAAGCAAAAGCACTCCGCCGAAAACAGCGGCTATAACGCCGAAGGTAATGTCAGCTCCGCCGCCGATGCCGTCGTTTTTGTCGCTGACGCCCGCCGCTATTTTAACAATGCCGAAAACAAGCGAAACTGCGCCGAGTATATAGCACAGGGCTTTTAAAGAAAGCTCGGGTATAATTGCGAGCACAAGCCCCAAAACAAAAAGCACAGCCGCGGTTATAAAAAGCGCTTTGTCAGATGACCTTAAATTTAAAAGCTTTTGTTTCATTCTTCATTCCCCTTTTTAAGCGCAGCGTTGATTTTATCCATATATTCGCCGTGAAGCTTGAATTTTGCGGTAAATATTATGAACGATAAAACAAGAAGTATAACGGGCGCCGTCAGCATCATAAAATCAATTGCGCCTTTTACGGCTTCGCTGTTCTGTGCGTGAAGATTTTCGTTGTATTTTGAAATATCAAGACCCGCAAAGAGTATTATCGTCTGAATGGTATAAGCCATTTTTTGAAGAAAGCCCTTCATTGAAAAAGTTATCGACTCACTTCTGAAGCCCTGCTTTACTTCGCCGTAGTCTACAATGTCGGCAAGAAAAACGGTCTGTGCCACAAACATCGAGGCAATTCCGACAGACGCAAGAACATAAAAAATGTTCATAAGAAGGTAAGAGTTAAATATCTTTACGGAAAGCGCCATAGCGACAAATCCGAATATTGCGAGAAGAAGAGAAAACTGATACGTTCTTCTGCGCGACGTGAATTTTGTCATTACAGGTATAACAAGAAGCCCCAATACAGAGCCTATTGCGCCGAAGGTGTTAAAGGCGCTTTGTTTTGCGGGGTCGCCCGCAACAACGTCAAAATAGTATACGCCGACGCCCGAAACCATATACCAGCCCGCATTTGAAAGCATTGCAAAAAGCATAAACACAAGAAGCTGGTCGTTGTTTTTTGCAATCGAAAACATCTTTTTAAACGTAAACTTTTCTTTGGGCGAAGTGACGTGATTTTCTTTTGTGAGCGATACCGAAAGACTTGAAAATCCGACAAGGGCGCACGCGCAGATTATAGCCCAAAGCGAAAAACCGCGCGCGTCGTAAACCTTTTCGCCGTTAACGACAGTTTCGCTTAAAAGCGGCAGAACCATAGGCGTGCCGATTGAAATAATGCCCTGACCGAGTCCCGAAAACGTTCTTGCAACGGTGGCAATCATATTGCGCTCTTTAGGGTCGTTTGTAAAAGAGGGAACCATTGACCAATAAGGAATATCCGCCATGGTGTTTGTCATTCCCCAAAAAATATAAAGAATCGCAACATAAATATAAAGCGGAATGCCGCCCGGGCGAAATCCCGGGTTTGTGAAAAGCAGCGACAGCACCACCGCATTTGAAAACGAGCCGATTAAAATCCATGGGCGGTACTTGCCCATTTTTGTGTTAGTGTTATCGACTATTGTGCCCATAAGCGGGTCGTTTATTCCGTCCCAAATTCTTGCTATGGGTGTAAGAACAAGCAAAAACTTTTTGTTAAGGTGAAGTATGTCGGTCAGGTATTTTGCCAAAAACGAATAGAACATTCCGTAGCTCAGGTCAAGACCGACCGCGCCTATACCGTATGAAAGCTTGCTTTTAAGAGAAGAACCCTTTTTCATAAAAACCTCCGCCGAAAAATGAGTGTAAAAAATCTTTTTACATCACCTTTTTTGCCTAATCTATTATTTATAGTATAATAAAATGACCTCAAAGTCAACAAACGAAGTAAAAAATTAACAAGTTATTCCGGCGGATTTTTCAAAGATTTTTTCAGGCGCAGGCGTTTTTTTCTTTCTCGGAATTTGTGCATATTACGAGTTCCGGTGACGCTGAAATCCCGTCAAGCTTTTTGATGAACGGAATGATATCGCCGAAGTCGAGCGCACGGTGGTCAAACGCTATGCATATGGGAAGAACGGTTTTTATGCCAACTTCTTTTTTGCCGTTTTCTAAGGTAACTACGCACGGCACTTCCTTTAGTGCGCCCACGCCGAACGCGCACACCTGCGGCGGAACAATTTCAAGAAGCGTCATTTCGCCCGTTTGACTTTTGTAAAGAGAGCCTATATTTGAAACGGTGACGGTGCCCTGTTCAAGGTCGCTTGAAGTGAGTCTTTCGCTTTTTGGCACGGCAAGGTATGCTCTTTTTTCTTTTCCCTTTAAAGTTTTAACTTTGTGCTTTCCTGTTTTTGAACCGATAAGGCGGAATATCGCTTTGTGAAGCCTGCCGCGGCGAACCTCTTTTAAAGTGTCCTTCATCGAGACTTCAAACATCGCTTCGTCAAGATTTGTGTTCACGGCGCGCCTGCTTACGTCTTTGATATAGTCGCTCATTTCGTCAAGATTTTTTTCACCGAAATCTCTTAAATTGACCGTCATCATTTTGCCGTTGGGAAGAATCATCGGCATTAAAATATTAATTTCTTTAAATGTGTCGATTCTGCCTCTGACAAGATTTTTTGAAAAGTTTATGTGCGAGTTCATAACGGGTGATTCTTTAAGAGCTTCGCATATTATTTTAAGAACAAGCGTGTTTATAGAAATTCTGTTTTCTTTGTCGCGCTCGGCGTTTAAAACCTTGAGCGAATATAAAAGCTTTCCGAAATCCACTTCGGCATTGTAGCAGACATGCGGAACATCGTGCCAGCTTTGAGACGTCATGTTGGCTACTATTTTTCTCTGTATTCCGAAATGCTCTGTGTTTGTTACTGTCATAATTAATTTCTCCTTTTGGCTTTTTGCCGCGTTATTTTTTTGCGTGTTCGCTTTTTTCGCCTTTGACTTTACACGAAAAACGGCCGTTGCACCACCAACTTTCGGTTGCTTTTTTGATTTTTTTGGGGCAATTATCGGTTGCGGGGCGAGCTTGCGGATTAAACGGTTAATACACGAAAGCGTATTATATAAATTAAAATTTATGTTAGGAGAAACCAAAATGGACGTAATCGCAAAAGCAAGAGAGCTCGGCGCAGCTTTGCAGCAGGACGAGCGCTATACAAAGCTCATGGAGGCTCAGAAGGCAAACGAAGCCGATACCGCTCTCAACGAGCTTATCGCCAAGATCCAGCTTGTTCAGATGTCCTTCCAGCATGAGGCTGCCAAGGAGGATAAGAATGAGCAGAAGCTCGAGGCATATGACAAGGAATTCGGTGAGATCTACACTCAGATCATGGCGAACCCCAATATGCAGGCTTATGAAGCCGCAAGAGGCGAGATAGACAAGCTCATGCAGTATATTAACAGCATTTTTGCTCTCTGCCTCCAGGGCGAGGATCCCGCAACCTGCGAGCCTGAAGAAGAGCACCATCACTGCGGCGGAGACTGCTCCGGCTGTTCCGGCTGTTCGGGTTCTTCCGGCTGATAGGGCACCGTGGCGGCTTCGATCTCCGGGGCGGCGGGCATGGTGTTCCATGCCGCCATGTGATCCAGCAGCGGGTCGGCTGCGGTGTCCGTTTCCGGGTGCACATCCAGCTGCGCTTCACCGGCAGCTGCCCGGAAGGGCTGCGGCGCGGGCTGGACTTCGGTTGCATCCGGCTTTTCCGGGCTGTGGAGAGTGACCACCGGGTCCAGAATGTCCTCCGCAGGGGCAGGCTGCCGCCACGAGGGCACGGCAGCTGTAAAGGATAATCACTTTACAGGACTTTCCGCTGTCATTCCGGGTCAGGCAGTCCCCGGCACACTGCCTGCGCAGCATTGGCAGGCATCCGCGCCGCAGCGCTCCGCCGATGCACCGGTGAAAACCCCTGCCTTTACGGCAGATACCCCGCCGGTACAGCCCGCACAGCCTGCCCGCGAGATTGAAGAAGACTTTAAAGCACAGGCAGGTTCTGATTATGCAGCATCCAGAGGTGAGTTCCTCAATGGTAAGATCATGGCTGCATACCTTGGATATGATTTTGTGGATGCAGCTTCTGTGATCCGTTTTGATAAAGATGGCAATCT
>OQVL01002605.1_pt1 | contig 11023 bp, 10 predicted proteins | sample 1691501 | NCBI WGS metagenome assembly OQVL01 (sample SAMN03418253, study PRJEB22391) | human gut metagenome | biome: human-gut; feature: organic feature; material: feces | host: Homo sapiens | place: Tanzania | collected 2013-01
TGCGCCCACGGAGTCCCGGCGAAAGTGTATAACATCGGCTGTTCCCACCCTGTCAGACTGATGGATTTCATCAGCGAGATCGAGCGGGCCTACGGCAAGCCGGCGCAGAAGATTTTCCTTCCGATGCAGGCCGGCGATGTCTATCAGACCAACGCGGACACCACAAAGCTTGAGACCGAACTGGGCTACAAGCCAAGCACTACACTTCATGAGGGTATCAGCCGATTCATGGACTGGTACAAGAGTGATCTCAATCCGCTGAAGTAGCCGGAAAGAAATCCATGCCGCCCGGATGAAGAGAATCGCTGTAATATTCGAGGAAAACATTTTCGACCGGAAAGGGTCGTTTAACGCCAAGTGTGCCAGAGTGAGGCATTTGGCCGAACTGACCGGTTGGCAGATTGACGTTTTCTGCATCCAGCTCTTTCAGGATGCGTTTGTCAGCTCCATGCTTGGCATGAGGACTCTTGACATTCCGGGTGAGGACGTGGTTCCTGAAAAAGAACTGCGGAAACGGGATTCCGTGACCTTGAACGGTGTCAATCTGAATCTCGTCTGGAAGAATTATTCCATTCCGGATCACTTTCTATTCTATAAGTTGGGTTTGCGACCGGTATGTTACCCACGTTTCCTGAGAAAGCGTGTTGATTTGCTGAAGGGCTATGATGTCGTCGCCGCCCATTCATTTGTAGGAGGATTCATCGCAAGAGAGGCCCAGAGAAAGTACGGGATTCCGTTTTATATCACGTGGCATGGATCCGACATACATACCATACCTTTTAAACATCCTCAGATCAAGGAACTTACAGCGGAACTGATCCGTGATGCCAAGATGAACTGCTTTGTCAGCAGGAATCTGATGGAGATTTCGGACAGGATCGGGACCGGCGAGAAGACCGTTCTGTACAATGGATGTGACGGAAATTTTGTCCGCTATCCGGAAGGCAGGCGCTCGGAGTTGAGAAAAGCGAACGGAGTTCAGGGGAAGAAGGTGGTGACCTATGCCGGGAACATGCTTTCCGTGAAGAATGTCGAAAGTCTTCCCGGAATATTCCATGCGGTTCAGGCGCGCTTGGATGATAGGATTGAGTTCTGGGTTGTGGGTGACGGCCGGTTGAGGCCGAAGGTTGAGGCGGAGCTGAATGCTGACAGCGCTCTGTCGTGCCGTTTTTGGGGGAACATGCCTCCGGAAAGGATGCCGGAGATATTCAATTGCACGGATGTCCTCGTGCTCCCGAGCAGGAATGAGGGTCTTCCATTGGTCCTTGTCGAGGCGTCAAGGTGTGGGGCGGACATTGTCGCGTCAAGGGTCGGGGGCGTGCCGGAAGTCATGGACGGAGATTTCACGGTGGCACTGGACGGAAAAGACTTCGCGGCACGTATGGCGGAAAGAGTCGTGGCTTGCCTTGAGGGGGCGCGTCAGTCTTTTGATCTGACGAGGTTTGACTGGAGGGAAACCGCCTTGGAGGAGAAGGCTGTCATAGAGAGGATCGCGGTGGATTGTTAACCAGGATTGATTATGGCTAAAGTTAGCGTTGTGATTCCCGTCTATAATGTGGAAAAGTACATTGAGACATGCGTGAGAAGCCTTTTCGAGCAGACGCTTCATGATGTGGAGTATGTCTTTGTGGACGATTGTTCACCTGATCGTTCTGTGGAGATCCTCAAAGGTCTGGTGGGTGAGTATCAGACACGTCTGGAGGAAGAGGGAAAGGTCGTGCGGATTCTCAGGATGCCGGTGAACAGCGGGCAGGCCAAGGTGCGAAGGGAAGGTGTGGCACATTGCACGGGAGAGTACATAATTCACTGTGACAGTGATGATTGGGTGGAGACGGACATGTACCGGGCCATGTACGAGACGGCTGTGGCTTCTGGCTCGGATGTCGTGGTGTGCGACTACAGGATGGCCTGCACCACGTCGGACGTGGGCACATTGTACACATGTCATGCCCACGACGCACGGGAACTGATAAGAAACAGTCTGTACCTCAAGGATTCGTGGGCTCTCTGGAACAAGATGTTCAGGAGGAGGTGCTACTCTGGGATCCGTTTCCCGTCCGAGGCTATGGGGGAGGACATGGTGATCACCGTGCAGCTTCTGCTCTCATGCGGGTCTTTTTCCCACATCCCTGGACCTTACTATAATTATCGCATGAATCCGCAGTCCACTACCAAGAAGATCACCAAGGAGAGCTGCCTGAGGCGTTTCCGGCAATTGAAGGCAAATTCCGACTTGTTGTTTGAGATTCTTGCGGAAAAACCGGCCGGTCTGGATCTGTCGGACGGAATGGTTTTCTTCAGAAACCACATCCGTTCCAAACTCCTTCCATTGGTGTGGAACGATGAGTATTATCTTCTCTGGAGGGACACCTACCCGGACTTGAACCGGAAGGTGCTGCTCTCAAGGCACATAGGCATGGATGTGAGACTGAAGGTTCTTCTGACAACGCTTCGCCTGTACCCCGGAAAAAAAGACCGTATCATCTGAGACCATTTAAGGAACATGAAAATAATAAGTAGATTCAGATTAAGAGAAGATTTTCGAGGATGGATCTTTTTTTGAAGAAGGAGTGTGCCGGTGGCACATGACTGATGAGAAAAGAGATCTAGACCGAAAAGATTCCTTAAGTGATGCAGGTTATTTTTTGAAGGTTACTAAATAGTTCTGGAATGAGATTCAAAGGAAGAAAAACAGGAATATTCACGATCTGCTGCCTTGCCCTTTATTATGGTGTGGCCTATTGGCTTCCCGCCAGCAACAGTTTTTTCCTTGGAAAGGTGTCGAAGAATTTCCGCGCTTTCCTGTGCGGACACATATTCCTGCATTGTGGAAAAGGGGTGAATGTGGAGCGTAAGGCCAATTTTGGCTGCGGACTTGGTGTCGAGCTTGGCGACGAGTCGGGGCTTGGCGTGGGATGTGTCGTTCCGAGTGACACCAGAATAGGAAACTATGTCATGATGGGGCCGAACTGCCGGATCCTGCACCAGAACCATAATTTCGGGAGGACGGACATTCCGATGTGCCATCAGGGCCTTGGCCCTAAACTTCCGACGGTCATCGAGGATGATGTCTGGATAGGAAGGGATGTCCTGATCACTCCCGGAAGGGTCATCAGAAAAGGTTCCATTGTGGGGTGCGGATGCGTTCTGAGCAAGGATTTCCCGGAATATTCAATCATCGGCGGCAATCCTCCGAGGCTGATCCGCTCGCGTCTGCACGTGTAGCCCTATTTCAGCGCGGAGTCGAACACGTTGAATATGTTCCCGGCGACACTCCCCGTTCCCGGAGTTTTCAGCGATTCCTCAAAGAAAGACTTCCGGTCTCCTTTCATCTTGTCGTCGCCGCCTATGACAACGGTGTCGATGAACGCCTTGATCTCTTTGATACCGTTTCCGAAATAGTGTCGTTTAAGGCATTCCTTCCCGAAATCATTCACGCTTCCGGCTATTCTTTCCTTGTCATGTGTTATGAACATCAGCGGCTTGCCTGTGTAGAGATATTCAGTCATGAAGGAACAGCAGTCGTGGATGAGAGCGTCGGATGTCATGAAAAGGTCGTAGTACTCCCCGTCGGTGAGCGATGTGTTCGGCATGGCCGCCCATCTGGCGAAATATTCCTCCGTCTTCCCGCGTCCCCAGACTTCCGTGCGGCAAAGTTTCTCCTTGAGCAAGGGGTGGGGCTTGAAGACGAACTGGACTTTTGATGAATATTCTTCCGCAAGTTCCAGCATCCCGTCCGCGATTTCAAGGAATGTGGAATAGCCAAGGACATCGGATTTCAGCACGGAATGGTGCGGAGCCCAGATGATCCTCTTGAATCCGGTGTCCGGTGTCTTCCAATCACGGCATGAGGATGCATCCGCAAGATAATCCGCGAATGGAAAGCCGCAGACGGTGATGTTGTCCCTTTTTGTGTAAAGGCGTTCCTTTTCACGGCATTTTGAGTATTCCGTAGGATAGAACATCCTCCAGCAGATGTTCTTGTACAGTTGGTTGTACAGTTTCGGGACATCGTTCAACGGCACGCCGTAAGGAATGTAGGCGAAGAGACTGTGTCCCATGAATCTGTCCACACGGAACTCTTCTCCTCCGACCCCGTAGGGCTGGACGTAGAAGAGGATGTCCGGAGCGAACGCGGTGAGGTCAAAATATTCATTCCTTGAGAAATCGTAGCCGTCGATGTACGGAAAGCCTTTGTGCCCGAAATGTCCGCGCAGTTCTTCCTGAGTTTTCCTGAAAGTCTCCGGGTCGTCACGCCTTTGGGGAAACGAGACGATGTAGGGATCAAACCTGTCGCTTTCCAGAAACATGCGGAAGAGTTTGTCGTTCTTCCACATTCCGAGATTGATGACGAAGAACACGACTTTGATCCTCTCTTTCTTGAAGACCGCGGCTTCAATGGAAGGGAGTCTCCTGTCGTAGATGATGGTTTTCAGGTGTTTACGCAGGTCGCTTATGGCATCGTTCCAGAGAGTATGAAGGTTTCCGCTCATTTCTTGAGAAGTTGTTTGAGGATGGACATAAGCTCATTCAGGGCTGACAGCCTCAGGAGCCATGACAGGAATATGTAGATCGCCACGCTTGCCGTGACCGCTATGAGAATGAGCGGCAGCGGACTGAGGTGAAGGCTGCTTGTCAGCATCGAGACGGCAAGCACCGGCAGTGACAGCAGCAGGTAGGGAAGTGTCTGAAGGAACTGCTCCTTGAATCCGTAGCCAAGCAGACGCTTTGTGTAGTAGGTGTTGCAGAAGAAAGCTATGAAGCTGTACACGGCCGCGCCTATGCAGATCCCGATGATTCCCATGAAGCAGGAAATGAACAGGATTGTGAAGGCTATTGTCTTTTTGAACACTTCCAGTTTCAGCACAAGGTCTGACCTTCCCTTGACGTAGAGCAGGTTGAGGTTTATCCTTGTCAGGCAGTCGTACATCCAGCCGAAGCAGAGAATCTGAAGGTAAGGCACACATTCCAGCCATTTGTCGGTGACGAGGAATCTGATCAGGGGCTCGGCGGTTCCGGCCAGAAGCATCATCAGCGGGAATATCGCGAAAGCGGAGACCGAGAGGAATCTTTTGTAGGCGTCCAGCAGTACCGCATCATCGTCCTGAACCTTGGACAAAACCGGGAACGAGACGTTGTACAGAACACCGGAGAGCGAGGTTCCGGCCAAGGTGGCGAACTTGTTGGCGGTGGTGTACTGACCAAGATCAGCCGGAGTGAACCTCTTGCCGATGATCAGGCTCCTGATGTTCGTGTAAACGCTTGAGATAAGTGATGCCAGCACGAGTTTGGAACCAAAGGAAAAGAGTTCCTTGAATATCCTCTTGGAGAAGACCAGTGACGGGAACCACCTCACGCAGAAGACCGTCAGAAGAAGTTTGAACAGAGCGAGGCTGACCGACTGCGCCACGAGCGCCCACACACCGAATCCTGAATATGCCATCGCTATTCCTGTGACTCCGGAAAGTATGGCGCTGACGACATTGATCTTGGACTGGGTCTTGAAATCTATCCTTTTGGTGAGTTGGACAGTGTTGGTGGCCGAGAGCGCCCCGATGATGAGGCTCAGCGAGCTGACTCTGGCGATGTCCTTCAGGAGCGGCTGTCCGTAGAAATCAGCGATGAACGGGGCTGCGGCGAAGAGTATCCCGTAGCAGACGAGACTGATCCCGACATTGATGTAGAAGACTGTGGAATATGTCGTGTCGTCGCAGTCCTTTCTCTGGATGAGGGCCGAGGAGAATCCTCCGTCGATGAAGACCTGGCTGATGGCGAGAAAGATCGCCAGCATCCCGATCAGCCCGTAGTCGTCCGGGGAAAGCAGCCGGGCCAGCACCACGCTGACAAGGAACTGGATTCCCTGCACGGAGAACTGCCCCGTGAGACTCCACAGGACTCCTCTGACGGTTTTCTTCTTCAGGTCTGAACTCATCCTAAATGTATTTGGCCACCGATTCTCCGATGTCTTTTCCTGTCAGTATCCCGCCGGTGAGATATTCCTTTCCCATTCTGCCCTGCGCCCAGAGAATGATCCGGTCGATGGCCGGTGTCTCGATGCCGAGGCGGATGGCGTAGGACTTGGTGATCAGCATGCCGAACGGGATGTCCTCCGTGAAGCAGCGGTTGGAGTAGTCCGGAATGAAACTTCCGTCCGTGGCTTTGAGCATCGGAACGGGTATCCCTTTGAGCGACGGGATGCTTGTGATCTTTCTTGTCATTGACTCCGCGTCATGGCTTTCGTAATGCTCAAGAGCGGTCGGGATGGCTTCCTGAGGAATTCCCAGAGCCTCCCTGACTTTCTGAAACTCGTTGTCGCAGGCTATGTAGGTCTCGGAGCTGCGGTTGTCCCAGTCCTCGTAGAACAGTGGGATGTGGTCGTAGCTTTCATGGCCTTCGAACAGGGCGAACATGCGGCTTGGATGAAGCAGAGGGTTGCTGTTCGTGAGGGTGGCCTCAAGGTGACTGTCCAGCAGGTTTATGTGGACCCCGAAGATGTTTTCGATGAGTTCCCTGAATCCGCTCCTGCCCTCTATGCCGAGAGTGGCGATGTGGCATTCCGGGCGGAATCCCATCAGGTGTGCCTTGCGGCCATATTCCTGGATTCTTGCTATGTAGGGCACTCTTTGGAATCCGAAAAGCGGTGTGCCTTCGGGCAGTATCTTTTCCGCCATCGGGAAGAATCCTGAACTGCAGAAGATCGACCCGACAACCGTTTCTTTTGACAGGAAAGGAGCCATGTCTCCAAGTTCTTTGGCAATCGCGAATCCGGGAAGGCAGAGCAGCACGATGTCAGCGTCACGGATGGCTTCCTCCGGAGTGTCCGTGACAATATTCAGTAATCCTTCCTCCACACCCCCATCCGGGATTTCGATGAGAAGGGTCCTGTCCGTGAATTTCTCGGGATGTCTGGTCATGAGACGAACGTCCAGATCTCCGCGCGAGGCAAGATGTCCTGCCGTGACGTGGCCGAGGTTGCCGCCTCCGCAGATGCAGATACTTGTCTTATTCATGTCTGATTCCAAGTTTGTCAAACGCCTCGGTGAACACTACGAAGAAGTCTTTTATGTCACTCTCGTCGATGGCTCCAAGCGAGCAGAGGCGGAATGTGCCGCTTGAGGAGATCTTGCCGGGGTAGATCGTGAAGCCGCGCTCGTAGCAGTAGTCATGGACTTTGCCGAAATCCCATGCTGGGTCGTCCGGATAGAGAACTGAGACAACAAGGCCGGACTGGATCTCAGGCTTGATGGCCTCTTTCAGTCCGAGTTTCGCCACGCCTTCGTGGATGGCCCGGTTGACGCGGAGGTGACGCTCGTGTTTCGGCATTTCACCTTCGGCATAATATTCCTTCAACCCTTGGATGGCGGCATAGACTGTCTGCACCGGCGGGGTGAAGCGCATCTCGCCGTTTTTCTCGAATCCGGCATATTGCTGGTAAAGATTGCAGTAGAACGACCGCACCGGGTAGTTCTTTGATTTCTCGACCTCCGCTGTCCTGCCGATGATGAATGAGAGTCCGGTCATCGCCATGATTCCTTTCTGGGCCGATGCCATGCAGAAGTCGATGTTGTCCCGTTCCACGTCGATCGGAATCATTCCGAGCGAGGAGGTCGTGTCGGCGACCATTATGGCTCCGTGCCTGTGCGCGGCGGCTCCGATCTCCCGGATCGGATTCAACACGCCGGTTCCGGTCTCGTGGTGGCAGCAATAGACCACGGCGATGTCTGGATTGGCCTCCAACGTTTCCTCGATGGCCTTGAGATCCGGAATGTCATAGACGGATGATTTCAGGTCGATATGCGGCAGGCCGTAGCATCGGCAGACCTCGGCCGCCCTTGAGCTGTAGGCTCCGTTGTCCACAACCAGCATCTTCTTTCCTTCCGGCAGCAGGGAGTTGACACACACGTCGATGCAGATCGTTCCGGAGCCGCAGAACAACACGCTGGTGTAATCTTTGGGGTCGGCGTGGACGACTCCGAGGATGTCCTTGCGGAAACTGGCCATCTTGTCGGCGAACTCTTTCTCTCTCGGGCAGATGTCCGGGACGATCTGAGCCATCTTCACGGTGTCGGTAGTGGTGGCCGGCCCTGGATTCAACAGGACGTTGCGTTTTATGTTCAGTTTGTCAGAGTTCATTTTACATTATAGTTTTATGATTCATTCAGAATTACTTGCGCCGCATCATTGACCCATAAACTCCATCAGTGCGTCCCTGTTCTGGATTGGAGTGGTAGTCGGACGCCCGAGGTCCTTGCGGTTCCCTCTGTGGACACGAACTTCCAAGAGAACCGGGCCACGCATGGTTTTCAATACTTTAAGGGCGGAACCCAAATCTTCGGCGGTAGTGACTGAGACGGCGTCCTTGTAACCGGCGGCCTTGGCTATTCCGGCAAGGTTGACCTTAAGCCCTACGGTAGGCTGTCCTCCCACGGAATCGTGCGCGCCGTTGTTGAATATCACATGGACGAAGTTCTCCGGAGCCTTGTCGGCGATGATCGCCACGGAACCGAGGTGCATCAGTGCCGCTCCGTCGCCATCGAAGCACCAGACTCTCCTGTCCGTCTTCTCAAGGGCGATCCCGAGGGCTATCTGGCTGGCGTGTCCCATGGACCCAACGGTGAGAAAGTCCCTTTCGTGCCCTTGGCCTTGTGCCGTCCTGTACTCGAACAGCTCTCGGGAGATCATTCCTGTTGTGGAGACGATGACATCCTTGGCACTAAGGCTTGCCGCCACCTTTTGGATGGCCTCTTCCCTTGAGAGGGGATATTCATTTACCTCATGCCTTTGAAGTGTGTAAGGTTCGAAGGTGTTTTTCCGCACGATGAATGCGAACGCCTCGCCGGTTTCGCTCATGTGCCTTACGGCCCCATCCAGCTGGCTGCGGAACTCTGTCTCGTCCTGGCTCAGGATCTCGTGCCTGATGCCCATCGCGTCGAGCAAGGGGAGTGTGATCTTGCCTTGCTTTACATGCTGCGGCTCGTCATGCACGCCTGGTTCGCCCCTCCAGCCGATTACCAGCAGAACCGGGATTCCATAGACCTCCTTGTCCGTCAGCGAGGCGAGCGGGTTGATGGCGTTGCCTTCCCCGGAGTTCTGCATGTAAACACAAGGAATATGTCCGGTCGCGAGGTAGTGCCCCGCCGCGAGACCGACGGCCGCTCCCTCATTGGCGGCGATGATGTTGTGTCTGTCATCCAGCGTGTCCGAGATGAACGCACAGACGTTCTTCAGAAGCGAATCCGGCACTCCGGCGAAAAAGTCAATACCTTTCGCGGCGAGAGATTCTATGAATATCTTTGGAGAGAGCATGTTCCTTACTGTTTCTTTGTTCCGGGTATAAGGCTCAGGATTTCCTTGATCGGCATGCAGAGATCGTTCGCCTCCAGCGAGCGTTCGTGCTCAAGGATGGACTTCGCGCAGTTCACCATCGCCGGATAGGCGCTGCGGAGCATGTGGTTGGCATAGATGACGACGTTGATGCCCCATGAGGCCAACTCGGTCTCGGTGAATTGGTTGTAGGTGGTAGGCACGGCCACGATCGGGGTCGTGGAGTCCGTCTCCCTGAACCTGTGGCAGAACTCTTTGATGTCCATTCCGTCCTTGTTCTTCGAGTGGATCATGATGCCGTCAGCGCCCGCCTGGACGTAGGCGTGGCAGCGCTCAAGCGCGTCCTCCAGAGGCTTCCCGGCGATCAGCGATTCACATCTGGCGATGATCATGAAGTCCTCTGTTATCTGTGCTTCCTTGCCCGCTTTGATCTTGGCGCAGAAGCCTTCGATTGTGTCCTGGGTCTGCACGGCGTCCGTGCCGAAGAGCGAGTTCTGCTTGAGCCCGACCTTGTCCTCGATGATAACCGCAGAGATTCCGAGTCGTTCCAAAGTCCTGACTGTGAATCCGAAATGCTCAACCTTGCCGCCTGTATCGCCGTCGAATATGATCGGCTTGGTCGTCACCTCAAGCGTGTCGTTGAGGTCGTGCAGCCTTGAGGTAAGGTCCACCGCCTCGATGTCCGGCTTGCCCTTTGATGTCGAGTCGGTCAAGGATGATGACCACATCCCGTCGAACTGCCTTGCCTCCCCGTTCACCTCCACGCTTGTCTTCTCGACGATGAGTCCGGTCAGCCCGCAGTGCGACTCCAGGATGCGGACTATCGGCTTCGCTTCGATTAGCCTGCGGAGCCTTTTCATCCTGATCTCCGGTGTCGTGCCGAATCCCTCGATCTCCTCAGCCAGCTTGGAAGAGTTGATGCCTTGGGTGTAAGGGATCTCGATGACCGCGCCTCCGATCTCCTCCATCACCTTGAAGACCTCCTCGCGGAGTTTCCTTGCCGGTCCCTCCTTCCAGTCATCCCCGTGGATGATGTAGTCCGGACGGTATTTCCGCAGGTTGCCCACGTAGCTCCATTCGTGCTGCGGCACGACATCCGCCACACCCTTGATGCTGCGCACAACCGCCTCCCTCTGCTCGTAGGTGAGCACCGGCAGCCTCTTGTGCGTGGCTATCGCCTTGTCCGTGAACAGGCCGATGATCACGTCCCCGTGCTTGGCCCCCTCCGTGATGATGTTGGTCAGTCCCGGATGCATCACATCCGCTATCATTCCAAGATATACTTTCTTCGCCATGTCCGTCAGTCTTGAATCGTTAACATTCAGTTTTCCGTTTTCCGTTTCCCGTTTTCCGTTTTCCGTTTCCCGTTTCCCGTTTTCCGTTTCCCGTTTTCCGTTTTCCGTTTCCCGTTTTCCGTTTTCCGTTTCCCGTTTTCCCGTTTCCCGTTTCCCGTTTCCCGTTTCCCGTTTCCCGTTTCCTCCATGTCAGCGGCCTTTCGCCTCAGCTCATATTCCCTGCTTCCCGCACTGCCATAGGAAACCGTGCGGTCAAAACCGCAATCTTCAAATATAATCAAAAACCGCTGAATATTTTCATTCATACCCCAAAACTGTCGTTTGGACGGCTGAATTTTTAGTAAGCGTTAAAAATAAGTTGAACTAAGAAGCTGTTTTGAATTGTTTGAAATGTTCTTTGAGGT
>OQVL01002609.1_pt1 | contig 11015 bp, 5 predicted proteins | sample 1691501 | NCBI WGS metagenome assembly OQVL01 (sample SAMN03418253, study PRJEB22391) | human gut metagenome | biome: human-gut; feature: organic feature; material: feces | host: Homo sapiens | place: Tanzania | collected 2013-01
TTTTGATGCAGCTTTCAACGGATAATGCCACACCCTCAGCGCCACAAGGCGAAAAGAAAAAGATCAAAGGTCAGGTAAAGGACAATAATGGCGACCCTATTATTGGCGCTACCATCTCTGTGGTAGGTACAGACGAACTCGCTGTTACTGACTTTGACGGCAACTTCACTATCATCGTTCCTAAGGGTGCTAAGATCAAGGTATCTTACCTCGGCTTTATGGATCAGGTACTTGCAGCAACCGACAACATGGACATTTCCATGGCAGAGGACGCTCAGGCTCTTAATGAAGTGGTAGTAGTAGGTTACGGTACCATGAAGCGTAGCGACATGACAGGTGCATTGTCATCTGTTGACACCAAGGAAATGGCTAAGCGCACCACTACCAATCCTGCTGAGGCATTGCAGGGTAAGGTGGCCGGCGTAAACATCCTGAAGAGCGGTGGTAACGCAGGTGCTGGCGTAAGCATCAAGATTCGTGGTATCAAGACCTTCGGCAGCAACGAGCCTCTCTACATCGTCGATGGTTTCCCTGGCGACATCAACAGCATTAACCCACAGGATATCGAGTCAATGGAAATTCTGAAGGACGGTGCTGCTGCTGCCATCTACGGTTCTGTAGCTGCTAACGGCGTTGTGCTCATCACTACCAAGAACGGTAAGAAGGGCGACGTAAAGGTGGACTTCAGCACTTATCTCAGCTTCACAGAGGTAGCCAAGGACCTTGACATGCTTGACGCAGAAGGCTATAAGAAGGTACACAAGATGATGTACGACAACTATAAGGCTGAATATGGCAAGTATCCTGTATCCGAGCTTCCTGCTTATATCACCCATGAGACTGGCGTGAACACTGACTGGCAGGATGCTATCCAGCGCAAGGGATTGGCTCAGAACTACATGATCAGTATCCGTGGTGGTAACGACAAGGCACAGTACTCTGTATCTTACAACCATGCTGACGAGAAGGGTATCTTCATCGGCAACACTCATCGCCACGACATCGCACGCATGAAGATCCACACTTCAAAGGGTATCATCGACCTCGATGCCAACATGGACTTCAAATATACCAACAGCCGTCAGCCTGAGTATTCACTCAAGGAGACTTACATGATTTCCCCTCTCGTACCTATATATAATAAAGATGAGAAGTACGGCTTCGGTCTGACGAACTTCGACGGTCTGCCAAACAACCGTAACGTAGTAGCTGATAACTATTACAAGAACGACGTAGATAGAAAATATCACACTACAGCAAATATTGCCCTGACATTCAACTTCTTCCCATGGCTCACCTTCAAGACCAGCTACGGCTATCGCGGCGAGCATGAGGTAGAGACTTACCATGCTCCAGACTACATTGCTGACCAGAAGACTCCTAACCTTTACCCAAACAACTCTGAGACAAGATGCTACTGGGAAGAGCAGGTGTTCGAGAACGTGCTCTCTTTCAACAAGGAATTCAAGAAGCACAGCATCAATGCAATGCTCGGTACTTCTCTGAACAGCCGCAAATATAACTGGAGTTCTGTAGGCGTAGAAGGCAAGACAATCGTATATAAGGTAGAAAACGGCAAACTCCAGCAGAGCGAAAAGCCTGCAGGATTCCTCGATTCAAGCTTTGCTACAATCGGTGCCGGCGCTGGTGGTACATTCAGCGGCAGCGGTACAGCATGGAACTACAACCGTGCTTCCTTCTTCGGTCGTTTGAACTACAACTACAATAACCGTTACCTTGTTCAGTTCACATTCCGTGAGGACGGTTCTTCAAAGTTCGGTTCTGACAGCCGTTGGGGCTTCTTCCCATCAGTAGCAGTAGGTTGGAGAATCAGCGAAGAGCCTTTCTTCCCTAAGAATTCCGTAATGAGCAACTTGAAGTTCCGTGCCAGCTGGGGGCAGCTCGGTAATGAGAACGCATTGGGTTACTACGACTTCCTTGCTCTCATCTCTACTTACAACAACCTCTATCAGGGTTACGTACAGGGTACAGGTGCTTCTGCATGGCCTGGAAGTATCGCACGTGCATTGGAAAACCGCTCATTGAAGTGGGAGACAACTGACACAAAGAACATCGGTTTCGACTTCGGTTTCTTCAACAATCACCTCAATGGTAACATCAACTATTACATCAATGAGACACGCGACCTCCTTATCACCCGTAAGATTGCTCCATCTGCAGGTCTTGCAGACCCTACATTGAACGTGGGTAAGATGCGCAACCAGGGCTTCGAAATGGAGTTGAACTGGAATGACAAGGTAAGCGACTTCGAATATACTGTAGGTTTCAACATCAGTACTGTAAAGAATAAGGTGGTTTCTCTCGCCGACGAAGACCAGACTATCTATGGTGTGGGCTTGAAGTACGGTTCAGAGCACTTCCCTACTCAGACTAAGGTAGGCAAGCCAATCGGCTCATTCTATCTCTATCAGGCAGACGGTATCTTCCAGTCTATGGACGAGGTGAAGGCTCATGTCAACAAGGATGGTAAACTCCTCCAGCCAGATGCAAAGCCTGGTGATATCCGCTTCAAGGATATGGACGGCAATGGCGTAATCGATGAAGAGGATAAGGTATATTCCGGCACTGGTATCGCTAAGGTAGAGGCTAACCTTAACCTCAGCGCAAGCTATAAGGGGCTCGATTTCTCTGCTGTTATCGGTAGCGCATTCGGCAACAAGCTTTATAATGGTATCCAGTACTACTATGAGGGCATGAGCTCAGCTTCTAACTTCCTCAGCAGCACTCTTGATGCCTGGACACCAGAACATACCAACACCAGCGTTCCACGCGCTATCTATGGTGACCCTAATGACAACGCTCGCGAATCCACACGATTCCTTGAGAATGGTGACTTCGTACGTCTGCGCCAGATCCAACTGGGCTACACATTGCCACAGGCATTGGTCAAGAAGATCAGCTGCGACCGCATCCGTTTCTACGTGAGTGCAGAAAACCTGTTTACTATCACCAGTTACTCAGGTGCTAACCCAGAGTTCTCACAGGGTGTATTGAATAGTGGTGTCGATCGCTTCACCTATCCATTCTCTCGCTCTTACACTGTAGGTGCACAGGTTACATTCTAATATTAACACTAAAAGGAATATTCAATATGAAAGCATTAAAATATATAGCAGGCATAGTCCTCGCCTTGTCACTCACTTCTTGTGACGATTATTTGACGCAGACATCGCCAGACAAGTTGACTTCCGACTCTTACTGGCGCAACAAAGCCGACGTGGAAGCAGCCATGGCATCTGCCTACTCACCTCTCTATTTCGCCGAGTACTCTGGCGACCGTTGGGACTTCTGTGAGGTAAAATGGCCAGTAGAGGCTTACCGTCAGGATGATGTAGAGCTCGGTATGGACGCTCAGAACTACTCAAACTGGGTGCAGCTCTACGACTTCAGCTACAATAATGGTAACTCTCAGTTCTCCATCTTCTGGAAACTCTACTATCGCGGAATCAGTTTCTGTAACCAGATTTTGGACAAGGTGAACAACATGAGCGATAAGCAACTCAATGATGCTGACCGCAAGCAGCTTGTGGCTGAGGCTCACTTCCTCCGTGGTTTCTATCACATGCAGATACTGCTCAACTGGGAGAAGATCATCATACGTGACACTTACATCACCTCTACAAGCCAGCTTACGAAGGCTCCATCTGAGCGTGTTGATGCTTGGGACTTTGTTGTTAATGATTTCAAAGCCGCTACAGAGATGAGCAACACCCGCAACAACAATGAGGTGGGGCGCGCTACTGCAAGCACTGCCTACGCTTACCTTGGCTTCGCTTATCTGACAATGGCTTCTGAGCAGGCTGACAAGAGCAACGAATACAACACAGCAGCTGTTGATGCATTCAACAATGTGAAGGGTTATAGCCTTGAAAGCAACTTTGCAAGCATGTTCAATGGAACCAACAAGAACTGCAAGGAGAGCATCTTCGAGATACAGTTCACTCTGAGCTCTGCTAACGGTGCTAACTATAGTACCCAGATGCACAACTGGATTGGAACTTCAGAATTTGGTGGATGGGATGAAATCACTCCATCAGAGACTTTGATGAACGAGTTCAAGAAGGAAGGCAAACAGAATGATGGATTGTATGATGCCCGTCTCTATGCCTCTATCTATTTCCAGGATCCATACTTCAATGACGGTACAGGAAAGGTTTACGGTTACGACTGGGATACATGGTTGACAGAAGAAATGGGTAAGGAGGAAGCATACGACCGCCCTTCTTTCCGCAAGTTCATGCCAGCAACCAAGGAAGCGTTGTATAAGACCAACACTGACGTAAACGTAACTCTGATGCGTTATGCCAACGTTCTTCTCATGAAGGCTGAGGCTCTCAATAACCTTGGCAAGACAGAGCAGGCTATTCCTCTTATCAATGAGGTGAGAAAGGTACACGGCAACATGCCTCCAATGCAGGGAACTACCAAGGCTGACGTTCAGGCTCAGATCGAACATGAGCGTATGCTCGAATTCCCATTGGAGAACTACCGTTGGTACGACTTGCGCCGTTGGCACAAGACTGCCGAGGCTCTTAAGGCTGCTGGCCGCTCAGGCTTCGACCAGAGCAAACTGTTCTACCCAATTCCTCTGACCGAATTGAACGCCAACAGCTTGGCAAAGTAATATGATTGAGTAACCTTTAAGTAGATGGTCAGATTTATGTACATTTAATCCTTGCACCATCTACTTAAGGATTACTTACTAATATCGCAAGGATTCTCGATCTTATCAAAATATAATGACCGGGAATCCGTTTTTATTATCGAGAACAAGAAAAGTTATTATTATTTTTCAAACACCTACTTAGAAAGAAAGAAGGAAAACAATGCTCAAGATTGTAATGATCATGCTATGCGGAATAGGTACGGGCTATCTCTTTCGCAACAAGAAAATGAGTTTTATCGGCCGTATCATCACGGCGCTCATCTGGGTACTCCTGTTCCTCCTCGGCATAGAGGTCGGAGCTAATCCCCGTATCATCAATGGTCTCCAGACCCTGGGTCTTGAAGCCGTCGTGTTAACATTGGGTGGTAGTGCCGGCAGTGCAATCTTTGCTTGGGCATTGTGGAGATATGTGACAGCTAAGCAGGTGAACACTTCTGCGCAAGAAGACGACCAGAAAGGAGGCAAGGCATGAAAGGCAGTTTGATAATCGTAGGATTCTTTGTCCTCGGAATCATCGTTGGAGTATGCGATGTGATTCCTGCCAGCTTCCTCGAAAGCGACATCAGTTATTATGCACTTTGCTGTCTGATGTTCTGCGTAGGCATCAGCATTGGTTGCGACACCTCTGTGCTCAAGAGCTTCAAGAAAGTCAATCCACGTCTGATGATGCTGCCATTGATGACAATATTCGGCACTCTGGCAGGATGCGCGGCAGCTTCATTGGTGCTGGGTCATCGTCAGCTTACTGATTGCCTTGCGATAGGATCGGGATTCGGATACTACTCTCTTTCGAGTATTTTCATAACGCAATATCGCGGTGCAGAACTTGGTACCATAGCGTTGCTTGCCAACATCAGCAGAGAGATTCTGACCTTGTTGTGCGCTCCACTTCTGGCAAAGTATTTCGGAAAACTTGCTCCTATCAGCGTAGGCGGTGCCACAACGATGGATACCACATTGCCAATCATCACCAGATATTCCGGTGAGAGCTTCATCATCGTGTCCATATTCCATGGCTTCTGCGTAGATTTCTCAGTGCCTTTCCTGGTAACATTCTTCTGTTCGCTGTAATATCTTTGAAAACCTACTTAAAATTACATTTTTATATGAGACGATTCATTAGTTCTTTTATGATATGTATGGGGCTGTTCTGTGCCCACTCTTCTGTGGCTACTGCCCAGAACAACTCACAGACCACAGGCTCTGACCCATGGCAGGATGCCACCATCACCAACATCAACCGCATGCCAATGACAGCCCATTACTTGCCTTTCACAAGCGAGCACGCTGCTGTTGCACAGTTGAAGATGGATGATGCGCACCGTTTCCAGTTGAACACACAGACTGAGCGTCGCCGCTCTCTCGATGGTGTATGGAAGTTCAAGCTTGTGAAAAAGCCAAGTCTTGCCATTGCTGATTTCTTCAAGACTTCATATAATGTAAAGGATTGGCAGGACATCAACGTGCCTGGCAGCTGGGAACTGCAGGGCTTTGACGCTCCAATCTATACAGACGTGACATATCCTTTCAAGGCTAACCCTCCTTTTGTGCCACAGGATTACAACCCTGTAGGTCATTATGTCCATGAGTTCACCGTGCCTGAAAACTGGAAGGGAATGGACGTTATCATGGATTTCGAAGGTGTGGAGTCTGCTTTCTACCTTTGGATCAACGGCAAATTCGTAGGCTATAGCGAAGACAGCCGTCTGCCAGCCCACTTCAACATCTCACAATTTCTGAAGAAAGGCAAGAACCGCCTTGCGATGAAGGTGTTCCGTTTCAGCGACGGCAGTTACTTGGAGGACCAGGACTACTGGAAATACAGTGGCATTGAGCGCAACGTATTTATCCAGGCACGCCCTAAGAGCCGCATGAATGACTACGTATTGGGCAACAGCCTCATCAATCATTATAAGGATGGCAACTTCTCCCTCGACGTAAACATGCTCAATCCCCAGAAGGGACAGAAGGTGGAAGTCAAGGTTCTTTCTGCTGCAGGAAAGCAACTCATCAGCATGAGCAAGAACATCACTTCTCCTGCTGACACATTGCTCCATTTCGCAAAGGAACTCCAGAATGTCCAGCCTTGGAATGCTGAGACTCCATATCTCTATACTCTCGTCATCAATACTACCGACAAGAACGGCAGAGTGCAGGAAAGCGTGGCTCAACCATTCGGTTTCCGCACCATAGAGATGAAGAACGGACAGCTTCTGGTCAATGGCGTGGCAATCACCATCAAGGGTGTAAACCGTCAGGAGCACAATGCTGTGCACGGCAGAACGCTCTCTATCGATGAGATGGTGAAGGACGTGAAGATGATGAAGCAATTCAACATCAATGCTGTTCGTACCTCCCACTATCCAAACTACTCTGAATGGTATCAGCTCTGCGAAAAGTATGGTCTCTACATGGTAGATGAGGCAAACATCGAGTGCCACGGTATCCTGGACACAGAGTTCAAGCAACTCGCTGACAGAGATGACTGGTATCCTGCTTTCCACGACCGTATGTACCGTATGATAAAGCGCGACCGCAACCAGACAGCCGTTATTATCTGGTCAATGGGTAACGAGAGCGGATATGGCAAGCATTTCGAGAAGCTCTATGACATGAGCAAAGAGATGGATCCTACACGTCCGGTGCAGTATGAAGGCGGTGGATATAATGCCAAGTCTGACATCTATTGTCCGATGTATGCACGCATCTGGGCTCTGCGCCGCCATGCTAACCAGCGTGATGCCCGCCCATTGATCCTCTGCGAATATGCTCATGCCATGGGTAATAGTGAGGGTAACCTGAAGGATTACTGGGATTTGATTTACAAATACGACCAGCTGCAGGGTGGATTCATTTGGGACTGGGTCGATCAGACCATAGCAAAGACCGATGACAAGGGTCATAAATACTGGGCTTACGGTGGCGATATGGGCTTTGTAGGCGTGGTAAACGACTCCAACTTCTGTGCTAACGGACTCGTAGCAGCCGACCGTTCCCTGCATCCACACATCTGGGAGGTGAAGAAGGTCTATCAGTACATCGCTTTCGAGCCTGTGGCATTCATGCAGAACCGCATCAAGGTGACCAACCGCTTTGACTTCACTACCCTCGACAACTATCAGCTCGTATGGGCAGTAGAGGCTAATGGCGAGACAATCAAGAGCGGAAAGATGAACTTCCCTACCCTCTTGCCTCATCAGAGCACGGAAATTGAAATCCCAATGGGCACTCTTCCTGCTACTGACGACAAGGAATACTTCCTCACTCTCCGTGCTTTCAGCAAGAATGCCACTGGTGCTGTAGCCGCTGGACATGAGGTTGCAATCGAGCAGATGCAGTTGCCTGTGAAGCTTGTAAAGAAACAGGAGGCTGTGACTGGACAGATAGAAAAGACTGAAACCGCTGATGCCATCACCATCAAGGGGAAGAACACCAACTATAGCGTCAGCTTCTCAAAGAAATCAGGCGAAATGACTTCTTTGCAATATGATGGCAAGGAGATGCTGATTGCAGGCTTGCAGCCTAACTTCTGGCGTGGTATCACTGACAATGACGTGGCCAACGGCACTCAGGAACGCTGTGGCACATGGCGCGAAGCAGGCAAGAAGATGGTGCTGAAGAGCATCAAGGCCGAGGCTGCCAACGGCAATCAGAAGGCCACTGTGGTAGCTCACTTCGACATGCCGGAGCAGGAGTCTGACATGGTTATCACCTATAGTATGCTTCCTAATGGCAATATTGACGTGAATATGCACTTCACTCCAGGCAACAAGGCTTTACCAGAGATGCCTCGTCTCGGAATGCGCATGATTCTGAAGGCTGACTATGACCAGATGACATGGCTGGGAAGAGGTCCTCAGGAAAACTATTCCGACAGGAAGAGCGGCTATCTCGTAGGCAAATATTCTGCAAGCGTATGGGATCAGTATCATCCTTACGTAAGAGCACAGGAGACTGCAAACAAGTGTTACGTACGCTGGTTCACCCTCGCTTCCAAGTCAGGAGCAGGCATCATGGTCGAAGGCGAAGATCCATTGAGCGTCAGCGCATGGAACTTCCCACAGGATGACCTTCTCTATATCCCTTCCATGCAGGCACATCGCCACGGTGGCTGCGTTGACAAGAAGGACATGGTATGGGTAAACATCGACCATCTGCAGATGGGTGTCGGTGGTGACAATACATGGGGCGCTATGGTGCATCCGGAATATACCATCACGCCAAAGGAGTGGAGCTACAGCTTTACTATCAAGAACATAAAATAAGCGGAGAATATGAACTATAAATCTATAGCGATAATGACTTTAGGTCTCGCCATGCTATCACTGGATAGCGTGGCGCAGACCACTCGTGGGGCGTATAAAGACATTGTGGATATATCTCTCACGCCTGGAGCCCCTCGTCGTCAGAATGGATGTTTCACGGATATGGGATCATGGATGGGCTTCACGCTCTCCGAGAAAGAGAAGCCTACTACCGGCTTTTGCGGTCCTTTCAGCATCTATTATCGTAATTGGTATGCCCGCTCCCTGGTCTCTCTCTCCGGTGCAAGTCTGGCTGAGCAGAGCTATTATCCAGGTGAAGTGCGCATGACTTTACGGAAAGATGGCGCTGAAATCATGGAGAGAATGCAGTTTGTAGATGCTCGCACAGCTCTGCTTACTGTCTCCAATCCTGCCAAACTTCCTCTTACCTTCACTGGCGACAGCATCAGCAGCAAGCTGAATCTTTCCCTGAAGGGCAACACCGTCACCATCGGCGACCTTTATAGCGAGCGCATAATGCTCACCTTCCCCAAGCAGGTGAAACTGGAAATGAGCAATCATAACTATGTCGCTCAGTTGCCTGCTGGCGTAAGTCAGTTGACAATTGCAATCTCTATCGTCGAGCAGGACACAGAGGAGTCGGTGCAGAATGTACATACCGCCAGTCTGCTTGCCAATCCTTCCGCTGCTCTTGAGGCAAATGAAAGCCGATGGAATGGTTACCTTGAGAAGGTGATACGCGATGATATGCCGGCTGACTACAACAGAGTGGCTGCAAAGTCCATCGTCACTCTGCTGTCCAACTGGCGCACAAAGCGGGGCAATCTCTATCATGACGGCATAGTGCCAAGTCACGCTGTAGGTTATTTCGTAGGCTGCTGGGCATGGGATTGCTGGCGTTTCTCTGCAGGAATGGCTTCCTTCTTCCCTGAATTGGCTAAGGACAACATCCGTGTGATGTTCGATTATCAGTTGCCGGATGGCATGATTATCGACTGCATTTACCCCGATGCTTCCGAAAACAACGCACGAGACTCAAAGCCTCCATTGGCAGCTTGGGCTGTAAACGAGATATATGAGCATACCAAAGACCTGGCTTTCGTCAAAGAGATGTACCCTAAGCTCCTGAAATATCACAAATGGTGGTATGAAAAGCGTGACCATGACAAGAATCATATCTGCGAGTTCGGCTCTACAGATGGCACTCTTGAAGCGGCGGCATGGGAAAGCGGAATGGATAATGCCATACGTTTCGACGGCACCAAGATGCTGAAGAATGATGCTGAGAACGCATGGAGCACCGACCAGGAAAGCGTGGATCTCAATGCTTACCTTTCTTTGGAATACACATTGCTCAAGAAGTTTGCCGAACTATTGAACGAACCATTCGACCTTCCTGACTATCGTGGATTGGTAGCCGATTATTTCTTTGACAAGAAGGACGGCTATTTCTATGACAGAAGACTGAATGAAAACAGGGATTTCGTGCGCGAAGCAGGCTGTGAAGGCTATATTCCTTTCTGGGCAAACATCGCAACACCTAAGCAGTTTGCCATGGCAAAAAAGCTCTTCGACAACAAGAAGAAGTTCTCCACATACATCCCATTCCCAACTATCGCGGCAGACAATCCCAAGTATGATGCCAACGGCTACTGGCGCGGACCTATCTGGCTCGACCAGACCTACTATGGCATCAAGGGTTATCGCAACTATGGCGAGCACAAGAAAGCGGATGCTTACACCGATCAGGTGTTCCGCAATCTGGAAGGCATCTCGGCAGGAACACCTATCCACGAGAATTATGATACGCACACCGGCAAACCGCTTAAGGCTTCCCATTTCAGTTGGAGCGCGGCTTGCTTGCTGATGTTATACAATGATTACGGAAAATGATAAGTAGTTAGTTTTAGTTTTTATGAAAAAAGTGTCGAATAGGAGCAATCCCGTTCGGCACTTTTCTTTTTTCCTCGAACTTCGCAAGTAGCTTACGAGTTGCTAATCATTGATAAAATATCAACAAATAAAAATAAACAAATATATTTTTTCCGTTTTCTTGAATGCTT
>OQVL01002610.1_pt1 | contig 11014 bp, 12 predicted proteins | sample 1691501 | NCBI WGS metagenome assembly OQVL01 (sample SAMN03418253, study PRJEB22391) | human gut metagenome | biome: human-gut; feature: organic feature; material: feces | host: Homo sapiens | place: Tanzania | collected 2013-01
TTGCTACACGAGGGAGAACGTTGAAGCTGTCACAAGCGAAGCTTTCATTGACAGAATGACCGGGCTCGGCGTCAAGTTCGGACTTTACTTCAACTTCATGCCCGTCGGTCACGATGCTCCGGTTGAGCTTATCCCGACCCCGGCGCAAAGAGAGTATATGTATAAATGGCTGAGAAGAACCCGCAACGGAGAGACCGGAAAGCCGCTCTTTGTCATGGATTTTCAGGACGACGGCGAATATGTCGGCGGCTGCATTGCCGGCGGCAGGAACTATTTCCACATCAACTCCGCCGGAGACATGGAGCCTTGCGTCTTTATCCATTTCTCAGACTCGAATATCCGCGAAAAGACGATTCTTGAAGGACTTAAAAGTCCGCTCTTCATGGCCTTCAGACACGGCCAGCCGTTCAACGACAATCATTTGCGCCCCTGCCCGATGCTTGAAAATCCTCAGTGCCTGAGGAGTATCATCAGGGAAACCGGCGCAAAATCAACCAATATGCTCGGCGAGGAAACTGCCGAAGCACTTTGCAGCAAATGTGACAAATTCGCCACGGAATGGGCGATTGAAGCGGAGAGAATTTGGAAGAACAATCCTCATCCGAACCCCAAGACCCAGTACTACCGCGATACGCCGGAGGGAAGAGCCGAAAAGGAAAAGCAGGCGGCCGAAAAAGTAAAGAGCGAATAAATCAGAATATTAAAAACAACCGTGTTTTCCGAAAGGCAACACGGCTGTTTTGTTTTATGAAAACTTATTCAACGGGAAGGTTGAAGCAGTGCATCTGAAGCGAGTTCTGGAGTCGGAGCGGTTCGGCAGCCTTGAAGGGTGTTCCCTCGGCAAATAGCTGCTGCTGAAGGCGGATGCCTGCCATGAGGGCGGCGTCATACTGAGAAACGTGCTTTTTGATGCTTTCCATCTTCATCTCTTCAAAATCGGTGATGTCGATTAGGGTGTTGGGCTTGTCGGTGTAATAGAAGCCGACGCCCTTGACCGGCCACGCATCGTCGCGAAGCTTTCCGTCAATAAACTCAGGATAGAAGTTGCACTGGCTGTCCATGCAGGCATACTTGACGGCTGTGCCGACCTTAATGTGGTCTGAATGGCATTCATTGAGAAGCGACGGGTCTGCGGTGAGAACATAGTCCGGCTTGCTTCATCTGCTTTCGGTACTTGGAAAACATTCCTTCCTTTTGCACCTGATGAACTGTGCTCTTTCGATACTTGCCATTATCAGCTTTCTTTTTGATCGGATCTCTGTCTACCGTATAGACATTACTTCCCTTGATAGCTGCATGCTTAGGTTCATGGGTATGAAGCTTCGCTTTCTGTTTGTTTTCGTCGATAGCCATTTTTACTCCTGTCATGCCGGGTAATACCGGATAGTCAATATGTTCTGTTGAAGCAATTATACTGTATGCTCATACAGTATCAAGTGTTTTGTAGAAATTGTTGCCACAAGGTCTGCAATGCATACGCAGTAGCCTGACGACGCACCGCATCACGGTCGCCGCTGAAGCATTCCCGCCGGGTAATGCCTTCACCGCGGGCAGTGGCAAAAGCAAACCAGACGGTGCCGACAGGCTTCTCTTCACTGCCGCCATCCGGCCCGGCGATACCACTAATAGACACGGCATAATCAGCACGAGCCGCTTTCAGTGCGCCTATCGCCATTTCCACCACGACGGGTTCACTCACCGCGCCATGCTGCGCCAGCGTCTCTTCGCGTACGCCGATCATCTGCGCTTTGGCTTCGTTACTGTAGGTGACAAATCCGCGTTCAAACCAGGCGGAGCTACCGGCAATATCGGTAATCACTTTCGCTACCCAACCACCGGTACAAGACTCGGCAGTTGTTACGGTTGCGCCACGGGCTTTCAGCGCCTGCCCAACCTGTTCACTTAACTGCATCAGTTCACTGTCAGTCATCACAACCTCTGTCAGTCAAAAATTTATGCCGGACAAGATAGCACTTTCGTCAGGAAGATGGTGTTGGCGTTGCAATTTTACGAGGAGGATTCAGAAAAAAGCTGATTAGCCAGAGGGAAGCTCACGCCCCCCTCTTGTAAATAGCTACTGTACTCGCGCCAGCGCCACGGCTTGTCCTAACTGCCAGACCGCCATTGCGTAATGGGTGCTGTGGTTGTAACGGGTGATGGTGTAGAAGTTCGGCAGACCGTACCAGTACTGGTAGCCGGTGCCAACATCCAGACGCAGCAGGCTGGCTTGTTGATGGTTGCCCAGCGGCTGCTGTGGCGTTAAACCTGCGGCGGCAAGCTGCGAAATGCTGTACTTAGTTTTGAAGCCATTTGGCAAGCCTGGAGCCTGACCGTTTGCCATTACCGCGACCTGATCGCCTTTCACCCAGCCGTGCGCTTTGAAATAGTTCGCCACGCTACCGATCGCATCAACCGGATCCCACAGGTTGATATGCCCGTCGCCGCTGAAATCTACCGCATATTGTTTGTAAGACGACGGCATAAACTGTCCGTAGCCCATCGCCCCGGCAAAGGAACCTTTCAGATTGAGCGGATCGTCCTGCTCGTCGCGCGCCATCAACAGGAAGGTTTCCAGCTCGCCAGAGAAATACTCCGCGCGGCGTGGGTAGTTAAATGACAGCGTTGCCAGCGCATCGAGGATGCGAGTTTTCCCCATCACGCGCCCCCAGCGGGTTTCAACGCCGATAATCCCGACGATAATTTCCGGCGGTACTCCATACACCTGCCACGCGCGATTCAACGCATCTTCATACTGATTCCAGAAAACCACACCGTTCTGCACGTTGTCCGGCGTAATAAATTTTTTGCGATAACGGAGCCATGCGCCGTTCGGACCTGATGGCGGTTTCACCGATGTGGTTGGTGCCTGGTTATCCATCAGCCGCAGTACCGAATCCAGACGCTTCGCCTGGGAGAGAATTTCCTGCAACTGCTGACGATCGAAACCGTGTTTGTTCACCATTTTGTCGATGAACTGCTGGGCATTCGGGTTATTAGCGAAATCGCCGCCCATCTGCATCACATTGTGCTGCGGCTCAAGCAGGAAGCCGCCAGACGGCGTTCCGGTGGTCGTATCAGTCTCAGTAGGTTTTGGCTTGCTGCTACAGGCGGCAAGCAACACAAAAAGGGGAAGCAATGTTACATAACGACGCTTGAACATGAGGGGTCCATTTAACAGATTCAACCAGGGGCAAGTATGGTAAAGCATCACGCCCCGCACAAGGAAGCGGTAGTCACTGCCCGATACGGACTTTACATAACTCAACTCATTCCCCTCGCTATCCTTTTATTCAAACTTTCAAATTAAAATATTTATCTTTCATTTTGCGATCAAAATAACACTTTTAAATCTTTCAATCTGATTAGATTAGGTTGCCGTTTGGTAATAAAACAATAAATCCTGAAGGAGAGAACAATGATAGAAACCATTACTCATGGTGCAGAGTGGTTTATCGGGCTGTTCCAAAAGGGCGGAGAGGTGTTTACCGGGATGGTGACCGGCATTCTTCCGCTGTTGATTAGCCTGCTGGTTATCATGAACGCACTGATTAATTTTATCGGTCAGCATCGTATTGAACGTTTTGCTCAACGTTGCGCCGGTAACCCTGTTTCCCGTTACCTACTGTTACCGTGCATTGGCACGTTTGTCTTTTGCAATCCGATGACCCTAAGCCTGGGTCGCTTTATGCCGGAAAAGTACAAACCCAGCTACTACGCGGCGGCCTCTTATAGCTGCCACTCAATGAATGGCCTCTTCCCCCATATCAACCCTGGCGAACTGTTTGTTTATCTTGGCATTGCCAGCGGTCTGACAACGCTGAACCTGCCACTTGGCCCACTGGCGGTGAGTTATCTGCTGGTTGGTCTGGTCACCAATTTCTTCCGCGGCTGGGTGACCGATCTGACCACCGCCATTTTTGAGAAAAAGATGGGCATTCAACTTGAACAAAAAGTTCACCTGGCAGGAGCAACATCATGACGCATATTCGGATCGAAAAAGGAACGGGTGGCTGGGGCGGCCCGCTTGAGCTGAAAGCCACGCCGGGAAAAAAAATCGTCTATATCACCGCCGGTACCCGGCCTGCGATTGTTGACAAACTGGCACAGCTTACTGGCTGGCAGGCTATTGACGGATTTAAAGAAGGTGAACCCGCGGAGGCGGAAATTGGTGTCGCGGTAATCGACTGTGGCGGCACATTACGCTGCGGCATCTATCCGAAACGACGTATTCCCACCATTAATATCCACTCGACGGGCAAGTCCGGTCCGCTGGCGCAGTACATTGTGGAAGATATTTATGTCTCTGGCGTAAAAGAAGAAAACATCACTGTAGTAGGTGATGCGACACCACAACCCTCTTCCGTGGGCCGTGACTATGACACCAGTAAGAAAATCACCGAACAAAGCGATGGTTTACTGGCGAAGGTGGGAATGGGCATGGGGTCCACCGTTGCGGTGCTGTTTCAATCTGGTCGTGACACCATCGACACTGTATTAAAAACCATTCTGCCGTTTATGGCATTCGTCTCGGCGCTCATTGGCATCATTATGGCTTCTGGCCTTGGTGACTGGATTGCCCACGGTCTTGCTCCGCTGGCGAGCCATCCACTGGGTCTGGTCATGCTGGCGCTCATCTGTTCCTTCCCACTGCTTTCACCTTTCCTCGGCCCAGGCGCAGTTATCGCACAGGTTATCGGCGTATTGATTGGCGTGCAGATTGGTCTCGGCAATATTCCGCCGCATCTGGCTTTACCGGCACTGTTTGCCATCAACGCGCAGGCGGCCTGCGACTTCATCCCGGTCGGTTTGTCGCTGGCGGAAGCCCGTCAGGACACGGTTCGCGTCGGTGTCCCTTCTGTACTGGTGAGCCGCTTTTTAACCGGCGCGCCGACTGTACTGATCGCCTGGTTTGTCTCCGGTTTTATCTATCAATAGAGGCTGAAACATGACCGTTATTTATCAGACCACCATCACCCGTATCGGCGCGAGTGCCATTGACGCCCTCAGTGACCAGATGCTCATCACCTTTCGTGAAGGCGCGCCTGCGGACCTCGAAGAGTATTGCTTCATTCATTGCCACGGCGAGTTGAAAGGTGCACTCCATCCCGGTTTGCAATTTTCACTCGGGCAGCATCGCTATCCGGTGACCGCTGTTGGCAGCGTGGCGGAAGACAACCTTCGCGAACTGGGTCATGTCACCCTGCGCTTCGATGGTTTAAACGAAGCGGAATTTCCGGGCACTGTCCATGTGGCAGGCCCTGTCCCCGACGATATCGCGCCGGGATCGGTTTTGAAGTTTGAATCTGTTAAGGAGTAAAAAATGAATCAGGTTGCCGTTGTCATCGGTGGTGGGCAAACCTTAGGCGCGTTCCTGTGCCACGGTCTGGCTGCCGAGGGGTATCGCGTCGCGGTTGTCGATATTCAGAGCGACAAAGCCGCAAATGTGGCACAAGAAATTAACGCCGAATATGGTGAAAGTATGGCGTACGGTTTTGGTGCTGACGCCACTAGCGAGCAAAGCGTTCTGGCGCTCTCTCGTGGGGTAGATGAAATCTTTGGTCGCGTGGATTTGCTGGTCTACAGCGCCGGAATAGCAAAAGCAGCCTTTATCAGCGACTTCCAGCTCGGCGATTTTGACCGTTCGCTACAGGTGAATCTGGTGGGTTATTTCCTGTGTGCGCGTGAATTTTCGCGTTTGATGATCCGCGACGGGATTCAGGGGCGCATTATTCAGATCAACTCGAAATCCGGCAAAGTGGGCAGCAAACACAACTCTGGCTACAGCGCAGCGAAATTTGGTGGCGTCGGGCTGACTCAATCACTGGCGCTGGATCTGGCGGAGTACGGCATTACGGTGCATTCACTGATGCTCGGTAACCTGCTGAAATCGCCGATGTTCCAGTCACTGTTGCCACAATACGCGACCAAGCTGGGTATCAAACCGGATCAAGTCGAGCAGTATTACATCGACAAAGTACCGCTCAAACGCGGCTGCGATTATCAAGATGTGCTGAATATGCTGCTGTTCTACGCCAGTCCTAAGGCGTCGTACTGCACCGGACAGTCGATCAATGTCACCGGCGGTCAGGTGATGTTCTGATCAACAGCGGAGATCCATTAAGGATCTCCGTGAGACTATAGAATGCCTGATGCGCTACGCTCATCAGGCATACAGGACTTCCGCCACTACATTAAGGAAAAGTTATGGTATCCGCACTCATCACCGTCGCCGTTATCGCCTGGTGTGCGCAACTGGCCTTAGGCGGCTGGCAAATTTCTCGTTTTAACCGTGCCTTCGACACACTATGCCAGCAAGGGCGGGTTGGCGTGGGCCGTTCCAGCGGGCGCTTTAAACCGCGGGTCGTGGTCGCCATCGCGCTGGACGATCAGCAGCGCATCGTCGACACCTTGTTTATGAAAGGACTGACCGTCTTCGCCCGACCGCAAAAAATTCCCGCAATTACCGGTATGCATGCGGGTGATTTACAGCCCGATGTGATCTTTCCCCATGATCCACTATCACAGAATGCTCTATCATTGGCGCTTAAACTGAAACGTGGATAATTTCGTTGTGAATGTTACTTGCTTGCGAAGTTATCATTTTGAAACCTAAATCAGGTAATCACGCCCATGAAACCTCGTCAGCGTCAGGCCGCCATTCTGGAGTATCTGCAAAAGCAGGGTAAATGCTCGGTTGAAGAATTGGCGCAATACTTTGACACCACAGGCACAACCATTCGCAAAGATCTGGTCATTCTGGAACATGCCGGAACCGTCATTCGTACTTATGGCGGAGTGGTGTTGAATAAAGAGGAATCCGATCCGCCTATCGATCATAAAACACTCATCAACACCCACAAGAAAGAGCTGATTGCAGAAGCTGCCGTTAGTTTTATCCATGATGGCGATTCGATCATTCTTGATGCTGGCAGTACCGTTTTGCAGATGGTTCCCCTGCTCTCGCGCTTTAATAACATCACGGTGATGACCAACAGCCTGCATATCGTCAATGCGCTATCCGAACTGGATAACGAACAAACTATCCTGATGCCAGGCGGAACGTTTCGCAAAAAATCGGCCTCATTTCACGGGCAACTGGCAGAGAATGCCTTCGAGCATTTCACCTTCGATAAATTGTTTATGGGCACCGACGGCATCGATCTCAATGCGGGCGTAACCACCTTTAACGAGGTTTATACCGTCAGTAAGGCAATGTGCAATGCCGCGCGCGAAGTGATTTTGATGGCGGACTCATCAAAGTTTGGCCGTAAAAGCCCCAACGTAGTTTGCAGTCTTGAAAGCGTCGATAAGCTGATTACCGACGCAGGTATCGATCCGGCGTTTCGTCAGGCGCTGGAAGAGAAAGGGATCGATGTGATCATAACCGGAGAGAGCAATGAGTGAAGCACTACTGAACGCGGGACGTCAGACGTTAATGCTGGAGTTGCAGGAAGCAAGCCGTTTACCGGAACGTCTGGGCGATGATTTTGTTCGCGCCGCCAATATCATCCTGCACTGTGAAGGCAAAGTGGTGGTTTCGGGAATTGGCAAATCGGGCCACATTGGTAAGAAAATCGCCGCAACGCTTGCCAGTACCGGCACTCCGGCTTTTTTTGTCCATCCGGCAGAAGCGCTGCACGGCGATCTGGGGATGATCGAAAGCCGCGATGTGATGCTGTTTATCTCTTACTCCGGTGGCGCGAAGGAACTGGATCTGATTATTCCGCGTCTGGAAGATAAATCTATCGCGCTGCTGGCGATGACCGGCAAACCGACGTCACCGCTGGGCCTGGCGGCAAAAGCGGTGCTGGATATCTCCGTAGAACGCGAAGCCTGCCCGATGCACCTTGCGCCGACCTCCAGCACCGTCAATACCCTGATGATGGGTGACGCGCTGGCGATGGCGGTCATGCAGGCGCGCGGATTTAATGAAGAAGATTTTGCCCGCTCCCACCCAGCCGGGGCACTGGGCGCTCGCTTGCTGAATAAAGTGCATCATCTGATGCGCCGTGACGATGCCATCCCACAGGTGGCGTTAACCGCCAGCGTGATGGATGCGATGCTGGAACTCAGCCGCACCGGTCTGGGGCTGGTGGCGGTATGTGACGCTCAACAACAGGTACAAGGCGTCTTTACCGACGGCGATTTACGTCGCTGGCTGGTTGGCGGCGGCGCACTCACCACGCCAGTCAATGAAGCGATGACGGTCGGCGGCACCACGTTGCAATCGCAAAGTCGCGCCATCGACGCCAAAGAGATCCTGATGAAGCGCAAAATCACTGCCGCACCGGTGGTGGATGAAAACGGCAAACTCACCGGCGCAATAAACCTGCAGGATTTCTATCAGGCCGGGATTATTTAATCCTTCAATCCCAGACGTTTCGCCAGCCGATGCAGGTTGGCGACGTCGGTTTCCAGCATCCGCGCGCAGGCAGCCCAGTTGTGATGATTTTGTGCCAGTGCCTGACGAATAGTTTCACGCTGGAACGCTTCTGTCGCTTCACGCAGGTTTTGCTTAACAACGGGCACCGCCGCCACTTCTGGCGTCGGCAACGTCACCTCAGGAAAAGCAAAATGTTGCGCCTCAAGAATCACTTCATCGCCGCTGCGGGTGGCTCTCGCCAGAACTACCGCCCGATGAATAGCATGTTCCAGTTCGCGCACGTTTCCCGGAAAACTGTAGTGTTGCAGTAAATTTCGCGCTCCGGCACTTAATACCACGCGGGAGAGCCCCTGCCGCAAACGACACTGCTCGCAGAAATACCCCGCCAGCAGAATGACATCATCGCCCCGCTCACGCAGCGGCGGCACCGAAAGTGGAAACACGCTCAGGCGATGAAACAAATCGGCGCGGAATCGCCCTGCCAGCACCTCTTCGCGTAAATCGCGGTTAGTCGCCGCCAGCACGCGCACATCGACCCGCAAACAACGGTCATCGCCAACGCGCTGAATATCGCCATACTGCAACACCCTCAGCAGCTTGGCCTGCAATGCCAACGACAACTCGCCGATCTCATCCAGAAACAGCGTGCCGTTATCCGCCATTTCAAACTTCCCGCTGCGATTACTGATAGCGCCAGTAAACGCTCCTTTCACATGCCCGAACAACTCACTTTCCGCCACACTTTCCGGCAGTGCAGCACAGTTGAGATAGACCAGCGGATTCACCGCCCGTGGCGAGGCTTCATGAATCGCTTTCGCCACCAGCTCCTTACCGGTTCCAGTCTCACCGCTGATCAGGACGTTGAGATCGGACGCCGCCACAATCTCAATCTCTTTTTTCAGTTGCGTCATGCCAGGGGACAAGCCAATCATCTGCGTCTGTTTCACCGCTTCAAACGGCGTGGCATCGCCTGGCAGCATATTCTGGCTTTCCAGTTGTTCAATCAGCAACGCATTGCTTAACGCTCCCGCCGCCAGCGCAGCAATCAGCCGTAGCTCTTCGTCGCTGAAAACATCGAACTGATCGGGCTGCATCCCGTCGAGCGTCAGTGCGCCGATCAGGTTTTGCCCGGCAAACAATGGCAGACCAACGCAGGCGTGAACCTTCAGACTCTCCTGCCCAGGAATCAAACCGTCATAGGGATCGGGCAATTCGCTGTCTGCGGGAAAGCGCACCACATCCCCGGCGCGGGCAATCGCTTCCAGCCGTGGATGCCCTTCCAGCGCAAAGCGTCTACCGAGTACATCCTTTGCCAGACCGTCGATGGCAAGCGGAATAAACTGCCGCGAATCGTAACGTAGCAACGCAGACGCATCGCACTCCAGCACCTGACGTAGCGTGGTGATCAGGCGCTGAAAACGATCCTGGTGACCAATCCCACGCTGCAATTCGATGGCGATATTCGCCAGCACATCAACGGAAAAACTCATCTTTGCCTCACTGTCAATTTGACTATAGATATTGTCATATCGACCATTTGATTGATAGTCATTTTGACTACTCATTAATGGGCATAATTTTATTTATAGAGTAAAAACAATCAGATAAAAAACTGGCACGCAATCTGCAATTAGCAAGACATCTTTTTAGAACACGCTGAATAAATTGAGGTTGCTATGTCTATTGTGGTGAAAAATAACATTCATTGGGTTGGTCAACGTGACTGGGAAGTGCGTGATTTTCACGGCACGGAATATAAAACGCTGCGCGGCAGCAGCTACAATAGCTACCTCATCCGCGAAGAAAAAAACGTGCTGATCGACACCGTCGACCATAAATTCAGCCGCGAATTTGTGCAGAACCTGCGTAATGAAATCGATCTGGCGGATATCGATTACATCGTGATTAACCATGCAGAAGAGGACCACGCTGGGGCGCTGACCGAACTGATGGCACAAATTCCCGATACGCCGATCTACTGTACAGCCAACGCTATCGACTCGATAAATGGTCATCACCATCATCCGGAGTGGAATTTTAATGTGGTGAAAACTGGCGACACGCTGGATATCGGCAACGGCAAACAGCTCATTTTTGTCGAAACACCAATGCTGCACTGGCCGGACAGCATGATGACTTACCTGACAGGCGACGCGGTGCTGTTCAGTAACGATGCTTTCGGTCAACACTACTGCGACGAGCATCTGTTCAACGATGAAGTGGATCAGACGGAGCTTTTCGAGCAGTGCCAGCGTTACTACGCCAATATCCTGACGCCGTTCAGCCGCCTGGTAACACCGAAAATTACCGAGATCCTGGGCTTTAACTTACCAGTCGATATGATAGCCACTTCCCACGGCGTGGTATGGCGCGATAACCCGACGCAAATTGTCGAGCTGTACCTGAAATGGGCGGCTGATTATCAGGAAGACAGAATCACCATTTTCTACGACACCATGTCGAATAACACCCGCATGATGGCTGACGCTATCGCCCAGGGGATTGCGGAAACCGACCCACGCGTGGCGGTGAAAATTTTCAACGTCGCCCGAAGCGATAAAAACGAAATCCTGACTAATGTCTTCCGCTCAAAAGGCGTGCTGGTCGGCACTTCGACGATGAATAACGTGA
>OQVL01002611.1_pt1 | contig 11014 bp, 13 predicted proteins | sample 1691501 | NCBI WGS metagenome assembly OQVL01 (sample SAMN03418253, study PRJEB22391) | human gut metagenome | biome: human-gut; feature: organic feature; material: feces | host: Homo sapiens | place: Tanzania | collected 2013-01
TTACAAACGGGCGGAACTGTATTCCAGGACTGACCATCAATGAATATAAGCTTGATGTCAATGATTATCTGGATATTTTTTCCGTATGGTATCGTGATGTTCTGCTCTTTAAGGCTACACATGATGCAAATCACTTGATTTTCAAAGAGGAAATACAGTATATTAGAAGAGTAGCAGATAAAAGTACCTATGAAGGAATTGAAACGATCATAGATGGACTGGATAAGGCAAAGCAAAGGCTGACGGCCAACGTGAATTTTGATCTGACCATGGAGCTTTTATTGATGACGATCAAAGAGAATTAGAGAGGTTTATAGATTTTATGGTAAAGGTAATAGGTGTACGTTTCAGGACAGCCGGGAAGATTTATTTTTTTGATCCCGGAGCCCTTGAGATAAAGCGCGGCGATCATGTGATCGTAGAAACGGCGAGAGGCATTGAGTATGGAACGGTAGTAGGAGATCCGAGAGAAGTAGACGAAAAGAAAGTGATCCAGCCTTTAAAGCCGGTTCTGCGCATTGCAACCCAAAGAGATGACGAGCAGGAGGTCGGAAACAAGGAAAAGGAAAAAGAGGCATTTAAGATTTGCCTGGAAAAGATCCGCAAGCATGGACTGGAAATGAAGCTGATCGATGCGGAGTATACATTTGATAATAACAAAGTTCTGTTTTATTTTACTGCCGATGGAAGGATCGACTTCAGAGAGCTGGTCAAGGATCTGGCGTCTGTATTCCGTACCCGGATCGAACTTCGGCAGATCGGCGTCAGGGATGAGACCAAAATACTTGGCGGGATTGGGATCTGTGGAAGACAGCTATGCTGCCACAGTCATTTATCAGAGTTCGTACCGGTTTCCATTAAGATGGCAAAGGAACAAAATCTTTCCTTAAATCCTACAAAGATCTCAGGGGTATGCGGAAGACTGATGTGCTGCCTGAAGCATGAGGAGGAGACCTATGAGGAACTGAACCGCAGACTTCCCGGAGTAGGAGATCATGTGACCACAGAGGACGGCCTTAAGGGAGAAGTGCAGAGCGTTAATGTGCTGCGTCAGCTTGTAAAGGTGATCGTGGATGTGGGAGATGAAAAGGAAATCCAGGAATACCGGGTAGATCAGCTGCGTTTCAAGAAACGTCATAAGCACAATAAGATGGATGCCAAAGAGGCAGCAGAGCTGAAGGAGTTAGAAAAGCTGGAAAAGGAAGAAGGAAAATCCAAGCTTGATGATAATTAAAGCCTGCACATCACCTAGAAAGGGACAAAGCCCAAAGTGATAACATTAAAAGAAAACGAAAGGGTGGATGATCTTCAAAGAAATCATTATAAGATCATCCAAAGCCCCGGAAGGTTCTGCTTCGGGATGGATGCTGTGCTCCTGTCGGGCTTTGCCAGGGCAGGCGCAGGAAACCGCGTGCTGGATCTTGGAACCGGAACGGGGATCATTCCCATCCTGATGGAAGCCAAAACCCAGGCAGAGCATTTTGTGGGGCTTGAGATCCAGCCGGACAGTGCAGACATGGCAATGCGGAGTGTGGTGCTGAATGGGCTGGAAAATAAAATAGAGATCGTAACCGGAGACATCAAGGAAGCAGACAAGCTATTTGGAGCTGCTTCTTTTCATGTTGTAACCAGTAATCCGCCTTATATGACAGAATCATCACGGCTTCTCCATTGACCATTCGCGACTTTTATGGAGTGAAAGACGGAGCGCTGAGCGGATTCAGCAAGGACTATAAAAACATCGCATTATCGCAGGTTCCCGTAGTCACCAAGGTAGATAACCTGTTGCTGACAGGTCAGAACAACAACCTTCATGGTTTCTGTGGCGTTCCCCTGACGGCAATCAATACCGCAGAAGCTATTTTAGGAAGAAATTTCATACTCCATAAAATAAACGAAATCGGTAAGAATGAAAATTAAACTGATGAAGCAAAGACTGATGATCATAATAGGGTTCATCCTTCTATGTCTCCAGCTGCTGAAGGCACAGGAGAAAGTCAACATCTGGCAAGGCACAGCATGCAGAAAGAATGTGGAAATGACTGCATATCTGGCAAAAGGTGGCAGCAAGATGGCTGTCATCGTATGTCCTGGCGGAAGTTACCTCTGGCACGATATGAATGGCGAAGGACACGAAGTGGGCAAATGGTTGCAGAACAACGGAATCTCTGCATTCGTGCTCCATTACCGTACTGCCGGATTCATGGCCTTCTTCCTGCATTACCGCCAGCTGTTCAGAGGAGTCCGATACCCTGACGCATTGGACGACCTGACCCAAGCCACCTTATATATTAAGGAACACGCAAGGGAATACGGAGTCTGCTCCGACAGCATTGGAGCGATGGGCTTTTCTGCAGGCGGTCATCTTGTCCTGTCGGGAGTTACCCTGCGTAAACTTCCCCTGATGTTTGTTGCCCCCATCTACCCGGTCGTTACCATGAATGGAAAATACGTTCACAAGCGGTCGCGCAGAGCCTTGTTGGGCGACAACCGCAAAAACAACAGACGGCTTCGCGACTCCCTGTCTGTTGAGCGCCATATTTCAGCCTGTTGCCCACCCATATTTCTGGTAAACTGCAAGGACGATCCTATCGTAAAATACCAGAACTCAGAATTGCTCGATTCCGCTCTGACAGTCCATCACATTCCCCATCAATACATCCAATACAAGACGGGAGGACATGGATTTGGAGCCTCCGACACAAAGGGTTCGCCCGAATGTCGGCAATGGAAGAAAGAGTTTTTAGTTTGGATCAGAAAACTTCAGACCCAATAATTACAGCATTAGACTTTTCCAGATTCAAGGATTCCAAGAATGAAAAAATCAAGGATTCCAAGAATGAAAAAACAAAAAAGATTCCAATATGAACATAACAGATTTTGACGATATTCGCCCATACAATCCCGAAGAATTTCTTGAGGCCATGCAGCGCATCGCCCACAGTTCATCGTTTCCGATTCTTTCTGCATACGTCTATCCGGAAGAATCGGTCAAGGAAATCCGTCAACGCATAGCCAACTACAAGACGGTTAGGGAATTTCAACAGGACACGATGAGTAAAGTCAACCAGCAGGTGATAGAAAACAGCATCACGGAATTTTCCTGCTCAGGACTCGACAAGCTGAGTTCTGAAGGGCATTATCTCTATGTTTCCAACCACCGTGACATCATGTTAGACTCCAGTCTTCTCCAATATTTCCTGCTCAATCACGGCTTCGACACCACAGAGATTACCTTTGGTGCCAATCTGATGTCCAACCAGTTGATTATCGATATTGGCAAATGCAACAAGATGTTTAAGGTAGAACGCCCAGGCGGAAGTCTGAAGGAATTCTATCGCAGTTCCAGACACCTGTCCGATTACATCCGCTTCGTGATTCAGGAGAAAGGACAGTCCGTCTGGATTGCCCAGCGCAACGGCAGGACGAAGGATGGAAACGATGCTACAGACCAGGGCATCATCAAGATGTTCTGCATGTCTTGTCCTGATGATAAAATCAAGGCAATAGACCAGTTGCACATCGTTCCTGTGGCGGTTTCCTACGAATGGGAATCGTGCGATATTCTGAAAACACTCGAACTCTACGAAAGCCAGTTTGCCAAATACACCAAAAAGCCGGGTGAAGACCTGAACAGTATTCTGACGGGAATCTCCCAACCCAAAGGCAGGGTGCACATAGAAATCTGCGAACCGATTTCCCGCATGGAACTGATGAAACTGGAACAGCTTACGAGCAACGAATATCACAAGGCAGTAGCCCATCTGCTGGACGAACGCATCAACAAGGCCTATCGCCTGTATCCCAACAATTACATCGCTTACGACCTGCGGTACGGCACCAGAAAATACCAGGATTTCTATACCCCACAACAGAAGGAAGAATTCTTGGCACACGTCAGAGAATTGGAACATTATGATACTTGCGACATCGAAATGCTGAAAGATATTTATCTGGGCATTTACGCCAACCCTGTAAACAACAAGTAAGAAGCAGAAAGAACAAGTAAGAAGCAGAAAAAATAAGAAGTAAGAAAATGACAGAACTGATTCTGAAAATATACGATTATCTCAAGACGCATCGGATGAGTGGCATCTGCTCATCCGTAGCAATCACGCTCATACTCCTCCTTGCAGTTACCAGACTGAACTACAAGGAAGATATTGCCGACTTTCTTCCGATAGACAGCGAGCACCAGAATGCCATGAAGGTCTATCAGAACATTTCGGGAGCCAGCAAGATTTTCGCCATCTTCCAATACAGGAATGCTGCGCAGTCTGATTCCACCCAACAGGATTCAGACACGAAAGCTGCAGCCGTTGATCCAGAAATACTGACCCATACCATAGACGCTTTCGTAGAGAATGTGGAGAAAACAGACTCTGCCCACGTCATCAGAAACCTGATGGCACAAGTGGATTTGGAAAAGATGAACCAAATAACAGATTTCGTCTATCAGAACATTCCTTATTTCCTGACAGATGCAGACTATCAGAGAATGGACAGTCTGCTCAGTCAGCCCGATTACATTCCCCACCAGTTGAAAGCAGACAAGCAAATGCTCCTCTTCCCTACCGGCGGCATTCTGTCTGACAATATTCAGCGCGACCCGCTGAACCTCTTCACTCCCATCCTGCAGAAATTGCAGCATTCCGAATCCAGTCTGAAATATGAAATGTACGATGGCTACATCTTCTCTCCCGACATGAAGAAGGCCATTGTGATGATGGATTCTCCCTTCGGGGCAAGTGAGACAGAAAACAATGCCCGCCTTACCCAAATGCTAAAAGACTGTGCCCGGGAAGCCAGCCAGTCGCAGCCGAATATAGAAATCCACATCATAGGCGGACCCGTTATTGCCGTCACCAATGCCCATCAGATCAAAACCGACAGCATTCTTTCTGTAAGTATTGCCGTCGTACTGATTCTTGCCCTGCTCTTCTTCTCCTTCAGAAGCAGGAGAAACCTTTTGCTCATAGCCCTTTCCATCGGATGGGGCTGGCTCTTTGCCATCGGCGGGTTAGCTCTCTTCCACAATCAGGTTTCGGTCATTGTCATCGGCATTTCATCCATCATCTTGGGTATTGCCGTCAACTATCCTCTCCATTTCATTGCCCACCTTTCCCATACACCCGACAAGCGGAAGGCGCTGAAAGAAATCGTCATGCCGCTCCTGGTGGGCAACGTGACTACGGTAGGAGCTTTCCTGGCATTAGTTCCACTAAAATCCGTGGCATTAAGAGACCTGGGACTGTTCAGTTCTCTCCTGCTCGTCGGCACCATCGTATTCGTACTCATCTATCTTCCCCATCTTTCTAAAACAACCGGGGAGACGAAACATACTTTCCTCGACAGATGGAGCAACATCTCGCTCGAAAAGAAACCAGTCTTCGTTACCATCGTGCTCATCCTGACCGTCATCTTCGGATATTTCAGTCTGCAGACGGAGTTTGACACCAACATGGCACACATAAATTATATGACTCCGGAACAGAAGGCAGACATGGAATATTTCGCCAAAATGATGAAACAGGAAGACGGAATCCAGAAAGTCTATGCCCTGTCTTCCGACTCCACTTTGGACGGAGCACTCGACAAGAGCCTCTCCCTACAGGGAACTCTGCAGGAACTTTCCGACCAGAAAACCATACAGGACTACTCCTCCTGCAACCAGTTTATCACATCGAAGAAAGAACAGGCACGGCGCCTGCAACTCTGGCAGAAATTCCTCGATAAGCACCAGCATCTCCTCACTTCCGGCATCAAACCTTACATGGCAGAAGAAGGATTTGCCGATGGTTGTTTCGCAGATTTCAAGCGCATTCTCCACCAGGATTACCAGCCGCAGGACATTCAGCATTTCAAACCTCTGCTGCCATCCGCATTTGCCTCCAACATCAGTACCGACAGTCTCAACGGCAAATACCACGTCATCAACATCCTCTCTGCCAAAGAAAAGGATGTAAAGAAGGTGGAGGATTGTCTGCAAGCACAACATTGCTTCAGTTTTGATGTGAAGAGCATGAACAGCGCCATTGCCAACCATCTGTCAGACGATTTCAACTACATCGGATTTGCCTGCGGATTCATCGTATTCTTCTTCCTCTGGTTGTCTATGGGAAGTATCGAGTTGGCAGTCCTCTCATTCATCCCGATGGCGATCAGTTGGTTGTGGATATTGGGACTGATGGCCATCTTCCACATGCAGTTCAACATCGTGAACATCATCCTCGCCACCTTCATCTTCGGTCAGGGCGACGACTACACCATCTTCATGACAGAGGGAGCCATGTACGAATATGCTTACCGGCGCAAGATGCTTGCCTCCTACAAGCATTCCATCATCATTTCAGCCCTCATCATGTTTATCGGCATCGGCACGCTGATAGTAGCCCGCCATCCGGCACTCCGTTCATTGGCAGAAGTCACCATCGCAGGCATGTTCTCCGTGGTTCTGATGGCTTACATATTCCCGCCGCTTATCTTCAACTGGCTGGTGAAGCACAAGGGAGAATACCGGGTTCGCCCCCTTTCCTTACAGATGCTTTTCCGCCGCAGGAAAGAGGGAGTTGCCTATTATCACGACCTGGTTCTCGACCGCTACCGCTACAAGGGTGTGGAAGTTTTCAGCACCATCAAGCGAAATCTCAGGCGCAACCGTGATTATCAGGATTGGATGAAGCAGCAGGATACTTCCCAGCCAGTCATCATCCCGTCTGCCGGCTATGGAGAGAAAGCGCTCCTCTTTGCCCTGCTCCACCCAGAGACAAAAGTGATTGCCGTAGAAGCAGATCCTGACAAATGCAGACTGATGAAATTCAGCATGGAAGGGATTGTTGAAAATGTAGAAATCATCAACCAAGCTGAAATCAGCCGTCAAATGTGATTATAAATAAGAATCAAGATCTCATGAATAAGATTCAAGGTCAGCATGAATGAGATTTAAAATTATCATGAATGAGATTTAAGATGAACTAAAATCAATATGTATAAAAATGAAAATCAATATGAAAGAGAATATTAGAAAAATCCTGGAAGAAGCCCTACCACTGGTAGATTTAGATTCAGATTTCCTGTTCAATGAACTGGATTCCTTAGGCATTACCACCATCCTGATGCTCCTTTCAGACGAATACCAGATAAAACTGGAATCATCAGACGTAACACCTCGGAATTTCCGCAACTTAGACAGCCTTGTGGCAATGGTTGAAAAGAAAAAACAGGCAGGCGTATGAAGACATCTGAGGACTATATGCAGACATCAGAGAACCATTTATTGACATCTGAGGACCATCTGTTGACTTTAGAGGACTATCTGGAAAGAGACGCAGCATTATTTCCCGACAAGGTGGCAATCATCTGTGGAGAAGAATCATGCACTTACCGGCAACTGTGGAACCGTGTAACCGATACAGCCGCTTCGTTTCATAGCAAGGGACAGGCGATTCCTTTCGCTACTTCCCCTACGATAGAATGCCTCGTAACATATTTTGCCATTCATCTCTCAGGAAACGTGGCAGTTCCGCTGGAACAGGAAACGCAGTTTTCTGAAAATATGAACAAGACAGAAGAAGCCGACATTCCAGCAGGAGTAGCCGACATACTTTTCACTACAGGCACAACCGGCAAGTCGAAGGGAGTGATGATTTCCCATTCCACCATCATCGCCAATGCTGAAAATCTGATAGAAGCACAAGGCTTTCATCACAACCTGACCTTCATCATCAATGGTCCTCTCAGCCACATCGGAAGTCTCTCCAAGGTCTATCCCATCATCCTCGTAGGCGGCACCCTGCACATCATCGACGGAATGAAAGACATCAACCGATTCTTTCAGGCAATGGATTCCCCTACTGAAGGAAAGTTTGCCACATTCCTGGTTCCGGCAAGCATCCGGATGCTGTTGACATTTGCTTCCGACCGCCTTGCCCTGTATGCAGATAGAATAGAATTCATCGAAACAGGCGCAGCTCCTATCTCTCAGAACGATATGGAGAAACTTTGCTTTATCCTGCCCCAGAGCCGCCTTTACAATACGTATGCTTCCACCGAGACGGGCATCATCTCCACCTATGATTTCCAGCACGGCGAATGCTTAGCTGGCTGTGTAGGCAAAGCGATGAAGCATGCAGGTTTCATCATCGGCGAAGACGGGAAAATCGGCTGTAAAGGAAAAACGCTCATGAGTGGTTATTATGGTGATGAAGCCCTGACCCGCTCTATCATGAAAGAAGGAGTCCTCTACACATCCGACCGGGGAACAGTTGACGAACAAGGACGTTTGCGGCTCAAGGGACGGGATGGCGACATCATCAATGTGGGCGGTTATAAAGTGACGCCTGATGAAGTGGAAGATGCAGCCCTCAGCCTTCCATTTATCAAGGACTGCATCTGCATTCCTGCCAATCATCGGGTTTTAGGCACCATTCTGAAACTATTAGTTGTGCTCGATGGGGATCGTCCGTTCAACAAACGGGAGATAGCCTTAGCACTTCGCGACAAGCTCGAACCCTATAAAATCCCTTCCCAATACGAGCAAGTAGAAAGCATCCAGCGCACCTTCAACGGGAAAATAAACCGGAAGGCGTATCTTTCAGGAAAGTAGGCTTGCCCCGAAACCGCTTGTCAAATCATAAAAAAAGCAATTAAAGTCGTAAAAAAACAGACAATTCGCTTGGTGTTTTCAAAAAAATACATTAATTTTGCCACCATAAAATAATAACATAACCAATTATTAGACTATGATGACAATCGAAGAATACAGAGCAGCCATCTTTCAAGCACTGCTCGATGCAAAGAATGAGGACGGCACCCAGGTTCTCAGCGAAAAGGAAGCCAGAGAAGCCCTCAACGGCTTTACTGACGATGAGTTGCAAGATGGCATCCTATGGAATTCACCGGAGGATGTGGCTAACATCATATTGGAAGGATAAGAATACTTCAAAATATTCAGTCAAGAAGCGTATCATGGAATCCATGATACGCTTCGTTCATTTGATACGCTTTATTTTAATAGCAGCAAACGCGATAGAATTGTAGAAAGAAACGTCCTATTTTCCATTTCTTTTAAAAATGAAATAAAAAAAATAATAATGCGCAATATTTCTTTGCGTAATTCAATAATTATTTGTAAATTTGCAGCCGCTAAGTCAAACTTATGCTCCATTCGGAGCGATTTGCCCTTCGGATGAAGGCTTTTGACCAGGCATAGAAGAATATTACCGGTAAAAAAGATACATTTAAGATAATGAAGATAGAAAACGAAATCATCAGCTCAGTAATCGCTGCGGTGAAAGAGCTTTATGGTCAGGACGTGCCAGAGAAAATGGTAGCCCTGCAGAAGACCAAGAGTAATTTCGAAGGTAACCTTACCCTCGTCGTATTCCCATTCCTCAAGATATCTAAGAAGAAACCTGAGGATACTGCACAGGAAATCGGTGAGTACTTGAAGAAAAACTGCGCTAATGTTATCGCAGACTTCAATGTAGTAAAGGGTTTCCTCAACCTTTCTATCGCTCCTGCCGCTTGGGTAGGACTCCTCAACACCATCAACGCTGACCCTAAGTTCGGTGAGAAGCCAGTTACAGAGAACAGCCCACTCGTCATGATTGAGTACTCTTCTCCTAACACCAACAAGCCTCTCCACCTCGGTCACGTGCGCAACAACCTCCTCGGCTGGTCTTTGGCTCAGATCATGGAGGCAAACGGCAATAAAGTGATCAAGACCAACATCGTCAACGACCGCGGTATTCACATCTGTAAGTCTATGCTCGCTTGGCTCAAGTGGGGCAATGGCGAAACTCCAGAAACTTCCGGCAAGAAGGGCGACCACCTCATCGGCGACTACTATGTAGCTTTCGACAAGCACTACCGTGAGGAAATCGCAGAGCTCAAGGCTCAGTATATCAAGGAAGGCATGGAAGAAGAAGCTGCCACTGAGAAGGCTAAGGCAGAAGCTCCATTAATTAAGGAGGCTCACGAGATGCTCGTGAAGTGGGAAAACTGAACAAGAAATCGGTTTCTATTTATGAAACAGAGACAGTTTCACTGACTGTGAAAGGAGTAAAATCCGTAACCTGGAAAACTTCCAATAAGAAGATTGCAAAGGTTAGCAGTAAAGGTGTGGTTACCGGAGTAAAAGAGGGAAAGACAAAGGTAACAGTTAAGGAAGTTGTTAAGAAAACAAAGAAGGCAAAAAAAATTGCAACTGTTAAGGTAACTGTAACAAAGAAGGTAAAAGTTACAGCTAATAATCCTGGTAATAATGTCAGTATTCTAACAGCTGTAGCAGGAGGAAATGTTGTTTCAACACCTTCAACTGATGCAACACCTTCACCAACACCAGTACCAACACCATGTGTAGACTTTGATTTTTCTAATGGTGATATATCAATGTTCCAGCCAGAAGGTGAAAACGTCAAAATAAGCATTTCTAATGATGGTTATGATGATGATTCCTGTATTAAAGCTACAGGAAGAACTAAAAATACAACATGGTGTGATTTTGGCTATAAGGTGCAAATTTTGGCTGTGTTTGCTTATGTTGTTATCATATCCTTGCAATCTTTCTTGTGAGAGCAGTCTGATGACATTTTGATTTGAGCGAGCCATCATAAAGCCTTGACTTTATTTTCGCTAAATAGCTTAAATCTCACATATTGAGTAACCTTCATCCCCAAATTCGCCGCTGATTCCTTTAACGCCGCAGCCTCGCTTTCGTTAAAATACAGCTGCATTTGCACTGTCCTTTTACCCATAGGCTTTGACAAGGAAGTCTCACCCCTTGCTGCATTGACAAAGTCATCCTCGTTTCTTATGTTTTGTTTAGCAACTTCGCTTTTTTTGCTTAATTGTCTAAAACCCATTCTAGCCCCCTTATAATCTTTCTTCTACTGATTTTAAAAGCTCTTTGTAAAAATTCTCAAAATCCTGCAAAGCCTTGTCGTTTTTATCGCAAAACTCGCTCACACTCTTGCCCTCCACAACGGCTTTGCGGTAGGCTTGTCGCCCACCA
>OQVL01002612.1_pt1 | contig 11013 bp, 11 predicted proteins | sample 1691501 | NCBI WGS metagenome assembly OQVL01 (sample SAMN03418253, study PRJEB22391) | human gut metagenome | biome: human-gut; feature: organic feature; material: feces | host: Homo sapiens | place: Tanzania | collected 2013-01
ATATGCCATTGTGCCGGTTGCATCCTGAGTGAGCGTTTGATCTATTTTAATGCCGACCTCGGCGCCCTTTTCATACTTGCCGTCAACAAGATGGTTTTTAATTATTTTTTCGCAAAGTGTAAGTCCCATTTTGTTTCCTCCGAAAAAAGTTGTTCAAATTTTTAACAAACTTTATTGTATTATTTTTATGTGTTTTTGTCAACCGATTTAGACAAGATTTTAATAATTAGATATGTAATATAAAAAACACCTTTCGTTCCTGCCGCTTTTTGTAAAATGCTGTTCCGAAATAATGTTTTTTGTAATACGGCGGCGCAAAACCTTGAATTTTTTTTGCCGCTGTGATAAAATAAATAGGTTAAAGTACGGCTTCTTCGGGAACACTGTTTTCGGTGATTAAAATGAAAAGATTTGAAGGTTTTTCGGACTTTACCGCAACAAACCCTGCCGAAGAGTTTAAAAATAACGACGATTTTGACGAAACCTGCGGTGACGCTTCGCAGGACGGTTTTGACGGCAGCGTAACCGTCAAAAAAAGCAACGGATATATTCATTGCCTAACGATTATAGGTCAGATAGAGGGGCATTATGCTCTTCCGCCGAACTCAAAATCGACAAAATACGAGCACATAATTCCGCGCATAGTCGCCGTTGAAGAGAATCCCGATATAACGGGTCTTTTGCTGATTTTAAACACGGTCGGCGGCGATATTGAAGCTGGGCTTGCCATTGCCGAGCTTATTTCGGGTATGAAAAAGCCGTCTGTTTCGCTTGTTCTCGGCGGCGGACATTCAATAGGCATTCCGCTTGCCGTCAGCGCAGACCGCTCGTTTATCGTTCCGTCGGCTTCAATGACGGTTCATCCCGTAAGAATGAACGGGCTTGTAATCGGCGTTCCGCAAACGCTTTTGTATCTAAAAAAGATGGAGGAACGCGTAGTTAATTTCGTTACGCAAAATTCTTCGGTAACAGCCGCGCGCTTTCGCGAGCTTATGCTCAATAACGACGAGCTCATTTCCGATTTCGGCACGGTTCTCGGCGGACTTGACGCCGTAAACGAAGGGCTCATTGACAGAATAGGCGGTCTTTCGGACGCACTTGACTGCCTTGACGCACTTTCAAGGGAATATAAAAACAATATGATTTAGAAACCGCCGATTTAAAAAGCCGTTATTCGCGCTTAAAGCAATCGGCAGTTACGCACACGGCGCTTTCGTGTGCAGGAGGAATCTTATGGATATATTAAAAGCAATATTAATGGGGATTTTACAGGGAGTAACCGAGTTTCTTCCTGTTTCGAGCAGCGGCCACCTGTCGCTGTTCAGGCACTTTTTCAAGGTGGAAAGCGAGACTTCGGGTCTTTTTTCCGCTATGCTACATATAGGCACGCTCGTTGCCGTGTTCGTTGCGTTCTACAGACCGATTTATGAGCTTTTTTGCGAATTTATTCAGTGTATCAAAGATATATTCGCAAAAAAATTCACCTTTAACCTTTCAAAAATGTCACCTGTAAGACGGCTTCTTTTTATGTTCGTTATTTCGTGCGTGCCGCTTCTGTTTTTGCTTTTGCCGGTGGGCGGCGGCAAAAATGTTATGGACGCAGTTGAGGTCTTTTCAACCGATAACAGTATTCTTGCCGAGGGAATCTGCTTTATTATAACGGGTTTTATGCTTCTTCTCGGAACGGCTGTTACCGAAAACACGGCGCATTACAGAAACATAGGTCCGCTTACAGCGTTCTTTATAGGCGTGGCGCAGTTTTTCGCCGCGTGTTTCCCGGGAATATCGCGCTCAGGCTCTACAATATCAACGGGCCTTTGCTGCCGCGTTTCAAAAAAGAATATGGTGCGCTATTCGTTCATTTTAAGCATTCCCGCCGTTCTTGCAAGCGGGCTTGTCGAGTTTAAAGACGCGCTTAAATCCGAAGAGATTATTCCGGTTGCGCCGCTTGCGGTCGGCGTTGTAACGTCCGCCGTTGTCGGGCTTTTTGCGATAAGGCTTCTTCAGTATCTTTTAAAGAAAAACAAATTTAAATATTTCGGATATTACTGCGCCGCTCTCGGCGTAATCGTTACCGTGATAGGTATTGTCGAAAAAATAATGGGATTAAATTAACAGGGAGTGAAAACAATGGCTGCAAAAAAGACTGCGCCAAAGAAAAAAACGGCGAAAAAAGCGCCGCAAAAATCGCGTCAGAAGTCGCTTTTTGACACACCGCGCAAACAGATTGCACTGCTTATATTCTTTGCGTTTGCCGTGTTTATGGGCGCTGTGGTGTTTATAGACGCAGGCGGCGTTTGGGGGCACCTAAGAAATTTCTTTTTCGGAGCGTTCGGTGTGACGGCGTTTGTTATTCCGTTTTTTACGGTGTTTCTTACAGTCGTTTGCGCTTTCGGAAAAGATACGAAAAAATTCAAATATAAAACCGTCGAATGCGTTATTATTTACACGCTCGTTATAGCGTTTGTACATATCGTTCAGGTCGGCGACGGTTTGGGGTACGGCGAAGCTATCAAATCAGCCTACAACGCTTACAAAAATTTTGACGAAGCAACGCGCGGCATTCGCTTTGGAACGGGCGTTTACGGCGCTTTGTTCGGCGGCGTTCCGCTTCTTATTTCGGCGGGCAATAAGCTTGCCGCGGGATTTATCGACATTTTTCTTCTGATAATTCTTTTGATGCTTTTCACGGGCACTACTCTTGTAAAGCTTTTCCGCTCTTTTAAAACTCCCGCCGACGCCGTCGCGGAATATGCGGGCGACAAGGCAGAAGAAATTAAAGAGTCTATCGACACCGTTTCTTCCGATATTTCCGAGCGAAAGCAAAAAAATGCCGAGCGCCGCGAAAGCAGAAAAAAGACGAAAGCGCCCGAAGAATTTCCGCTTGACGTGCCGCTTTCGGAAGAAAAGGCAAGACCCGATATGGGACTTGACAATATTTTCAAAAACGACGCAAGCATTTTAGAAAACGGCGAAAAAGGTGTAAGTATGAAGGCAGTTCCGCCGAAAAAGCACGACGTCGCTCCTATAGACGAACCTTTAAATATCGATTTGCTTGACAGCTTTGAAGACGCGCCCGTTAATAACGCGCCGCCGCTTGACGAGCTTTTTAACAAAAAGAACGTTAAAACAAAGGCGCAGTCAACGCTCGAAAAAAGGGTAGAGGAGCTTAATACCGCTGCCGAAAAAGAGAAAAAAGAAGAAGTGCCCGAAAAAATTGCTTCTTCCGAGGTTGAAAAGGCGCGCGCCGAGATTGAAAGCGAAATAGCGGCAAACGCCGTGCCCGAAAAGAAATACGAGCTTCCGCCGCTCGACTGCCTTGATTTGCCCAAGAAAAACGCTTCGGGCGACAATACGGCGGAATTGCGCGAGCGCGCCGAAAAAATCGTCAGCACGCTTCAAAGCTTCGGCGTCGGCACTCACATAGTCGATATTTGCCGCAGCCCGTCTGTTACGCGCTTTGAGTTACAGCCCGACCCCGGCGTTAAAATAAGCAGAATAACCGCGCTTTCAGACGACATCGCAATGAATCTTGCGGCTTCAGGCGTCAGAATCGAAGCGCCGATACCTAATAAAAACGCCGTCGGGATAGAAGTCCCGAATGCCGAAAAAACAACGGTAACACTCAGGGAAATTATCGACAGCCCCGCGTTTAAAAATTCAAAATCAAAGCTTAACGTCGCGCTCGGCCGCGATATTCAGGGCGAACCCACTTGCTGTGATATTGCAAAAATGCCCCATCTTCTTGTTGCGGGCACAACAGGCTCCGGTAAATCCGTGTGCCTTAACTCAATGATTGTCAGTATTCTTTACAATGCCACCCCCGACGAAGTAAAGCTTGTTATGATTGACCCCAAAAAGGTTGAGTTTACCGTTTACCGTTCAATACCGCACTTGCTCGTTCCCGTGGTTTCAGACCCGCGCAAGGCGGCAGGCGCGCTTTCGTGGGCTGTTGCCGAAATGGACAAGCGCTACGCTTCGTTTGCCGAAAACGGCGTAAGAAATCTTCAGGGCTACAATTCATACGCCGAAGCCGAAGGGCTTCCGAAAATGCCGCAGATTGTTATAATAATTGACGAGCTTGCCGACCTTATGATGGCGGCTTCAAACGAGGTCGAGGACCTTATCTGCCGTCTTGCTCAAAAGGCGAGGGCAGCGGGTATGCACCTTATTGTTGCAACACAAAGGCCGTCTGTCGATGTTATTACCGGTCTTATCAAAGCAAACATTCCAAGCCGTATTGCCTTTGCCGTTAAGTCACAGGTCGATTCAAGAACAATAATTGATACGCAGGGCGCGGAAAAACTTCTCGGCTACGGCGATATGCTGTTTTGCCCCGTCGGGCTTTCAAAGCCTTTGCGCGTTCAGGGCGCATTCCTTTCCGACGAAGAAATAGAGCGCGTTATCGACTTTGTAAAAACTCAGGGCGACGCCTCGTATGATGAAAGCGTTATTAAAGAGATAGAAGCAAAAGCGGCGCAGGATGACACGAAAAAGAAAGGCTCTTCCGTCAGTGCCGACGTCGGCTCCGACGACGGCGACGAAATGATACCGAAGGCAATAGAGGTTGTCGTAGAAGCGGGAATGGCTTCAACAACGCTTCTCCAAAGAAAACTCAAGCTCGGTTACGCAAGGGCGGCAAGAATTATAGACGAGCTTTCCGAAAAAGGCATTGTCGGCCCGTATGAGGGCAGTAAGCCGCGAAAAGTTCTTATAACCCGCGACCAATGGTATGAAATGCAGGCGCTTTCGCAGACATCGCCGAAAGAAGCAGAACCTAAACAGCCTTCGCTTTTTGATTCGGAGCCATCTTCGGAAGAACAGTCTGAACCTCACGAAGAACACAACTATTTCGGCGGAGCGGCTGACCACACCTTTGAGGACGATGTATTTTAATGGATATTTTTGTTGAAAGAACAGAAGGGGATTATGCTCTTTGCAGACTTCCCGATAAAGAAAAGCACCTTATAAGACTGCCTTTAAGAGAGCTTCCCGAAGGCGTAAAAGAGCTTGACGTGATAACTCTTAAAACAAGCGGGGCTATGTTTATAAACTCTTATGCCAAAGAGTGCCGAATGGAAAACATAGCAAAAGCTTTAAAATGCAAAAAATATCACTTTATTCCGAAAAATGAGTAAAAAACTCTTGCTTTTTTCTTCGGGTAATGGTATACTTTTTCACGCAAAAACTCACGCGCGGCTATCGGTGCGCCCTGTGCATTGAAAAATGTAGCGTTTTCCGAGCCTTAACGCCGTGCGGCGGTTTAACTAAAAGGAGGACAATTTTATGTCAGTAGTATCAATGAAACAGCTTCTCGAAGCAGGTGTCCATTTCGGTCACCAAACAAGAAGATGGAACCCCAAAATGGCTCCCTACATCTTCACCGAAAGAAACGGCATCTACATCATCGACCTTCAGAAGACCGTTAAAAAGCTTGAAGAAGCTTACACCTTCATCAACCAGGTCGCACAGGACGGCGGCGAGGTTCTCTTCGTAGGCACCAAAAAGCAGGCTCAGGAATCCATCAAGGAAGAGGCAGAGCGCTGCGGAATGTCATATGTCAACGCACGTTGGCTCGGCGGTATGCTTACAAACTTCAACACCATCAAAAGAAGAATCAAAAGACTTGCTCAGCTTAACGCTATGGCTGAAGACGGCACATTTGACCTTCTTCCCAAAAAAGAAGTTATCAATCTCAACCTTGAAAGAGAAAAGCTTGAAAAATTTATGGGCGGCATCACCGAAATGAAAAAAATGCCTGCGGCTATGTTCATTGTTGACCCCAGAAAAGAAAGAATTGCCGTTCTCGAGGCTAAAAAGCTCGGTATTCCGATTGTTGCAATCGTTGATACAAACTGCGACCCCGATGAAATCGACTATGTAATCCCCGGCAACGACGACGCTATCCGTGCGGTTAAGCTCATCTCGGGCGCTATGGCAGACGCCATTATCGCAGGCCGTCAGGGCGAGCAGACTCTTCCCAAGGCTGAAGAAGCTGCAGAAGAAGCTCCCGCAGAAGTTCCGGCAGAATAATTTTTAGAATCTCGGGCGGAATAGACTTTCCGCCCTTTTTAGGAGGAAATACAATGGCATTTACAGCTAAAGACGTTAAGGATTTAAGAGAAAAAACAGGCGTTGGCATGATGGAGTGCAAAAAAGCTCTTACAGAAGCCGACGGCGATATGGACAAAGCTTTTGAGTACCTCAGAGAAAGAGGACTTGCAGCCGCTAACAAAAAAGCAAGCAGAATTGCCGCAGAAGGCGCTATCATTGCTTATACCGACGAAGCTTCTAAGGATACGGTTCTTCTTGAGATTAACTCCGAGACAGACTTCGTTGCAAAGAACGACAAATTCAAGGCTTTCGGTCTTGACGTTGCAAAAACCGTTGCTTCCGTAAAGCCCGCCGATGTTGAGGCTCTTCTTTCTTCAAAGCTTGTTGGCTCCGACAGAACGGTTGAAGAAAATCTTCATGATATGATTCTTGCAATCGGCGAGAACCTCAAAATCCGCCGTTTTGAGCTTATCCACGGCAACGTTGTAACATACGTTCACGGCGGCGGCACAGTCGGCGTTGCGGTTATCTTTGATACCGACGATGCAACTGCCGCAAAAGAAGAGTTTAAGGTTATGGGTAAAGACGTTGCAATGCAGGTTGCCGCTATGAGACCCATGTTTGCAAAAGAGTCTGTCGTTCCCGCAGACGTTGTTGCTCACGAGAAAGAAATTGCTTTGGCACAGCTTAAAGAAGACCCCAAAATGGCTTCCAAGCCCCAGCAGGTTCTTGACAAAATCATCGAAGGCAAAATCAAAAAGTACTTCAGCGAAGTTTGCCTTTGCGAGCAGCCCTTCGTTAAGGACGGCGACATAACTGTTGCAAAATATATCGAGAATACCGCAAAGGCTCTCGGTGCAACTATCACTCTTACTTCTTTCATTCGCTATGAAAAGGGCGAAGGTCTTGAAAAGAGAGTTGACAACTTCGCCGATGAAGTTGCAGGTATGATGAAATAATTCAGACTGATTTTACGGACGGCTTTGTCTTCAGAGCCGTCCTAATATTCTTTTAAGTTTAAAAGCAGCCCCGATTAACCGATATGCACAAATCTTGACGGTACATTTCGTTAATTTGTGCACTCGGCTCGGCGGCGTTACCAGATGATTATCAACTCCGGGCAAAAGCTCGGCTTTCAATTATAAGGTGTGTTTATATGAATGAAACTGTTCTTATTTTGGATTTCGGCGGTCAGTATAAAGAGCTTATCGCAAGGCGCGTAAGAGAGCTTAAGGTTTATTCCGAAATTAAACCTTACAGTCTTACCACCGAAGAAGTCAAAAAAATCGCCCCTATCGGAATAATCCTCACAGGCGGCCCTAACAGCGTTTATGCCGACGACGCTCCGCAGTGCAATATCGACTTTGCCGAAATCGGCGTGCCCGTGCTCGGTATATGCTACGGCATGCAGTTTTTGTGCGACAGATACGGCGGCAAGGTTATTTCCTGCGACAACAGCGAATACGGCAAAACCTCTTGTACGGTAGATAATACGGCGAAGCTTTTTTCAGGCCTTTCTTTAGAGCAGACCGTGCTTATGAGCCATACCGACAAGGTTTCCGACAAGGCACTCCCCGAGGGCTTTAAAGCAATCGCCCACACCGAGCATTGCGAGGTCGCGGCGTTTGAAAATACCGAGAAGGGGATATACGGCGTTCAGTTCCATCCCGAAACCGAAAGTACCGAAAACGGACTTGAAATGCTTTCAAACTTCGTTCTCGGCATCTGCAAAGCTTCGTGCGATTATTCAATAGATAATTATATAAACGAACAGGTCGAGCTTGTTCGCAAAACCGTCGGCGATAAGCGCGTCATTCTCGGTCTTTCGGGCGGCGTTGACTCGTCCGTTTGCGCGGCGCTTCTTTCAAAAGCAATCGGCGACAAGCTTATTTGCATTTATATCGACCACGGTTTTATGCGTAAAAACGAAAGCGACGAGATAGAAAAGGTCTTTTCAAAATTTGACCTCAATTTCATTCATGTTGATGCAAGCGAACGTTTTCTTAAAAGAGTTGTGGGTGTTACCGACCCCGAAACAAAGCGTAAGAATATAGGCGAAGAATTTGTAAGAACGTTTGAGGATGAGTCCGCAAAGTTCGGCGACGCCGAGTTTTTGGCACAGGGCACAATTTATCCCGATATTGTTGAGTCGGGCGCAAATAAATCAGCCGTTATAAAGAGCCATCACAACGTCGGCGGACTTCCTAAAGATATTCGCTTCAAAGGCGTTGTCGAGCCTTTAAGAAGGCTCTTTAAAGACGAAGTAAGAGCCGTCGGCAGAGCGCTCGGCCTTCCTGATACAATCGTAAATCGCCAGCCTTTCCCGGGCCCCGGACTTGCAATAAGGGTAATCGGCGAAATAACAAAAGAAAAGCTTGATATTCTGCGCGATGCAGACGCCATTTTCAGATATGAAATGGAAAGCGCAGGCGTAAAATCCGACCAGTATTTCGCGGTTTTGACTAACATCAGAAGCGTCGGTGTAATGGGCGACTTCAGAACATATGACTATACCGTAGCCTTAAGAGCCGTTAAAACAAACGACTTTATGACCTGCGAAATCACCGAAATCCCGATTTCTGTCCTCAAAAAAGTCTCAGCACGAATAACAAACGAGGTCAAAGGTATTAACCGCGTCGTCTACGATGTAACAGGCAAACCCCCCGCAACCGTCGAGTTTGAATAAATTGAGAATCCGAAAAAGCCTAGTGTTTATGCGGGTTTGCGGCATTTCAAGAGGCCTTTTGATAACAAATTGATAACAGTCATATAAATGCGATTATTCTCACTATCAAGTGGTTTGCAGGTAGCGGAATGATTTTCAAGCGGCTTGTATGACTGGTGTTCAGAGCCATACTCTGAATAAATCCATATTATTTATAACGCCCTTAGCTGTGGGTAGTAACTCATAGCTAAGGGCGTTTTGTTGTCTTTATCTTTATTTGTCGGATTGGAGGTGGTCTTTGAAAGCGTCAACAAGAGCGTCGCTAAGTTCCTGCGAGGGAACTTTCGCCCAAAGTTGCGTGGTGTCATATTTCGGGTAGTAATAACGCCATCGGTCATATTCTTCTCTGCTGATTTCCTCGGAAGATAACTTGTCCGCCTGTTCTTTCCAAGCACAGAGCATTTTCAGTAGCTCGGCGGCGTCCTTGCCTTTGTCCTTGTTGACTTTTAAGCAGACCTCTCCGTCTGCTTCGCTGACGGTCAGACCGTAAATATCTTCAAGGGTAAATAAGGTGTGCATAAGTCCGATGTAGCTGTCAATGTCGGGAACAGAGAGAGCCTGTGGGGAAACATCAAGCACCTGCGCCAATGCCGCCGTTAAGTCTGCTTTCGGTGTGCGTGTGCCTGTTTCGTACTGAGCCAAACGCACATCAGCGGACTTTTCGGGAAAACCGACAGCCGTACCGAGATATTTCTGCGTCATACCACGCAGAAGCCTAAAAAAATGTATTCTTTCGCCAATAGCCATAGTGTTTCACTCCTTGCCTTATGTATCTGCAAGTAGTATAGCATATAAGTTTAGGAATTGTCAAGAGAAAATGAAACAAAAAAGTTTAATATTTTCTTGAAAGCCACTTGACAAAAGCAAATATGCTTAGTATAATTAAAGGGCATTAAGCAAATGCGCTTAATAAATGCAACTGAATGACCGTCTGAATGGGATATGTCTTTGCAAGGACTTTCCGAAAAGGAAACGAGCGAAGCAACGCCGCTGAAATGGGGCAGGCACAGAAAAACGACATTCGGGTAAAACGGCAACTTGAAAATTTAATGAAAGGACTGATGATATGGAAAACAAATTCATTCGTGCCGATGATGTGGCACAGGAACTAAGCGTATCAAAGCCCTATGCCTATAAGCTCATCAGAAAGCTGAACGAGGAACTGAAAGCACAGGGATTTATTACGATTGCAGGGCGTGTAAACCGCCAGTATTTTTATGAAAGGCTCTACGGAGCAGGAAAGGAGAGTAAATAATGCCAGTATTCAAAAATGAGGACAACGGCACTTGGTATGTAATGGCGAGATATGTGAACTGGAAAGGCGAACGCAAGCAGAAATGCAAGCGGGGTTTCGCCACAAAGAAAGAAGCGCAGGAATGGGAGCGAATGTTTCAGTTACAAAACTCGTCTGACCTTGATATGAGTTTTGAAGCCTTTACGGAACTGTATATTAACGATGTGAAAAACCGTCTGAAGGAAAATACTTGGCTGACAAAGGAGCATATCATTCGCACGAAGATACTGCCCTACTTTGGCAAACTGAAAATCAGCGAGATTTCCACAAAAGAGATTATCACTTGGCAGAATGAAATGCTTGCTTACCGTGACGAGAAGAAAAAACCGTATTCACAAACCTATCTGAAAACGCTGCACAATCAGTTGTCAGCCATATTCAATCACGCTGTACGCTATTATGAATTGCGGTCAAATCCTGCGGCAAAGGTGGGAAATATGGGAAGCGAGGAACACAAGGAAATGCTGTTCTGGACGAGAGAAGAATATAAGAAATTTGCCGATGAGATGATGGATAAGCCAGTTTCCTTTTACGCCTTTGAAATGCTGTATTGGTGCGGTATCCGTGAAGGCGAATTATTAGCCTTGACCGCCTCCGATTTTGATTTTGACAAGGGAACGGTAACGATTAGTAAATCCTATCAGCGTTTACACGGAGAAGATGTGATTACTACACCGAAAACAAAAAAGAGCAACCGAATAATCAAAATGCCGCAGTTTCTCTGTGAGGAAATACAGGAATATATCGGTATGCTTTACGGTCTGAAAAAGAAAGACCGCATTTTCACGGTAACAAAAAGCTATCTTCATCACGAGATGGACAGAGGGGCGAAAGCCGCAGGCGTGAAGCGTATCCGCATTCACGACTTGAGACACAGCCATATCAGTTTACTGATTGATATGGGATTTTCGGCGGTGGCGATGTGCAGCACGCTGTCTTT
>OQVL01002613.1_pt1 | contig 11012 bp, 8 predicted proteins | sample 1691501 | NCBI WGS metagenome assembly OQVL01 (sample SAMN03418253, study PRJEB22391) | human gut metagenome | biome: human-gut; feature: organic feature; material: feces | host: Homo sapiens | place: Tanzania | collected 2013-01
TGCTAAAAGTCCTTGTGTGTTCATGGTGCAAATGTATAACTTTTCTTTTGGTTTGTGGAATCTCTCCCCCTGGTTTGTCGGGTGAGCCCGGCTTGGCCTCCCGAACGTGGGCAGGCACGATGGCTGGGGCAAGAATGCAAGGTGCTGCAAGGTGCGGAATGTGGTGCTTGACAGACCAAGAGGTTTCGGCGTGAAAACTGTACTGCTGTGCCTTGATGCCTCAGAATGTTGGCTTTGCGCCTCACGCCACCCCGTTTCTGTCTGTTTGGAGAGTTCCTGCAGATGACAGCAATGTGTACTTCAATATCTTGAACGATAGATATTTAATCCGAACAAGATGCGTTTGGCAATGCTTGTCGTTCGGGTACGGCGAAAGCAGGGGCGTGCCAGCGACGTTTGGCCATGCTGCTGGGCGTGTCCGATAAGTCGTGTGTGTGGGGTGGAGAAGCCTTGTGGGCAAAAAAAAGAATCAATATCATCACTGACCTTGATTCCCAAACCTTAAAAATCTAATACCATGAAAAACACTTTTTGCGTGCGGTGCGTACGGGACTCGAACCCGTGACCCCATGCGTGACAGGCATGTATTCTAACCAACTGAACTAACGCACCATTCAAATCGCGTCATTTCGTTTTAGCGAGTGCAAAGGTAGACATTTTTTAGTTACCCACCAAATTTTTCGACAACTTTTTTACAAAAAAATTGCATTACCACCGCATTATGGTAGTCTTTGCCATCGAAAAGCCAGTCTTCAAGCACCATTTTGCTCTTAAAGCCAAGCGACGAGAACAGATTCAGAGACGGCATATTATCCTCACGCACAACGGCATAGAGCTGATGGAGATGAAGCGTACGAAGAGCATACTCCATAATTTGCCTTATCGCAGCCCTTGCGTAGCCTTTTTTCCGGTGTTCGCGACAAATAACGATGCTCACCTCTGCCCTTGCGTGAGATGGACAGAAATTCACCACATCGGCAACGCCCACCAGTAGGCCTTCTTCGTTCTCCACAACCATGCGCACCTGCTTGTCGGCATAAATATCTGCCGAGGCGTTGGCAATGTAATCGTGCAAGACGTATCTCGAATAAGGCACGTTGTTCTCTCCCACATCCCACACGTCGCGGTCGTTCTCTATGCGGTAGAGAGCATCGAGGTCTTCGGGTTCCATTGCTCGGAGACGAACAACAGCAGCCATGGTCGTTTCAACGTTAAGGCTCTTTTCTGCGTTAAGGCTCTTTTCTGCGTTAAGGCTCTTTTCAGCGTTAAGGCTCTTTTCAACGTTAAAGCTCTTTTCAGCGTTAAGGCTCATATCCTCTTGAAGGCTTATATCTTTTTTCTCATCCCTGTTCATCTCAGCACCTCCTCACATGTTATGATTGTGCCTGTTGTCTTGTCGAAAGTTCCAATGCCCACGTCCTTGTTGTCGTCGTTGGCAAAGATGTCGAAGATCTGTTCATAGCTATAAGAGCAGACATCATAGACCGCCACAACATCGCCCTTAGGCATCGGCATGTCCACATGTCCACGGGGCAAGCTCTCCGCCGTGCCTTCATGGAACGTGGCATCAAGACCTTTCTTGCGCGCTATCTTGCGACAACGCTCAAGAGCATCGTTACAGCCAATGAAGACATAAGACGTTGTTGCCACCCTGTTACGGCTGAAAAAGCCCAGGCTCTTTCGCACACGCCCAATCAGCATCTTAAACAGAGCTGCCGTGGCCTTGACCAAGATGGCACCCTTGACGGGCACACTGAAGAGCAAGGACAAGTGGCCATAATGTTTTCGGAAGAAGATGAACATGGCATCGTAGAACACATGGACATAAGCAAACGACGACTTATGCGTGCTCTCACCCTTATAATGGAGAATGCGGGCCGGCACATACCAGTTTTCATAGCCCCCCTTAAGCAGACGATACGACAGGTCTATGTCCTCGCCATACATAAAGAAATCTTCATCGAGCAGCCCTATCTTGTCGAGTGCCTCATGACGCACCATGCAGAAAGCCCCACTGATGACCTCTATGCGCTCGGCGCTGCTCCACGGCAGGTAACCCATATAATAATGGCCGAAGCGACGGCTCTTAGGGAAGCGGGCACACAGACCGCTCATCTTGTAGAAGGCGGTTAGCGGTGTTGGGAAGCCGCGGCGCGACTCCATGGCAGGTGTGCCGTCTACCTTGAGCATACACACCCCTACCCCTCCTGCCTTAGGATGGGCATCCATGAACGCCACGACCTCGTCGAGAGCGTTCTCGCCAACGATGGTGTCGGGGTTGAGCAGCAGCACATAGTCGCCCGAACATTGTCGTATGGCAATGTTGTTGGCGCGTGCAAAACCGAGATTGTGGTTACTGCTTATAATGTTGACTGAAGGAAAGCGGTCGGTGAGATAGTCGACCGATCCGTCGCGCGAGTGATTGTCAACAACAAACACCTCCGTAGCAATGTTTTTTGTCGCCTTAAAGACCGACAACAGACATTGCTCGAGATAAAACTTAACGTTGTAGTTGACAATAATTACAGAGAGTTTCAATGGAAAAGCTTGTTAAAGTGCTGACTTGCCTTCATTGTTGTCGCCAAGCTCGCCGGCTGCATCGGCATGATTGCCGGCTGCATCGGCCGGTTCGTCGACTGCATCGCCAAGCCCCTCTTCATCTCCACCCATGCCAACCTCTGCCTCACAGCGCGACATTGACGGGAACACGAAGAAGATGCACAGCGCCAGGATAATGGCCAGATAGCCAAAGGCGACATTCATGAAAAGATAATAAAGCAGGGTGTTGACAACCATGGGCACCGTGAGCATGGCCAGACGCAGAGAACCAAGGCAGAGCAAGGCCTGGGGTGTGCGCAGACGCTTAGCCACAGCACGCAGCTTAAAGAGTTTCAAGGCCAGAGGAATGAAGGCGATGGTAAGGATCTCCATCGTCACCGCTGCCACAAACTCGAAGTTGACCTGTTGACCTCGGAGCACGCCACAGGGCAGAAGGTCGGTCTCAAAGAGCACGACAGCCAACGCCACTATGGTGAGAGGCACAACGGCACTTATGAAAAGGATGTGTTGTGTACGTTTCATTTGTCATTTTTCATTTCTGTTCGGTTGATGATGGCACGTCCAAGCGTCACCTCATCGGTATACTCCAGCTCATCGCCCACGGAGATGCCACGCGCGATGACGCTTATCCTCACATCATAAGGTGCGAGCTTACGCGATATGAAGAAATTGGTGGTGTCGCCCTCCATCGTCGGACTGAGCGCCAGGATGACCTCCTCCACCTCGCCGCTTGCCACACGCTCCACGAGCGAGTCGATGGCAAGGTCTGAAGGCCCCACGCCGTCCATTGGTGAGATTACGCCACCGAGCACATGGTAGAGGCCGCCATACTGCTGCGTGTTCTCCACCGCCATCACGTCGCGAATGTTCTCCACCACACATATCGTGCGAGTGTCGCGTTTGGGGTTGGCGCAGATGGGACAGATGTCGGTGTCGCTGATGTTGTGACACACACGACAATAGCGCACCTCATGCCGCATCTTACTTATCGCTCCGGCAAACGCGTCGACGCTGTCGGTGCTCTGCCTCAACAAGAAGAGTGCCAGGCGCAGGGCTGTCTTGCGCCCCACGCCAGGCAACTTTGACAATTCGCCCACAGCATCGTCGAGAAGCTGTGAGGGATAGTTTTGTTCTATCATCAGTGGCCGTTAGTCGTTGAACAGATAAACGCCGATACCCACCTTGAAGCCAACGGTCGAATAGTCGCTGTGGCTCTTGAACGACTGGTCATAGTAGATGGCAGGTTCAAGGGTCACGGTGCGGCTGAGGAAGTAAGCATAGCCCACCTCGAAGCCAGGCATCACATCGGTGTAACCCTTGGCGTGAGCCAGCTTGCAGTTCATGCCGAGATAGATGCCGTTCTGCTCAATGTAGTAGCGGCCGCCAACACCAAACGAGTAGGTGTCGCTGATGTCCTTTGAGCCATAGTGGTTGTAAGCCAGCGATCCGTAAACGAGCCAGTCGTCGGCCACCATGTAACCCATCTGACCCGAAGCACCCATGTTAAACTTTGTGTTGCCGCTGTAGCTCATGTTGAGACCAGTGAGCGAACCGTTCATATAAATTTTTCCTTGCTCAAACTGTGCGTTTGCGGCTACCGACACCATCAGCGCGGCAACCAATGCGTAAAGTTTCTTCATCATACTTATCTTTCTTGTTTAAAATATTCTTGTTTAAAATATTCTTGTTTAAAATATTCCTGTTTAAAATAAGGTGTAAACATCAATGAGGCGGCATGTCACCAGTGCATGTCGCCTCACCTTATTATATATAACGCCCGAAAGGGCAGAAAATTATATTTTAGCTTATTATTCTGTTTTTTTTCACACAGTGGCGTGCTTCTTCCACCAAACAAACCATATTATAGCCACGGCAAAGACAGCAAGACCAAGACCATAGCCGACCCATCCTTGCAGACCGAACGCCTGGTTTGACACGAAGATAAACGTTGAGCACACGGTGGTCATGAACAGGGCGGGGATGAGCGTCATGACATAACGTTTCTTCTGCTGCACAAGATAGACGGTGAGCGCCCACAGGGTGAACACGCTGAGCGTCTGGTTCGCCCAACCAAAATATTGCCAGATAACATTGAAGCCGTCAGGGTTCTCCATCTGCCACACAAGCAAGAGCACGGCAGCAACGAACATCGGAATGCAGACATAGAGACGGCGGCGTATGGCACGCTGGTCTATGCCCAACGCCTCGGCAACGATAAGACGGGCGCTACGGAAGGCGGTGTCGCCACTGGTGATAGGTGCTGCCACAACACCGAGAAGTGCCAACAAGCCACCAAACATGCCGAGCCATCCTGAGCACACATGCTCCACGACCTCGGGAGCGGAGAAGAACTGGATGAGCGACTTGCCGCCATCGGCTTGAGCTATGAACTGGTCGGCAACAGCAGCAGGTACAACCTCGCGCCAACCGCCATAATAGAAGAAATACATCGACACGGTGGCCCAGATGAGAGCCACGATGCCCTCGGTTATCATGGCGCCGTAGAAGATGGGGCGACCATAATGCTCACTCTTCATGCAGCGGGCCATGAGCGGACTCTGTGTGGCGTGGAAGCCGCTGATGGCTCCACAGGCAATGGTGAGGAAGAGGCATGGGAACAGCGGATTCTTCGACATGTAACTATCTGTGCCTAACCACGTTGGGGTGCTGTTGAGATTGCTCTTGCTGAGGTCGCTCCACAGTTCGGGCAGCTGCGGCATCTTCACAAACAGACCTATCATCAGCGCCACAGCCATGAACAAGAGAGAGAAGGCGAAAAGCGGATAGACCTTACCTATGATCTTGTCGATGGGGAGCATGGTGGCAATGATGTAATAAATGAAGATAAGAACAATCCACATCATCACTGAGCCACCAATGCCATGAAGGATAATGGCAGGACTGTAGACAAAGACCACGCCCACCATCATGAGCAGCAGCACGGTGAACACAAGGTTTACCTTCTTTGTGCGATTGCCAAGATACTTGCCCACAAGCTCGGGCAGACCAACGCCGCCGTTGCGAAGGGAGAGCATGCCGCTCATATAGTCGTGCATGGCTCCTGCAAAGATGCAGCCAAGCATAATCCACAGATAAGCCACAGGACCATACCATGCACCCATGATGGCGCCGAAGATGGGGCCTGTGCCAGCGATGTTAAGAAACTGGATCATAAATATTTTCCAGCCTGGCAACACCACATAGTCGATGCCGTCGGCTTTTGACACGGCGGGCGTGGGGCGGTCATCGGGGCCGAACACTCGTTCTACAAACTTTCCGTAGACCAGATAGCCTACGATCAATGCTAACAAGCTGAGAGTGAAAGATATCATTTTTTTAAATTTATTGTTGTTTCGTTTTCAATTATCGTCACCGCCCACGTTTTTATAACGTTTTCTTACAAGAAACGACTTGTAGGTTTTAAATTGACATGCAAAATTACAAAATATATCTGAGACGCAACAACATTACGCAAGTTATTTATGCTGATGAAAACGTTTACGCATCTTTATCATCACTTTTTCCTACCCACATCTTTGTCATGTTAGAAAACTGAAATAAATTTGCAACAAGAAAATAAAAACGTAAAATAACCAAATTAAAAAAAATTGAATAGCGACCCGACTATCAACACAGGAAGGGTCCCTATGAAAATCAATAGAACCACAAAGATTGAGAATACAGAAAACAAAACGTATGATTTGAAATCAAAATGGTTACGACACTAACGGGAAATTCAAAACGCCCCAACACGAATGAGAAAATCAGAAAAAAACAATATATTATAACAATAACTTAAAGAACGTGAAGTATGAAAAAATTACTTACTTTATTAACAACACTTCTGTTGCTCTTTGCAATCACACCAAGTGCAATGGCAAGTAAAAAGGTGGGGGGGGGTAGACGACAAAGATCCCTCAACGGCCACTTCTACCACTGAGTCTTATTACATGATTGGCCAGCTTCTGAACGCCAGTTGGAGCGATAGGAATGAGAATGGTTATGAGTTTGAAAAAATAGACGATGAGAACTATTCTTGCACCGTCTACAACACAACAGCCGACTTCGATTTCCGTTTCCGCATTGGAACAGATGGTAACAGCAAACCGACATCTTATCATCCCATAACGGTTGAGACGAGCGGCACTCACAAAAATGGTCGTCTATTAAAAAAAGATGAACCCGTGACAGACATGGAGAAATCGACCTCTGACAACTATTGGTATTTCATCATGGAGGCTTACAACTCGTACACATTCCATTTTAATGCCAGAACCAAATCGCTCTATGTTACCAAAGGTACAACCTTAGGTAAGGCAAAGGATTTTGACCTGGTGGCAGAATTTACAAACTCTGCAGGAACGGTTCAGAAGATAGTACCATTCATCGAGTCGCGTGTACGCAAAGAGCGTGATGAAGAGATGCATTATTCAGACATCCTCGCCACAGCTGCCTTCAAAGATGAGCAGCTGCCTGGCAAAAAAGGCGACAAGATACGCATATATGCAAGAAAGCGCGACGACAATAGCATAACGCTCAACCCCGCAACCGATGGAAGCACATTTGGTGAGAATTTGCAGCCTGCAGGTGCCAAATACTCTTCAATACAATCATACCATACAGAGTCGTTTGTGATTAACCGTCCAGGAAACGCATTTGTAATAACCAAAGGTAGCGGCGTGTCTTACACAGTGGCTCTGAACCTGGGTGGTGAAATAAAAACAACAACGAAAGAAACAAGTGGCAAAAACAACAACATATCTCATTATGTAAAAGCCAACTCTCTGTCGCTGTTCATCAACAAGTCGATGTCGAAGGTGTATAAAGATTATGCAGAGTCTAAAGGCAAAAACTATGACGAGAAGACAGCCAATTTCTACCTCATCGGAGCGATGGATGGCAAGAACTACAAGTATAAGAAGGATGATGCCAAGCTGATGGAACGCAGGGTGTACACAAACCCCATCACCAACGAGACAGACAGTATTGTTTACACAAGTTTGGTGCAATGGAATGACGCTGATCCCAGTGGTCTATGGTTCTCATTCGCACCCGAAATCATTTACGACCTTGGATTAGACTGGGCACCGTCTAATCCTTACGATGGCAACAGCGCCTGGAACCACATTGCACGCGCACAGGTACAGGACGAGTACGACGCAACAGCACCGTATGGTTGTATGAACCTCTCAGGCAACTATTCTAATGTGCTCTGCAACGGCGAGCAAGCTCTGAACCCGAAAGTAAAGGATCCAGATTATAAATATTATGTTGTGCGCTTCAACGTTACGACCAGCACATATCGTTTGATTTTCTACAAGGAGAACCCTGTTGTCATCAAACGTTCAAAGAACAAGTTTATCCGCACATTTTGCTCTAACGCCAACTGGGATCTGCCCGCTGGCGGCAAGGTAAAGGCTTATGTTGTTCATAGCTTTGACGAAAATACGAAAGAAGGTCTGGAGTCACAAGGCGTGATGAAGCTGCGCGAGATCAAGTACATTCCTGCTGAGATGGGCGTAGTGCTCGTAGCCGACGGCACCAGTGTGACCGCTGACGAGATTAAGGTGACCCTCGTTTCTAAATGGGGTGGTTATGTAACAAACAAAAAAGACCTTTGGGTAAAGAATTACGCGGGTGATACCTTCAACAACTACCTCGTAGGTCTGTCTACCGATGGTATGTTTGTTACAGAAGGCGACTATGATGAGACAAACCACAAGTATGTGAACCGCAATTTCGCTCTCAACTGGTTCTCTAACACCAAAAAAGGCAAGGAACTGGAGGAAAGAAAAGAAGTTGATTTCACAGTAAAAGAGAATGGTGATGCAAGCGATGCCGACTACCTCGGTTTCTTCCGTTTGAAGGGAAATATCCAAAAAGAGTATGCTTACCTGCAACTTTCAAATAAAGTTGTTGATTACGACTTGCAGCTCACAGGTGAGAAAGAGGACGATATCGTTAAAAACGCAGATTCTAAGCTCAGCCCGAATTTCGGCATGGTCTTCGACACCGATTTCGATTTCGTGACAGGCATCAACAGCGTTTCTGATGTGAAGAAGAACAGCAACGGCTGCTACACCTTGCAGGGTATTAAAGTTCAGCGTCCCACAGCCCCGGGTCTATACATCATGAACGGCAAGAAAGTGATTGTAAAATAATAAAAATACAAGACTACAATGAAAAGATATATTAAGCCTCAGATAGAGGTTTTGAGCACAACCCTCTCAACAGCAATGCTGACAGGAAGCCGCGAAGAGGGACAGATTGTTAATGGTATGGCCAAGAGAGACCCCTTCTCGTTTGCAAACGAGCAGTCAGCACAGAAAGCTCCCTTGCAGTCAGACATAACAATCAACAGCGTGTGGGAGTAAATACATAAGCAAAAGAACGATAAAAATCGTTTAAGACAAAAATCGTTTAAGATAGAAAAAAGGTGGTGCGTCAAAACACTTTAAGGGAAATATCCCTAAAGCGTTTCTGACACACCACCTTTCTTTTATATAAACGGCAATGAGCTTTGGTTAGAGGAGCTACGGGCTTTGGTTAAAGCAGCAATGAGCTTTGTTTAGAGCAGCAAAGGGCTTATCCTCACCCCCAAGGCATCAGATAAAAATTTTTATTTATAACAAAAACGCAAGGGTTTCGTCTTTTTTTCATTAATTTTGCACGATATGAAAGAAAAGAAAACGACATGGCACACGTTAACGGTGCTTGCAGCGTGGAGCATAATGATTTGCTCACTGTTCTCACTCACAGCCAAGGCACAGACCGCAACGTTTAGTGGGCCTCAACCAAAGCATGAGGTGAGGGCGGTATGGCTCACCACCATCGGCGGACTTGACTGGCCCCACAGCTACGCCCAGTCGGCACGATCCGTAGAGAAGCAGAAGCAAGAGATGCGCCACATCCTCGACCGCTTGCAGCAAGCCGGCATCAACACCGTGCTGTTGCAGACACGCATACGCGCCACCACCATCTATCCCTCACAGCTGGAGCCTTGGGACGGATGCCTGTCGGGATGTCCGGGCAAGAGTCCGGGATATGACGCGCTCAAGTTTGCCATCGACGAGTGTCACCATCGTGGCATGGAGCTACACGCATGGGTGGTAGCCATACCCGTGGGCAAATGGGACGGGTTAGGATGCCGCACGTTGCGCCGACGCTACCCCAAGCTCATAAAGAAGATTGGCCCCGACGGATTCATGGATCCTGAGAAGCAAGGCACAGCCGATTATATCGCCCGTCTGTGTGACGAGATAACCCGTCACTACGACATCGACGGCATACACCTCGACTACATTCGTTACCCCGAGACATGGAACATAAAGGTGAGCCGCGAACAGGGACGCCGCTTCATCACCAACATCGTGCGCAAGGTGTCGATGAAGGTCAAGGCCTTGAAGCCATGGGTAAAGATGAGCTGCTCACCCATAGGCAAGTCCGATGACCTGTCACGCTATTGCAGCAACGGCTGGAACGCCTATACCAGGGTGTGCCAGGATGCGCAGGGGTGGCTGCGCGACGGACTGATGGACGAGCTGTTCCCCATGATGTATTTTCGCGACAACCATTTTTATCCCTTCGCCATCGACTGGGCAGAGCAGAGCCATGGCCGCATCATAGCACCGGGCCTCGGCATCTATTTCATGTCGCCACGCGAGAAAAACTGGCCCCTCATCGACATAACACGCGAAATGGAGGTGCTGCGCTCCTACGGCATGGGACACGCCTTCTTCCGTTCCAAGTTTTTCACCGACAACACCAAGGGCATCTACAGTTTTGCATTGCGCTTTGACCGCACGCCAGCCCTCATCCCGCCGATGACATGGGAACGGGCAAAGACACCCGCCACCCCATCGGCGCTCACCATAACGACCAAAGAAGCAAAAGGAAAAGACGGGCTTACCACAAGCGTGCTGTCATGGACACCTGCCGACCGCGACACGGTGATGACACGCTACAACGTCTACTCGTCACGCTCCTACCCCGTCAACACGGAAAAGGCAGAGAACCTCATCGCCACACGTCTGCAACGTTGGCAACTTGCCATCCCCACAGACCCTTCACGCCATTATGCCGTAACAGCAACCGACCGCTACGGCAACGAGAGCGCACCCTTGCAGCAGGAAGGCATAGAACCAACAGGCTATGACCTGGCTGGTTACGATGCTACCGCTTCGATGGGTAAAGGAGCAGCGGGTTATGGAGCAGCAGCTCTCGCCACCAACCCATTGCTCCCATGCGACAACACCTTCATAACGGTGCCGCCCAAGAGTTCCACCCTCGATGCTCAGTTTATAACCATCGAAAACATCTACGGCCGCATTGTGGCAACACGCCCATACAATGGAACAAAGATAAACGTTAAAGATCTTCCCGATGGTGTCTACATCGTGCGCTCACTGGGAAGAAAAGGAGTGACGCATAGGCTGGGATGGAGTTTTAAGCGC
>OQVL01002614.1_pt1 | contig 11011 bp, 10 predicted proteins | sample 1691501 | NCBI WGS metagenome assembly OQVL01 (sample SAMN03418253, study PRJEB22391) | human gut metagenome | biome: human-gut; feature: organic feature; material: feces | host: Homo sapiens | place: Tanzania | collected 2013-01
GAAGATAAAAAGAAAGAAATTGCTTTAATTCCTCATCTTGTCATAATAATCCTTGTATTTTATATTTGAACCTCTTCCCATATTCAAGGTGAAATTTTTGCACCTTGAAAGATTATCCATTTCTTCATCATTCAATAACCGGATATACCCTGATCAGCATATACCCCGATAAATTCATATTCTGGATTTCTAGTAATCAGCCTTTTATATGTTTCCATCTGATTTTCCAGAGAATCTTCCTGCCTTCTACTGTCTGTGGAAACTCTGGCATAGGCACAAACCCTTTTCTTTTGTATGACCGAAGCCGATTGTTTGTTGATTACTTTTACTCGCACGTTACATCACTTCCTTCAAAAAACCTTTTCTTAAACTCCTGAATTCTACCGAAAATAGCCATCGCATCCTCTACCTTGTCAATGCACACCACTTCCACATTTTTCTTACTGCAAATCATCATGAACTCTATAAACTGTCCCCAGTTGCGGGCAATCGTGGAAGCTCTCATGGTAACCACTACATCAATCTTCTTTGCGGCAATTTCCGCTTTCAGACGATTAAATTCTTTTCTATCTGGGTCTGCCCCTGATGCCTCTTCAAAGAATATCTGCAAATTCCATTCACACTTTCCAAATTCTTCTTCCAGACATTTCATAACATCTTTTAGGTATTGTTCATAGTCTCTGTCACGATGATTGACTCTGCAGTAAAAAGCCACATTATTCAATCTGTTTTCCTTTATCATAATAAATAAGAACTCCTTTCGTTTTTGGTAGTCTATAAATCACTCTAAACCACTGTAAAGTCAAGCATTTCTGCTGTTTCCACACTATCTTTTTCCCTCAATCCAAACTTGTCCAAAATGAAAAAAATACGGCTGACAGCCATTACAGACCATCAGCCTTATCTTTATTTCAGGAGTTCATTTACCCTTTTCTGTACTGCGGAATAATCATATCCGGCAGCACTGATCCTGTTCTTACGCTCTGTTCCGTTTCCCCAGTCACCATGAATGACTTCCCTTGCGATCTCATCCACGGATTTCTTGGATGGGGAGAGTTTCTTATTCACGATACTCTGAATTGCAGAATAATCGTATCCGGCCTGGGAAAGCCGTTTCTGTCTTTCAGTGCCGTTGCCCCACTTTCCGGCAATCACCTCGGCTGCGATCTCCTCATTGGATTTCTTCGCCGGGGTGATTGTACTGCTGCTGCCCTTGGCATAACCATTCAGTCCGGCCGCCTTGATCTTTGCAGGAAAATCCACATAACAGTAATCCTGATCACAGGACTGCCTGTTAATCTTGTTGCTTCGGATAAGGTTTGTCTCCCCGCCGAACTGCCAGATCTGTGTCTCTGCACCGCTTGCTGGGGCCGGCTTGCTCTTACCCCATCTTGCAACCCAGTGGCTGTAACGGGTAAGCTCTCCGTCATTCATCTCACTGTTGAAGAATGACTCGGACGAATAAATACCGGTCCAGTATCCGGCTGCTTCCACTGCAGAGCAGAATGCCTTTACGATCTGTGTCAGTGTGTTCCTGTCATTCTTTGTGATCATGCTGCCTTCCACGTCATAAAAGACAGGATACTCGTATCTCTTTCCCTTAAGCAGGGAAAGAAAATATTCTGCCTCTTTCTTGGCATCTGCAACGCTTCTGGCATTTCCGTAGAAATATGCCCCCTTTGGAAGCCCGCATTCCTCACATTTCTTATAGTTCGCTTCAAACTGGCTGTCCTTATAAAGTCCGGCATCAGCACCTCCGGCTTTGATGATTGCGAACTCCACACCTTCCTTACTCTTAGCCCTTGCAAAGTCAAAACTGCCCTGCCAATGGCTTACATCGATTCCAAATTTCTGACTCATAATATGATCCTCCAATTCTCTGTAATAAAAGAGGGAAGGTGCTACCCTTCCCCGTTGTCTTTGTCTTCTTCTGACCTGTCATGAAGCTGTTCCAGCACGGCTTTGATCTTTGCCGGAACAGGCAGTCCCAGATGGGACGCATTCTCCAGAAGGGAGATCCCTTCATTTGAGATGTAGAAGAAAATGGCTGCCGTCCTTAAAACGCTCCCCGTCCCGATGACATATACATCAAGAATGTTTGCGATGCCGACCATAAGGAAAATCAGCACTTTACGGCAGATTCCCTTAAATCCGACTGCACTGGACAGCTTCTGGTCGCTGATTGCACACATGACTCCCGTGATGTAGTCGATGACCACAAATGCGAGCAGTGCAAAGAGCAGACCGTCACACCCTCCCAGAAAGTATCCAAGCCATCCTCCGACTGCCGTGAATACAAACTGTACTGCGTTCCAGAATTCCTTCATTGTCTTGTCCTCCTTTGATTTTTTGTATAAAAAAAGCAGCTACCCGCAATGGATAACTGCCTGATTCCGAAAAGTATTTTATTGTTCCTGTAAAATATAAGTGATCTTCATCGTCTTATCTGCCGTCTTGGTAACGGGTGTATCAAGGTTATTGATGGTTGCCAGATAATTGCACATCATGTACCACCCGGACGTTGACCATGTGCCATAATCACAAAAATAGATGAGCGGTTCATTTCTTACGGGAGTCACGCTCATCGTATAACTGGAATTAAACAATGTCTGTGTCTCCGGCGGCATGATCTCATTCGTTGCCAGATCCGCAATCAGAAGCTGTTCATAACTGTATTCGTAATAAACCCTTCCGTTGATCACAAACTTCGGCACGCCATTGATGTTGGTCACATTGGTCCGCTTCAGCTTTACAACATTTGCCGGATTCGTGATCTGGATCTTATACACATCATACGGGGCATCATATCCCCTCAGCAGAAGATAGCCTTCGGTAACAAACATTCCCCAGTTTCCTTCCGTCCTAAGATATTTATCCGTGGTGTTTGTTATTTCATACTGCTTGATCTTCCAAGTGTCCACTTTTATTTCTGTTATAAGAAACTTGCCGTCCGGGGCAGTCCTGCTGTTGCTGCTCGTGCAGATATACAGGCAATCATTTGACGGATCATAATTATATGACCAGTAGCCTATCTGGAGTTCCGAGGACAGCTCCACCAGTTCGATTTCTTCGATAAGCGGTTTTGTGGTATAGATATTATCAAGAATGGATACCGTCTTTAAAAATGCACGTCTTTTCGTGATGTGGATATGGTTCTTATCCGCCACTTTGAAATAATATACACAGTCCTTTGCCCTGTCGATCAGGAATATCAGCTCTGTTTTTCCAATCGTCATGCCGGAATATCTGCTGCTTGTGCTTGCCCCAGTCCTGTCAGGGTACACATACTGAAGGTTGTCTTCCGCAATAGACTGCATCAGGAAATTCTCCCTGATCGGACTGGTATTTTTACTGCCGTATGATGTAAGACCGCCATTCCTGTGTGTAAGGCAGATACTGGCAATCGTGCCATTTGCCTGACTGGTAGCAAAATCATATACATATTTCACATACCTGTCTTTCAGGTTTACTTCCGATTCTGTCTGGTTGAATCCGCCACGGAAGGTATTCTTTGTGTTGTTCTGCATTCCATGTGAAGCACAGCCGACAAGGTTTGCATCTGCCGGAGGATAATATCCGTCTGCGTTCTCAGGTATCTCCCTGTCAAAGCACAGGATGCCTCCGAGCAGTTTTTCATAATACGGCACGAATTCATTTAAGAACCTGTTCGGTCTCTTAGAAAGTCCAAGCGGTTTCAATACATCCCTCAGTGCATTGGTGACCATATTGCTGTTCTGGTAGGTTTCCACCTCACCCGTATTTACATCAGTAAGTTCTATTCTTGTTGTTCCCTTGAGCATCGTCATCATCTCCATTTCTATAATTCATGATAAAGGATGTAAGCGTTGCATCGCCCGCAAGCCAGAAGCGGAAGGTTATTGTCTTTGCTTCTAGCAGTCCGGCATACAATTCGTCCAGATCCATTGTAAGAAAATCCGCCATCGGGGTTTCATCCGTAAAGGCCTCCCCGTCATAACTGTACTGTACCGTGATCTCTCCCTCATATTCTGCATTCAGTGCCTTGATTCCAAGGACTGTGCCGTCCGAAAGATCCGCCATGCATTCGATATACTGCTTTGGCGGTGTTCCCGTAATCACGGCATTCAGTGGAAATGCCCTGCTGTCACTCCAGCTTAATACGGAAGGAAGCGTCAGTCCTTTAATCAGGTCCCACTCCGGCATCTTTGCAAAACCATATTTCTTAAACAAAAGTGCATTGACTTCTGTTTCTTCCAGTCCGACAAGCACATCCGCTGTTTCTGACAGCTCCTCATTTATGATCTGGTTCTCCACCGTATACAGTTTTCCATCCCCGTCCTTTATCAGGAGTTTGAACGGGACCAACAGGTCAATTGGTGTGTACTTTACTTCAAAGGTATTGCTGTCCGCATAATACTGGAAAGTAATATCCGGGGACGCTGCATCCGGCTTTGTAAAAGTATAGTTCTTATCAGCACTAAAACTGAAACCGCCATCATAACACTGGGCAGGAACGGAAATCATATGAAGAGAAATATCCCCCGTGTCCCAGAACAGGAGGTCATACTTTAACTGGTAGTCCGACCCGGATGCATTGTAATGCGACCATCCTTCCCACCGTATTTTCAGGAAACGGTAATAACTGTATAAAGTCCCTTCTTCCCTGTAAAGCGACCGCATTCTGGTATCACGGTTATCCACTTTAATGTGCGTGGCATCACTTCCGATCCCCCAGTAGGAATCGCCATGTGCATAAATGTACAGCACGGCGTTCCCAAGGAATGTAAAAAAATCCGCACCGCTCACGGCAAGCGTACCGCCATCATAGCTGTTGCTGTCCTGTAACAGACAGGTCATGTTGGTAACACCGGCCGAAAAAATATCATTTATATTGTCATAGTTCATAACGTAAATTCCACTCCTTTCACTCCGTCAAAGCCGGATACATCAACCGTTGTCCTTTCCAAGAAACCTTCATCCACTTCATCCGTCACGGCTTCCTGCGTCTGTTCGGTTACTGCTTTCAGTTCAAATAACCCGTCTTCAACGGTAATGGTATCCGGGAACTTAACGGAAGTCTCTGCCGTGGTGATCACATACTGCGGACGGACTGCTGCGGTATAACCATTGACTTCCACTCCGTCCACCCTTGTGAAGTATGAAATATCGATCACAAGGTCTTCTGCATATCCGTGGTCGAGGGATTCCGGCCCCGACTTCTGTACATACCGTTTCCGCAGCATAAACCGTTCTTCCGTATTGACCGTGATATATCCGTTATACTTTGGATTTCCCCGCACGCTTGTAAGGACAAAGGTACGGAGGATCTCCGTGATCCATGCACGGTCCGTAAATGCATCCGCTTCATAGTTCTGATTGGCAATCGGAATGTTCCCGATTGTCTGTGTCAGTCCCTGCGTCTTTTTGGAAGGGAATGTTACAGATGCCATATCCTTAAACACATCAGCCACAAACGGTACATCCGTGATACTGATATATCCGATGTTTTCATTGATATTGATGCGTCCGTTCCAGTCTCCCAGTCCTGCTACAAGTCCCTGTCCGCTGATGGTTGCCCTGATCTGTGCCTCACCAATTTTTACACTCCCGGATGATATCTTCAGATACATGGAAAATGTATTGGAACTGTTCTCAATGACCTTTGATATCGGGAAAAACAATGTAACGATATGCTTCCCGTACAGACAGGTCTTGGCCGGCATGAATGTATCTATGGTCTCATTATTTATCTTGTAGACTATGGACAGCTCCGGCAGTTCCGTTTCTGCTGCCACGCCTTCTTCTGACTCTTCCCCGGTATCTGCTTCTTCCGGCTTTACCACCTCAAGAAGCATCTCGCACTGGAATGCTGCCGTGGTTTCTTCCGTTGCAGTAAAGTCAATATCCATTACATTCATAAGGGACTGCCCGATTTCAAACGGGGCAACATTGACAAAACTGTAAATAATGGTCTTTCCGCTTTCCACGGAATTGATAAGACCTGTAATATTCTTATCATTCTTGCTCTTGGCCGATGCAAGCATCGGATTCTTCCCGACACATTTCAGCGTCATTTTTCCGTTGATCTTACATTCGATGCTCGTAATGCAACTTATTTTTGTTTCGTCTGCATGCCCGCCTGAAAACTTCAGGATATCCCCGACTTCCAGTGCCGGATTTCCGATGGTGGAACTGTCAAATGGTACATAATTTATCTTCTGCAATGCCGTGAGTATCTCACGCAGTATCTTCTCCCTTACGGATTTCAGTCCGAACTGCAGTAACGGATTGATGCCGAGGTTCATGGTAAAGGCATCGTCTTTTTCCATTGCAATGTATTCTGCCGTCTGGCTGATCTGATTTGTGGATGATACTGCCGTGTATCTTGTAACAAAGTCAGAGTAACTGCTGTCAAACCGCTCCTTCTGCTCCACATTCCATACAGATTCATTCCCGTATCTTTTAAGGACGAGTTTTCCGTATCGGTCTATCTGGCAGAAACATCCAAGCACCTGTGCCACATAAAAGATCAGGTCACGGAAGGTTTCTATATCATTATCCGAATAAATACCGAGCGTGGTTTTGCCGTTCGGAAGGGCACTGATCTCCGCAACCGTCTGTGCCATTTCCACCTTACACGCATCACATGCAGCCTTGAGAAACTGGTATGGCGTTCCGCTTGAGGATTCCAGTTTCAGGGACTTCTCAAAACGGAGCATATGGTCATAGCCTTTCAGTTCCAGTGTCCGCACCTTCCTGTTGGCTTCGGAAATCTCATAGATTCCCATCGGTATGGTTTCCGTTGTCCCGTCCAGAAGTGTCAGGCGGTAATAAAGCCGTACCTCGGCATCTTCCAGAGTGTAACGGTCGATCTCCGAAAACAGGCTGATTCCCATTTCTGCTGCATACACCGTTCCGAGTTCTATCTCCGTGTTACTGCAGCACTGCCATTTTATGTAGCCGGAACCCTTCACGATATCCTTTGCCGTGAATTCATGCACCTTTCCGGCTTTTGTCGTGATCGAACCGTACCACTCATATTTTCTTGTGTTCTGCCTTACGGCATTTTTGAATTTCTCTGATACTTCGATCACAGCATCTGCCTCCTACATTTCTTTCAGGGTAAAGGATACCGTCCACAGCCCCTTATAGGATGTGTCCTTTTTAAGTGCTGCCTTAAATCCCGTGATATACATTTCTGCATCTTTCAGTTCCAGTGTTTCCGTGTCAAAATATTTCACTGCTATCTTCGGCATCTTGGAATATGCCGTCAGCAGTCTGAGCCACTTCGGGGACACGGAAAAAGAGACGGAAATGTCAGCCACTCCCGTCCTTACTACATCCCTCTGTGTAGTTCCCGCCTCTGTTTCACCGCCGGAGTCCGCTTCGACATCTGACAATCCGATATCGTAGGAATCCGGCAGAGGCAGAGGCTTCTCATTAAAAACAAGATATTGTATATATGCCATTTTATCTGCCCCCGCTTCTTAAATTTGCCCTCTGCTGTGCCGATACAATGACCTCATCAAGCATCGTACCGCCAAGGTACACAGGAATGACGATGTCTCCGCTGTCCGTCCTGATATTCTCAATCGCAGAAGTAATTGCAGAAAGCATCCCGGAAATGCCTTCCGGCTGTGCTACCGTCCCTGTTCCCGTCATGCCTTCCATGCTGCTGACCTTCGGACTGACCACCATATCGGAGGATACACCGCTTACCGCCTTCTGGATCATGCCCCGGCTCTTTTCGATACCCTTGGCAAGCCCTCCCATAAAGTCAGGCATCCATGATTCATAATCCGTCAGCGGACCTTCATCCGGCACGGAGAAATGAAGGAATGACTTGATCTTGTCTGCCACGCTCTTTACTGCATCCCCGACTGCACCGATGCAGCTCTTGATTCCGTTTACGATTCCCATGACCAGATCCTTGCCCCATGTAAATGCCTGTGACGCAAGTCCCGTGATATGGTTTTTCACATTGGCAAATCCGCTCTTTACTGCACTGAGCACATTTCCCATTGCACTCTTCACTGCATTTACGATGCCTGAGAATACGGATGTGACTGCACCCTTGATTGCACCAAGCACCGTTGAAATGGTCGACTTGATGGTATTCCATATGGTGGAGATCGTGCTCTTGATCGTATTCATTATGGTGGTAATGGAATTTTTGACCGCAGTAAAATCTCCCGTGATCAGTCCCTTGATTGCACCCACCACGGCACTGATAATGGTTTTGATGGCATTCCATACCGTGCTGAAGATTGTCTTTATTGCATTCAGTACAGTGGTAATGACTGTTTTTATCGTATTCCATACCGTTGTAATGACAGTCTGGATAATGGTCAGGACTGTCTGGATGATCGTTTTATAGATATTGAAATACGTTGTCACCAGAGTTTTTATTACATTGAAAACTGTAGTAAACACACCCTTGATGGCTTCCCAGATAGTTGTGATGACTGTCTTTACTGTATTGAAAACCGTCTGGATAATGGTCTTATACAGATTAAAGTAAGTAGTCACCAGTGTCTTTATCACTTCAAATACGGTCGAGAAGATGGTCTTGATTGCTTCCCACACCTGTGCGAAAAATTCCTTGATGGCATTCCATACCGTAACGGCCGTCTGTTTCACATTCTCCCACAGGTCGATCCAGAACTGGCGGAATCCGTCACAGTTATTCCAGAGATAAATAAAAGCAGCCACAAGAGCTGCAATGGCTGCAATGATAAGGGTGATCGGGTTTGCAAGCATCGTGGTATTCAGTGCTGCAAATGCTCCCTTTACCGTATTGATGACTCCGGCAATCTTCGGTACGACTGTCATGATCGTGCCGACCGCAGATATTACTTTTCCAATCACGATAAGCACGGGACCGAGTGCTGCTGCCAGAAGTGCCACCGTCATGATGACCTTCTTTGTGCCGTCATTCATTCCGTTCAGCCAGTCAACAAACTTCTGCACCCATCCGACAATCTGCTTGATGGCCGGCATCAGAAGCTCACCGAATGATATCGCCAGGCCTTCCAGCGCGGATTTCAAGATGGTGATCTGTCCCTGTAAGTTATCAAGCTGTGTATCCGCCATCTGCTGTGCAGCACCACCGCTGTCCGTGATGGACTTCTGTAAACTGTCCCATGTTTCTCCTGTATTTGCAAGCAGTGCATTTACGGAAGAAAGGTCCGTCTTATTGAAAATGGTGCTGATGATATTGGACTTCTCAGCAGATGTCATTCCATCCATGCTCTTATTGAGGTCACCAAGGATATCATTCATTGACCGCATGTTTCCTTCGGAGTCATATACGGAAAGACCGAGGGCTTCCATCTGGGCGGCTGCCTTATCCGTAGGATTCTGTAAGGACAGGATAATATTACGGAGATGTGTACCGCCTTCTGCTCCCTTGATACCATTATTTGCAAGAATACCAAGTGCGGTATTCAGTTCTGCCGTACCACCCTTGATGGATTTGGCTGTCGCACCAATGGTAAGGATTCCTTCACCAAGCTGTGCAACCGATGTGTTTGTGGTAGATGCCGTCTTAGCCATCTGGTCTACCATCGTTTCTGCTTCGTCCACTCCCATTCCAAGGGCGGACATTGCATCCGTTACCATGTCGGAAGCATCGGCAAGGGCAATGTCTCCGGCTGCCGCCAAGTTCAGGACGGTCGGCAGTGTATCACACATCTGCTGTGTATCGTATCCGGCAAGGGCAAGGTAATTCAATGCCTCTGCACACTCGGATGCGGAAAAAGCCGTCTCTGCACCCATCTTCTTTGCCAGCTTGGAAAGGGTATCCATTGTATTTACGGACTGACCGTTTACCGTTGACATGGCATCCTTGGTGATTCCCATTGTTGCCTGTACCTGTGACATGGAAGATTCAAAGTTGGCTGCAGTCGTTACGGATGCCGTGCCCAGTGCCGTCACTCCGGCTGTTACCGGAAGGAGCTTCTGCCCGGCAGAGGAAATGTTATCCCCAACCGTCTTTAACTTCTCACCTGTTGCTGCGATTTTCTGTACTGCCGTTGCGGACTGGTTCGCCTGTGTTTCCAGATTCTTTAAGTCCTGCTCCGTTTCCACGATCTCCCTCTGAAGGGCATCGTACTGTTCCTGTGAGATCTCGCCATTGGCAAGTGCCGTATTCGCCTGTTCTGCTGCGGTCTTTAAGGTAGCCAGTTTCTCTTTCGTTTCACTGACCGCTTCCGCAAGCAGTTTATGCTTCTGTGCCAGAAGCTCCGTATTGCCCGGATCAAGTTTCAGCAGTTTGTTCACATCCTTAAGCTGTGACTGGGTAGACTTGATCTGTCCGTTCACGCCTTTCAGGGCGTTCTGCAGTTTGGTTGTATCACCACCAATTTCAACGGTAATACCCTGAATACGGCTTGCCATGCCTCTCACCTCCTCCTAAAAATGGGTACAAAAAAAGGAGCATTTCTGCTCCGTAACAAAAGAAAAACACCTGCCATTCCTGACAGATGTTCTATGTAATATTAATCTTCTTCTAAAATCAGTCCCGCTATATCAGCCAAGTGCTGTGTCATTTCAAACTTCTCTTCGCAGTTATCACCATAACCATAGCAGCATGTGATTTTCTTATTTTCAGGCCATACCTCTTTCAGAATACCTGTGCGGAGTGCATTGCTTAAAACACCATGCTTTCTCCATTTTCTTAAAACATACCAATGAAGATCTACCCTTCCGCATCTCAATATGATAGCCTGTTTTTCTCCGTTTTCTGCAATGATAAGAAACTCATATTCATCAGTAACATATCCATATGTACCATCACCATGACTGCACCGCTGTCTCACGGGTCTTCTGCTATAATAAATATAATTTTCTATGAGTTCCTCGCACTCATCCAGATTTATCTGTTGAAGAATATATTTTAACTGGTCATCTTTCAATCTTATTTTCCCCCTCAAACTATAATTTGAGCAAAAGCCCAAGGGACTTTAATGCCCCTTATGCTTTTCTCTTTTCTTTTGCTGCTTCAACTCAAACATTCGCTGTTCTTCCGCCT
>OQVL01002617.1_pt1 | contig 11006 bp, 11 predicted proteins | sample 1691501 | NCBI WGS metagenome assembly OQVL01 (sample SAMN03418253, study PRJEB22391) | human gut metagenome | biome: human-gut; feature: organic feature; material: feces | host: Homo sapiens | place: Tanzania | collected 2013-01
GACATGCCAGTCTTGGTAAAGCTAGAATGTACACCTTGTGCAAAACTTCTAATGCCAGCAAACAAAGCCCCTGTAAGTTTTTTACGTGCTTTATGCAATGTCGGGTTAGTCAGAATCTTCAAAGTGCCAAAGGCCAACTTAGGGAAAATCCACAAAGAAGCTTTCTTTTTTTCACTAAGCTTTTTGTCAAGCCATTTCATCGGACCGGTATGCATGAACTTGTTACCACGTCCAGCAAGTCTACCGCGCCTAAATTCTCTTTCACCAGTGATAGCATTCTCGAACCAGTCTTTATTGACAGTCTCTTGCTCTTTCTTTAGAGCTTCCATCATACCGTCAACAAACAGATTAGAATATCGGATATAATGCCTTTCGTACAAAGACCTATATTTTTTTATGAATGCCCTAACTTTCGACAGATTACTGAAATCGTCTTCTACAAACCCACATGATTTCTTTTCCTGGTCATTCATGTCATTGTACCACGCAGCATACGCGGCATCTAGCATAAGTTTGTCATTTATTGAACTGAACGTATTAGCTGAAGCAGTCAAGTTAGTATAAGTGTTAAATGCGGCTCTGAGTGTCTGCATCATCTTATCTTGTTTTTCAGCAGAAAGTCTGCTGAAATCAAAATTCTTAATCTTGTCTGCTGCTAAACGTTTACCTGTTTCAGTAAATGCTCTATTAGCTTCAGCAAAAAATGCAGTACTTACATATACCAAGGCGGTCCCGAGTTTCTTATACATAGAATCCATAGTTTCCACGTTATGGTACTGTTTTCCAGTAATAGCTGCCCTGTTTGCAGCAGCTCGCGCAAGATTTTTATGTTTAGCTATAGCGGCAAAGGTATTAGGCAGTATTTCCCCTAAAAATTTACGGGGGTTACGCATTTGTCTAGAATTGGCAATAGGTGGAACTATTACGTCTATGTTGCTAGTTGACGGTTTAATATTGCTTAACGGACCACTAGTCAATGGCTTTCCAGTTTCAGCGAGTTTACCAGACAAAACACTTACAGTGGTAATAGTAGTAATTAGCCACATCAACTTAGAAATATGATCTTCTTTAGGGCGATCTTGCAAAATATTGGTGGCATCATCAGCATTTCCAGAAGCTAGATAGTCAGAAAATCTACTATTGAACTCGACTTCAGCCTTGTCAGTAGATCCACGCAGGTTTGCCTGTAATGCTCGTACCAACTTAGTGAGAATGTCAAGTGACTTGCTGGTGTCAATCTGCTCATCATCATTATTACGCAGATCATATGTTCTGTCATCAAACCATTTAAAGAACAACTCGTCAATACTGACCGCGAGCTTGCTGCCCTTATCAATTGTGTATATCTTAGGCTTATTGTTTGCTGCTTGATTCTGTGTGTTCTGCTGCCCTTGTTCTGCCATACGAAAACCTGTCTAACTATTGTTTTTTGTTATTTATCGTTCAAACTGATACTTGATTGTTCCACAATCATATATTCTTGGGCATTTTCGCTCTTTCATAATCTCATGCTCGGTCTTGTTGGGATCTGCCCCATTAGCAACAAGCTTATGTTTCTGGTATTTCACGCGGTTTTCTCTTACTCCATTTACTATGTAGAAGTATGCTGGGTCAGTCACGTGAACTTTCTTGAATCCAATAGATTCATACAGATTGCCCTTGCTCCAACGTCTATCTGCATAGCTCGTCAATGTCTTGATTTCAGAATGATCTTGCAAGAAATGTTTTAATAGTCTAGACGCCCCGCCAACAACATTCGTATACAGTCTGTTACAGAATCTCAATAGTTCAAATTCGTCTTTGGCAAATCTAGACTTTCCAAATGTCATCAGACTCACAAGCTCATTATCAAAATACAATCCATAATGATACTTGCTAGAACAAGCCCCTTGAATATGACAGTCATTCAAGAATTCAGTAGTAGTCTTGCTATCAACTTGTCTCACTTCGCACTTTCTAGCAAATATTCTGTCATTCTTTCCAAGCAGTCCACTTATTCTAGACTTCACTATCTCTTTCTTGTCTCGCCATTCATCTTCGAAAACATGAATCAGCTGATAGTGACGGTCTTCACACGAGTCAGTCTTCTTGACATGATAGTTCCAAGAAACTACATTCTCGTTATGCCAATACAGCCCATCATGCTCTATGGCTAGTTTCTTGTCAGGAATGACAATGTCTAGTTCTACGCCCGCCAACAACTGCCTATCTCTCAACAAAACTGATCCAGTATATATCGATTTTATATAGTCAAGTATCTCTTGTTCAGGCTTACTAGAGTATCTTGAATTGCAAGTATGACAAATCTTATAGTCGTTATTTCTCGCATATCTGTCTAACAATGAACGCACAAAAGTGTCAGTCGTATGGCATCTATTGCAAGTGAAAGTCACTCGCTTAGTTTCCGGATTATACTGGTCAAGAACACAGTCACATTTCTTCAAATAGTCCTTAAAATGCTTGACACTCTTTGATACACGAGAAGCTAAATCGATAGCAGAAATGCCTTTACCGGATTTTGACTTTATTGTATCAACTCGCTTAGTTCTCCAAGCCTGTAACTGTTCTATTGACAACTTGCTCACAGTTTCTGCTCTTTTGTCTTTTAGTTCTCGATCTTGCCATGCACATTTTTTACTACACCATCTTTTATAACCGGTGATTCAAACCAACAAACCATGTAGATTTACCACAAGTCTTGCATAATCCTTCATAGTCTTTCTTGAAAAACCTGTCATAGTATGTCTTAGAATTGTATTCTTTGTGATGATACTGGATATGGGTAGTAAGCTGCGAAGTTTTGTCAAACTTCTGTCCACATAGTCTACATTCTATCATATTATAGTAATTCTAGAATAAGAAAGACATCTTGTCATACACTTCTTTGATCGGCAATGTTTCTATTACCCCATCAGGATGCTGAACTTCGATCATAGTATCACCTGCAAGACATGCATATTCTTGATTAAAGAAAACAGGTCCGGTTATCTCGAATCATTCGCTCTTTCCAAGCATCATCTCTTCCTTCAATCTCATTCCATTGCACTTTACACGGAATAAATGAATTTTGGCCATGAACAGCTTTAATCCAGATGTCATAAAAGTGATTCATGCCCTTAGGTGTGCTGATAAGGATCAATTTTGAATCTGTACGAGAGGCCTGTGTCGGGAAGACTGACATCATGAAGTCTTCCGCTATGTTTGTGTCCAGATGGGCAAATTCGTCAACCAACATATAGTCAACGGTCTTACCACGGATTGACGACGATGAAGATGATGCTGCAAAAATCTTTGTACCATTGTCAAGTCCAATACAGCCTTTAGTCCATCCGCCAACGTCTTTATTGATTCCTTGCTGAAGCCATAATGGAAGTTTCAAATACGCATCCTTGATACGACCCATGATTTCGAGCGCTTGCTGTTCCTTATTGGCCAGAACAGCAATAGTCTTGTCTTGTTTGAATAGTGCAAGCCATGTAAGATACAAGGTGGCAATGGTAGTCTTGCCGGATTGACGACCTTGCATGATTATTCTATTGTTCTTGCCAGGAACATTAGCAACAAGTGTTTCAACAATCTTTCTCTGATATGGGCGAAGAACGATTGGGGCAGAACCACCGTCAGCGTTGATGTAGAAATAAGTAGAAAAGTGAAAGATGTCTTGAGAGCATTTAAGCCATTCCTGCATCTGTTCTTCTGTCATTTCAATCACTTCACCAGTTCCGGCGAAGATTAGGGTTGTTATGAAACATGTTATGATAACCTCAAGTCACTTATACCAGCTTATTTATCCAAAAAAGTCTATTATAAAAGACAAAAGCATATACAGTAGTAATACTGTCAACAGTATCATAAAAGTAGATGTGACAATTTTGCACAGGCAAGTAAATATCACACCCAACACAAATCCAGTAAGTAATTTTTTCATATTATACAAAGTCATCTATCAATTGCTCTATGCTGTCAAATTGATACACGTTTTGTTCTGTATATGAACCATTTTCTAGTTTTGGATTCATAAATTCGCTATATTTGACACTTCCATCAAAGTATATCAATAACTGAATATAGCCAACTTTACTGTCTTCGAACTTTCTACACTAATATCATCTACAAGTAACACATGAATTCATCAGTAATGTCAGTAAAATAGTTTGATAAGTCTGAATATGTGAACTTGTCGGTCTTGTGAAGTTTGAGTACCAAGTCGTTGACATCTTTTACTTCTTTTTTATTGATGCCCACATCATTCAAGAACTTGTTCCACATGAACACATTCTTATGCTTTCTGACAAGCTGGCCAGCTTTCTTGTTGCCAGCTTCATCATTGTCAAATATGTAGAACACATTGTTGAACTTGTCAAGTTCTGCATCATTCTTGCAGCTAGAACCTGCCCCACATGTAGCTACAGCATTTTCTACAAACATTGAATCAATTGGACCTTCTAGAACAAACACCGGTTTTGAATTGTCAATGAAGTCTCTGTTGTACAATTGTGTTTCAGCGAGTCGATTCATATAACGGGGTTCTACATTCTTCAATAGAGTTCTTGCTTGAAAGTATTCTACTTTTCCTTCTTTATTGTAGAATGGAATCACCAGTCTATCATGATACTTGCCTTCGTGACATATGAAGAACTTCTTCCAGACTTCTTCTGGAATCATGCGTTTCTTGCAATAATCTATTGCTTGTCTAGAAAGTGCTGTCCCGTCTTCTATATGCTTAAAGTACTTAGTAGCAAGGTTGTCAAGGAACTTCTTCTGTTCTATTTCTTTCTTCTGAATAGCCTGCTGCTTCTTGAACTGTTCTACAAACTTCTCTTGCATCTTCTGAATGTCTAAGTCAGAAGAACATTCTCTCTTTTTTATGTCTTCTCGATACGCTTGATATAGAGAAGGGTTTACTTCACTAAGCCATTTTGAGGCATGAATCGCTTCATGACACAGGCAAGACGCGCGCCAACAAATATAACAAAGCCTACCAGTATTTGCGAAGAATATTGTACCTTTCATCTTCTTAGTACCACAAAAGACACATTCGGTACTTATAGTGTTCATTGATATCTTCTTGAATCTAAGAGACAACGCAGCTTGCTTGCAATATTCAAAAAGAATCTGAGACTTTGTCGTTTCATCAAGCACTTTCATACAATTACAATATAATAAAACCCCAATCGAAAATAATTCAATCGGGGTAAATAATATAAATTTGACTATTATTGTTATATAGTAGGCTCTTCTGATGACTGATCTACATCAGAGGTCGTAAACGGACTGGTGTTCGGATAGTACCACTTCTGTACTTGGTCAGGTGTGATCGTAATTTGCTCTGACAGTACTGTCGGTGTTACATCGAACGTGTTTACGAATCCAGTGACAGCCGATACTGTGTCAGACCCGATGCCTGCTATGCCGAAGTAAGCAATGTCATTATACCTGACTATCACTATCAGTCTTCGTTCAGGTCTAAGTATGTTCGATTCATATACCATCGATTGATTGCCGGAGTCTAGACAGAAATACCAGCGAAGATGCATCGGACCATTGCCACTAGCGTCATTCAGCATTATCTCATGCAGGTGCAGATACGATGCTCGTGCGAACAGGATTATCTTGCCAGGAACAGTAGCCGGTATAGATACAGGCTTAATATACGGGTTCACATAGGATATGACATTTGACGATATGTCTATCCCTCTGCCAGCAGTGAGCTTCTGCTGTAATGCTGTGGAATATTGATACCAAGTTAAGTCGGATTTCAGTGACCTGGTCACGTGCCATTCGGCCATGGTGAATACTGCCGTGATCGTGGAAGAATCGGCATAATATGTCAAGGCGATATCGTTATTAGCCTTAAAGAACAGCTTACCCTGTTTCTGTAGTGCAATCAGCTCATCCCAAGTCTGTGTCGGTGTCTCGCCATATGTGAGGATGACGTTCTTTCCAGCATCGGCTAGCTGTTGCGCATAGCCGTCGTACTTAGCAACCTTCGCAGGCGTGATGCCAGAGTTGACAGCCAACAGCTGGGATTCGTTGAGCCCCGTGTTATTGATTACATACTCGAAGGCCCAGCCTGTACCGTTCCACCTGTACCTAGTCACGCATGCTACACCGGAGTCATTGACGTGGTCCTCGTCAGCCGTGACGGTGGTGATGTCGTTCGTGTCAGGTGTGGTAGCCTGTCCTTGATAGAAGTACTGTGTAGCATTCGTCAAGTCAGCATGTGTAGCAAATGGGTTGCCAGACGCGTCAGAGCCAAGATAGCGTGCTTCGAGGCGTTCACCGATGGCGTCAGCATAGGCCTTGGTAGCAAGTTGATTGGTGTTGCTTGCATCAGATGGAATGATTGCAGATATGTCATTCTGCTTAGCATCAAGTGCTGTCTTGATGCCATCCGATGTAACCGGGTTCGTGCTATCTGCTGTCGGGGTGTCATCGAAAGTCAACTGTGCTTGAAGAACCTTATAGGTGATTTCGCCCCATGTCCATGTGCCATCTGCATATGTAAGATTGAAGTTTGCTGATGCTATGTCATCGTTAGTGGGTGCGACTACTTCAAACACATAGTCGTTATTCAACACTTGGACACACTTATACCACACACCACCAAACACGTACAGCTTCTGGTCATACGCGGCTTCATTAATCTCGTCAAATGATTCTACCGGGGTCACATTATACGTCAACACTACCGGTTTGACCGCGGTATAGATGCCCTGCGATACGACAGGATTCTGTGAACCCCTCGTCGGGTAGCTGTCAAACTGTAATAGTTCCTGAAGCTTGACCGTCGATATTGACCAACTCCCGCCAGCTAGTGAAACTTGCTTTATCGATTTCGGTTCACTGGTGTTGCTTATGAAGTAATACACACCTGATGTTGGTGAAAATGTGCATCTAAGCTGTTGAGTAGAGTCCAGCAGTACGTACAGCTTGCCAGAGCGGAATGCTGTATCTAGCTCTGCATTAGATTGAGTGGGCGTCTGTCCATAGGTCAATACTATGTCCGGTGTATCGTAAGTCGTATCAATCTGCTTGCCATTTGCATCTTTAAGTGCTCTATCAGCATAGAGCGCTTTGCCATCAATCGTGTCTATGAGTTGCGCCATCTTAAATCTCCTTAATCGTGTACTTCAAGCTTACTGTGTTATTCGTGATGTCTATGCCTGGTCCAGCGGACAGTGTCATAGAACCACCTATGTCACGCTTAGTCGACCATCGCCATATTAGCTTATTATCGCTAAGCTTATCTAACTGCTTGATATAGACCGTTGATACGTCTTTCACGTCAGTGTACATCGTATTCGAGACACTAGTGAACATTATGCTGTCGGTGTTTGCTGAAAGGATGACAGCTTGAAACAGTATGCGTCTGTCATCAGAACCCCCAAAATTGCTGTCGAAGTCGAATGCATACAGCCTGTTATGTCTAGCGGCGGTCACTAAGTCATCCCAAGTCATACCTGCTGGAACGGTGTAGATCGGTGTTGGAAGTATGATGTTGACACTGCCATTGATAGTGCTCATTACCGTGTCGTCTATAGCAAATTCGTTACCGTCAAGCTTCAAGCCAGTGCCTGTGATATATTTTTGTACAGGAGTTATATTTTCTATTGTCTTTATAAGATTGTCATAAGCATCGAATAATTTCAAATCATAGCTTTTTGTACAATCTACTATGACTACTGCTGTACCGGTTAGACAGCATTATATGTTGGTCATTTACCGTGCCGTTGAAGTCTTTATATGTTATACAAGAGTTATCACTGTCATGATAACTTACAGTAAAATATCCCCCCCCAATGGGCTGACCGAACACATTGTCTATACTGATCAGTGGATCAATCAAATATGCTAAATTAGTTGACATAACAATCCTTTTGTTATATCTATAACTATGATTATATAATCATAGTTTCAAAGTACAATAAAAACGATAGCATTAATATTGCTATCGTTATATAATACTTATTCTATATCAAAAACCGATAACTTATGTATTCTCGAGACTTGCAAAGAAATCATCTTCAGAAGCAGTTGTTGTCGGAGACTGTGTAGATGTTGATTGAACAGCGACAGTAGGCTTTGTAGATTCTGCAGTTTCAGTAATGATATCAGCTACGTTAGTCTGTGTTGCAACGGCGACAGCATTTTGTTGAACAAACCCCCCATTTTCTCCGGCAATCGCAGGAACTTCATCTTTAGTTCCATCAAACTTGTCAAAGAGACGATGTCCAGTCTTAGCCGCGAAATGTCTACGAATTTCATCAGCATTCCAAACTTGATCTACTTTCTTTTCATATTCGTCAAGAGTATAAAGCTTAGATTCAATTTCATTGATCTCGGCTTCAGTAAATTCATGCCCCGTCCCATCGGAAATAGGGCGCTGCCTACCAAACCTAGAACTGTCAAGTTTTGGACCCATTGTGCCCTGTACTGCGATGTAGATAAAGTTTGCACCAGTCTTCCAGTCAAACGGGTTGAATCCGTCTACATGACCTTCTTCAGGGTCGTCATGTCCCTGCATAGCATTTCGAATCATGTCCATGATCTGAATACCATACTCGAAACGATACACCTTTCCTTCAGTTTCAGGGGCATTGTCATTCTTGACAATGTAGATGTTAGACACAAATCGACGACGTGCATTTGAAATGCGAAGTGTACGAGCTTCTTCTTTAGTGTACTTTCCACAAGTGTACAACTTATGGTTATGATCACAAATCGGACAACTTTGTCCAAACTTTTCAAGACATGCACAGCCAAAGAACTTGCCAGGTTCATACTCGTACATATGTGTACGATTTTCAATGAATGGCTTGAATTCATTAGGGTGTGACGGAAGAAAGCGCATTATGACTTCCGCTCGCCCATTCTTATAGACAGGCTTAAAGACGTTCTCGATCTGATATTTTACTCGAGAAGAGGAATCATACTTATGTTCAGCTGTATTCTGAATCGCAGTAAAATAACTACTAAAATCTCGTGTTATTGGCATAATAATTTACTCCATGTGTATTGTTCTTGCCATTCGGAAAACTATAATTGTTCCGTATTCTATGTATAATATAATAAAAGTTCGTATAAAATGTATTAGGTCGTCAACAATTCATTGAACTGTATGCATGAGACATATTTAGACAATGTATTGATTTTGAATATGTCTAATTTCATTCTTGAAAAATCTATACCAGTATCTCTACTATTCATCAAATAAGAATACACTAATAGATTGATTTTCCCTTCTCTAAGCATATCATATAGAATATTTGTCTGATCATTTCTAATCTTGAATACAGATACATCCGCTTTAACAAACTTTGCAAATGCTGTATTATGTCTTTCAGACTCTTTTTGAATACTCATTATCTGTTCTTGAACAGATTTAAGTGAATAGAATTCTGAAGCTTTCTTGAACTTGAAGATAGTGTCAAAAGTGTCTATATTCGGAAATCTTCCAGTTCTAACATATTCACCAAGAAAAAACAATTCTACAGCATGCAATGTAATTTCACACGAACTTATACTGTTCGCTAAGTTTACATATCTGCTAATCACATATCGTCGTAATTGCCATCTATACGGTATGGTTGAATATATCTTGTTAGACACCGTTGGCAATTTAGTTAAGTCGATATGCTTAAATTGCTTATAGCTGAACATCTTTTCAAATCCAGCTAAATGAGCATACAGTAATTCAGCAGTAATCTGCATAGTCTACCTGATAAACTTGTTTATTGCACTAGTAGAAGTTATACTGAACATTCCATGTTTCTTAGCTAGTTCAGAAGTAAGAAGTCCCACGACGTTAGGCTGAAGGAACTTCATCAAGACAGATTCGTCAATAAAATCTGACACTATGTTGACCAATGAATCCACGATGTTGAACTGTTTTTTCTTGTGCAATTCTACAAGCATGCGGTTAAATTTCAACATCGCACTAATATCGCCATTCAGCATTTCATTCAACAATACCGGAAACTTTGACTGTTTGTCAATTGAATCAATGTCAAAGCCGATACTCTTTAGCAGCTTCATAAAAGTTTTGTTTGTCTTGTTTTACTACTGTATTGTATTCTGAATCATCAGAATACAGACTAGCCATAAAGTCATGTTGTAACATATTATACACCCTCTTAAATTATTATGTTAGCTGCGTTCTGCATGCTATGTTCAGTATCAGTAAGCATAATGTCCGACATAGTAGAAGTGTTAGCAGAACTTGTATATCCGTCTACATCCATAATTCTCTGTTTGTCTATACTTACTCTAATAGTCTTGTGTTCACCTTTGTTGTTACCGAATCTCGTCTTAGCAATCTCAACATCATAATAACCATTGTCAAGAAGTTCTTTTGACTGTGTAATCGCTAAGATAGCATCGGCTTTCATAGTCTGGCCAAAAGAATCTGCCGCGTCATTAAGTCCAATATTAGCAGAATCATATCCCCCACGATTGACTTGAGCTCCAGAAACAATAGGGAATGACTCTACCATGCTGATAGAACGAACTTGAGAAGCGATAGTGAGAAGTCTAGTATTAGAGTTCATATTAGGATTGTCTCTACCGTTCGGAATCATACAGCCAATATAGTCCACAAACACAATATCAGGAATAAAGTCTTTTCTCTCTTTAAGCTCTTTAATAAACGCATGAAGATTTAATGCATTAGTTGCCATTTCGGGAAACTCTTTAATATAGAGATTAGACTTAATGACATTCTTATAATTGTTCCAGCATTTCTGATAGTCTTGAAGTGACATTGCCTTCAATTCATCTCTTGACAGGTCGAACAAGTTTTGTGTAATACGCTGACCTATCTTATTTTCTGAATCTTCAAACGTAATGTATAGCACATTGAATCCAGCTTGCAACATATTCTTTGCAAGCGCACACATAATCAGTGTCTTACCCACATTCGTCGGACTCAAAAGCAAAGTCAGTGACTTTTCATGCAAACCCCCTTTCAACAAGTCATCAAGGGCTTTAAGTCCAGTGCCGACCAC
>OQVL01002618.1_pt1 | contig 11006 bp, 8 predicted proteins | sample 1691501 | NCBI WGS metagenome assembly OQVL01 (sample SAMN03418253, study PRJEB22391) | human gut metagenome | biome: human-gut; feature: organic feature; material: feces | host: Homo sapiens | place: Tanzania | collected 2013-01
TGGACACCCACATTTGCGTGTGATCAATAATCACGAGGACTTCGACCACAAGCTCCGCCGTGTGCTTCAAGAGATTTCTAACGTGCTTGAACTGCCTCAACCCATCGAGGAAAGCCGTAAATACATTGTGGAGGTGCAAGGCGAGATTGAGGGTGCTGTGAAGAGCGAAATCACTCAAACCTACCTGGTGGCAGAGCCTAACTGCGAGGTGCGTCTGCGCCGCCGCGAATGGCAAGGAAAGTCGTTCTTCATTCACACCACCACCAAGCGTATTTCGCAGAATGAGCAACTGGTGACCGAGCGTCAAATCAGCAAAAACCTCTACACATCGCTGCTCCAGCAAGCCGACCCATATCGCCAAACTATCGAGAAAACGCGATGCAGCTTTATCTGGAAAGGCCAATACTTCGAGCTCGACAGCTACAAAACTCCATGCAAGGGGCTGGTGATTCTCGAAACCAAAGACGTGGCAGAAGGCGAAGCGGTGAAATTCCCTCCATTCCTGCGTGTGCTTGAAGACATCACCGGCAACAAGCGCTACTACAACTACAACATGGCGTTGAAATAGTGCGCTCACGATCTTAGGCGCAACAATAATAATTCGTGAAAATTTGTGCTAATTTGTGGCTTGGCCTTAAAAACCACAAATTTCCACAAACCATCTTCTTGTTGAATTTCGTTGAATCTGCGTGAGCCTTGATGATATGCGATGATTCATGCCTGCCACAATAAGCGAGGGCGCAAATCACATCACAACGTAGGGACATGCCTCGGCATGTTTCAATGCAAGCACCAATGTATCAGCGCATTGGGAACCGCCCCTTTGGTGTGCTTCAAAAGTCAAGTTTTATGCTGTTACTTGTAATGATTTGGACACCAGTAAACAACAAAGTAACTTTTTCATTATTTATTCGTTTTTGAAGAATTTTGTTTTTCAATAAGTCGCGTGATAATATTGACCAGAAACGTGAGTGATTTATATAATAATACAAATAATAATTGACCAATAGAGAAAAATATGACATTGTTAACATAATGCCACATACCGATTTTTTCCACAAACATATTTATAATGGGAAGATTGATTAATTGTGAATCATAGTTTGTAAAAAAATCGCAAAACAAGAATTGGATGAATATGCAAACCGCAAAACTAATCAACCATACCTTTTTATTTCTCCAATTTAAGATTAAGCGGGCTAAGAAATATGTCACAACACACTGGACTATCATTCCCCCAATAAAATAAGTATAGAATTCTGACCATGCAGTATATGTAAATAACAATAATATCAGAAGAGGATTCATAGCATTGTTCACAGTGTAAGCACTTGCACAAACATGAAGTATTGACAACAACAATACGACAAGGATTTTCCAAAAGTTCTTGTTTTTATTATTCATCGTTTATTTTTGTTTTATAAACTTTCCATTTATATATCTATAAGTTCCCTCAGGAAGATATTTTATGTCATCTAAAAACGACCCAATAGAGTGACCTCCACTTTTGCTTGTTTGTTTCATGAAGCTTGCACCTTCTACCTTATCTGATCCAGCAATAATATCGTCTGTATGCGAAACTTGATATGTAGAGACTCCGTCCACTGCGTGTGCGCTGTTAGGCTGGAATGGCGCAAAATCATATTCACTTATCATTAACCCATTTGCTATTGTTGGATTCTTTTTCGCAAAATCAACTATTGCTTGAACAAATCCTTTGCCAAAAACAGCTCCCGTAATCTGACCATAGATAATTTTTCTGTTCTGGCAATATTATTATATCCAAACAGCGATATAATAATCTTTATCATCTTATAAAGAGGGGAATGTTTATATGGAACATATAGAACGTAAAGCACAAAAAAGTAATGCCACCCTGGCAATCTGCATCACGGCACTGTTTATGGCGCTCAATATTATGATGAGCTCCTTCGGTCTGCCGGTACCGGGCGGTCATTTATATCTCAATGATGTTATCATCTGCACGGCAGCAATTCTGCTGGACGACCCCAAGGCTGCCTTCATCGTCGGCGGCGTTGGTGCCTTCTTGGGCGATTTATTCTTCTACCCAACACCGATGTTCGTTTCTCTGGTTACTCACGGCATTCAGGCTGTAGTCATCTGCCAAGGACGGCAAGGTAAGCTTCAAGGGCGCTGCTCTCGGCGTAATTTTAGGCGCTGTTATTATGGTTGTGGGCTATTCTCTGGGACGTGCTTTTATTTACAGCACACCGCATTATGCTTACATCAAGCTGCCCTACCAGACTCTGCAGGCAGCAGTCGGCGCTGTCGGTGGCCTGATTCTTTGCTTCAAAGCCGGTCTGCTGGAGCGCTTCGACAAAATGTTCCGCAAATAATTTTTACCGCTAACACAAAAGCTGTTGTACGCAAGCAAACGTACAACAGCTTTTTTATTTGTGTCTGCGCGCTGCCCCGGCTTGGGCAGCAGACTACAGACCACAATATTTTGTTGTGAAAATTACAGTGCATCCTTAAACACGCTGCCGCCGATAAATTCGCGCAGGATAGAGTTATTAGGAATAACCTCATCCTCCAACGGCTTAACGTAGCTTAAAATGTTCAGCAGACGGCGCGCAGTAGTGTAGGCCATGCCTGCGGACTGCGGTACAGCACGCAGCAGCGGCTCCGCATATTTTTTCAGCACAGCTAATTCGTAAATCAATGTGGTATTGAAAATAATATCGGCACTGCTCTGGTACGGGAAGATGTATTTTTCTTCACCCTCACGCACGTCGGACCAGGTTTTCAGCGTAGTTTCCGCATCATGCGAACGGAACTGGCTGTCGCGTACCATGCGACGCAGCAGACGCATATCGGTAGTACGGATACGGTTATACTCATCAAAGGACATCGGCGTAAGCGCGCTGACATAAATTTTTATTTTATGTTCCGCCGGTACGGACGGTGTCAGCTTCTCATTCAAGCCGTGGATGCCTTCGATAACCAGCACGGAATTTTCCTGCAGCTGCAGCTCGTTACCGCGATATTCACGGCAGCCGGTGCGGAAATTGTACTTGGGCATTTTCACTTTTTCACCTGCCAGCAAACGCTGCAGATGATCGTTGAACAGCTCCAGATCGATTGCCTCCAGGCATTCAAAGTCATAGCTTCCGTCAGCCTTGCGCGGCGAATCGACCCGGTTTTTATAATAGTCATCCATAGAAATGGCAATCGGACGCAGGCCGTTAACTGCCATCTGAATGCTCAGGCGCTGTGCCGTAGAGGTCTTGCCGGAAGATGACGGACCTGCAATCAGCACCAGCTTCAGCTCATGGTGACTTGCCAGGATATCGGCAATATTAGCCAGCTTCTTTTCATGCAGCGCTTCCGCTACCTGAATAATTTTTTCGGCATAGCCTAAATCAATAATTTTATTGAGCTTGCCCACAGTATTGCAATGAATCATGGCTGACCATTCTTCTGCCTCCTGATAGGCATCGTTAAGGCGCGGCTGGTCTACAAAGGGCGGCAGCACCTGCCAGTTGCCGTCGTCGGGGTAATTGATAATCACGCCGTCAGCGTACGGCAGCAGCTCAAAGTGCGGCACATAGCTGGCATCCGGACACATGGGGCCGAAGAGATAACCGGGGACACCCTCCAAAATGTTAATCGTCAGCACAGTGTCATCCGGCACCTGGGCCAGCAGCGCCAGGTTGTCATCGCTGCAGATGGCGCAGGCCATATCAATAGCCTCGGATTTAGGCAGACGCAGCAGCTTAATAGGCTCCTTGCGTTCTGCCATTTTGTGCATATATTCTTCAATGCTGCGGATATCTTCAGCGGTAAGCTTACGTTCGCTGTTATCCTTGCAGTAGAGTGCGCTTCCCAGAGAGTTGCGCACCTCCAGATGTACATCGGGATAAAGCTTTTTGGTTGCCGCAATCAGCATAAACAGCAGCGTGCGCACATAAACACGCATGCCTGTAGAATTGTTGACCTCGACAAAATCAACTGTGCCGTCAACAGTCAACGGACGCTGCAGGTCACATTCCTCACCGTTATAAAGTCCCATAACGATGGGAGAAGCATATTTATCGCTCAATTTTTGAGCTAAAGGCAGCAGTGTGCTGCCATTCTCTACTTCGATAATTTGTCCATTGGACAACTGCAGCTTAAGCATTTTATTCGCCAACGGCTTGCATTGCAGCGTTGACCTTAGCAGCCATGCCTTTGATTTTCTTCAGCGGTACGGCGCAAACAGCGATACGCACGCCTGCAGCCAGAGGAACTGCAAAAATGTTGTCCTCGTGCAGCTTTTCGCAGATTGCGTCCGGGTTTTTAGCGGGGATAGACAGGAAGAAGCCTGCTACATACGGCAGCATCGGCAGACCGCATTCTTCCGCTTCCTTGGTGAACAGGTCGGCACGTGCTTTAATCATCTGATAATAGTAATCACGCTCGGCGCAAACCTTCGCCAACAGCTCAGGATCGCTGTAAATGGTTGCCAGAGTGCGCATAGCCGGACGGTTGATGTTGGACCAGGTTGCACGGCTGGTGTATTGGTTGATAGCAGCAAACTCGTCAATAACGCTCTTATCGGAGGAAACGCCGATCATAGCGCCGGTACGCTGACCGTACATGGTGAAGCCCTTGGACATGCTGTAGCCTACAATACAGAGAATGTTGGCAGGCAGGCCGGAGAGCTTTTTAAAAATTTTGCGTACTTCTTCTTTTTCACCAGCATAATCAATGTATGCAACATCCAGGAAGAAAACGATGTTTTTGCCCGGTACGGCAGCTTCCTTCAGAATTGCCAGCACGCCGTCCATATCCTGCTCGCTCAGGCTGTAGCCGGTCGGGTTATGCGCCGGAGTATTCAGCAGATACAGCAGGTTATCCTGCTTAGCAAGCAGCTCGTCAACCTTTTCCTTCAAAGCAGGCAGGTTGAACTTGTTGTTTTCATCCAACATTTTATAGGTGGTGAAATTGCGGCCCATATCCTGGCACAGCACCTTGTAAGCACCCCAGTACCAGTCGGAGCAGAGCACGGTATCACCGTTGTCGGTGTAGTTCCAGATAGCATGGTGGATAGCACCGGTGCCGCCTGCGGTTGCTACTGCGGAAATATAGCCTTCCGGACGGGAGTTGCCGAAAGCGGCAGTCAGTACGCAGTCCAGATATTCAGGCAGACCGCTGATAGGTGCGTAAGCAATCATTTCGTTAGTGGAAAGACCGCGGAAAACCTCTTCTACAGTCGGCAGGCAAACGAGCTTTTCATCCTCGTCCAGAATAGCGCCGATGGTAGCGTTGGTAACGGCATCCTTGCCGTATTTGGCAGCTGCTGCCACAGCAGCTGCGTTAGCACCGAAAATTTTATCTTGGGCAGATTTACCCTTAGCGTGTTTTGCAGCAATACTCATAGTCATAGTTAACTACTCCTTTCAAAATTACAAATCAATAACCGTAGCGCCGCTGCCACCGGCCTCCAGCGCCGCCGTTTCCAGCTTTTTGACAAAGCGGTTGGTCGACAGATACGCTGTCAGTCCGGCGCGCAAGGCACCGGTTCCCTTGCCATGGATGAGGCGCAACTGGCCGATACCGGCAATCAGAGCATCATCGATAGCTTTATCTACAACGGGAATTGCTTCATCAAGCGTCATCCCGCGCAAATCAATTTCCTGTTTGGCACTGCCTGATTTGGCAATAAACATCTGGTGTGCGTAATTGGCAGCAGCATTCTTGCTGAAGCCCTTGCGCTTTTTAGGCGCAGCATCGGTATGCGCCGGCTGTGCCTTGGTCAGCAGGCATTTTTTTGCCGGCACAGTCATTTTCAGGATACCAACCTGCACTGTTACATCATTGCCATTGACATCGGTAATAATGCCGTTCTTCCCTAAGGAAACGACAAAGACATTCAGGCCCTTCTTCGCCGTCTTGGCAGATAACGGTGCGCCCTCCGGCAGCGGTGCGTCCTCGCTCAGTGTTTTGTTGAGCTTCTTGCGCGCTTCCTCTGCCGCCTGCTCCAGGCGCTTCGTATCGAAGTCAGCCTTCATAGAGCGCAGCTCCTTCAGTACGGCTTCGGATTCACGGCGGCTGCGGCGGTAAATTTCATCCGCCTGCTCACGCGCCTTGCGCAGCATTTCATTCTTGCGGCGCTCAAACTCGCTCTTGGAATAAGCCAGCGCGTTGCGCAGCTGCTCGCTTTCACGACGCAGGTCTTCAATCTCCTTGCTGCCGCTTTCATAACGGCGACGCTCGCTGTCCAGCTCCTGCAGTACATTTTCCATATGTACATGCTCCTGGTTCAGCAGCTCGCCGGCATTTTGGATAATATCCTCAGCCAGACCCAGACGGCGGCTGATATTGAAGGCATTACTGCTTCCCGGTACGCCCATCAGCAAGCGATAGGTAGGACGCAGTGATACGGGGTCAAACTCCACGCTGGCATTTTCCATGCCCTCGTGACCGTAGGCAAAGGTTTTCAGCTCGCTGTAGTGAGTTGTTACCATCGTCAGCACGCCCTGCTCATACAGGTGCTCCAGCATCGCCATAGCCAGCGCAGCGCCCTCATTCGGGTCCGTACCGGCACAGATTTCGTCAATCAGTACCAAATCTCCTGCCTTGACCTCGTTTAAAATGCTGATTAAATTCGTCATATGTGCGGAGAAGGTTGACAGGCTCTGCTCAATGCTCTGCTCATCGCCGATATCCGCATAAACTGCGCGGAACACCGGCATTTTTGCACTGCTTGCGGGGATAAACAGACCAATCTGCGCCATCAGCGCAAAGAGGCCGACTGCCTTCAGCGCTACTGTTTTACCGCCGGTGTTAGGGCCGGTAATCAGCAGCATCGTGAATTTATCGCCCAGCTGTACGTCCAAAGGCACTACCGTATCTTTAGGCAGCAGCGGATGACGTCCCTGCGCAATTTCTACGCCGCCGGACAGCACCAGCATCGGGCGTACCGCATGCTGCTCCTGCGCCAGCAAAGCTCTGGCGCAGATAACGTCCAGCGTAGTAAAGATTTCCAGCGAAGCCAGCAACGCCTTCGCCTCCGCGCCCACGTTCTGCGTAAGCTGACGCAGAATACGCTCGATTTCCTCGTGCTCCTCTGCAACATAACGCTTGATATCATTGTTCAGATTGACAACAGCCAACGGCTCGATAAACAGCGTTGCACCCGTACCGCTCTGGTCATGCACAATGCCGGGGAAGTTCATCTTATATTCCTGCTTTACAGGGATAACGTAACGGTCGCCGCGCATCGTCACGATGTTATCCATGAAGTACTTCTGGTTGTTGGGGTCATGCAGAATGCTGTCGAGCTTTTCCTTCACGCGGTTTTTGGCAATCTGAATCGCAGTATGCAGACCGCCAAGCTTCGGTGAAGCGTTGTCCTTGATTTCGCCATGCTCGTCAATCGCACTGCCAATCTGCTTTTCCAGACGGCCGAACTGTGTAAGCTCCGCACCGTATTCAGCCAGATTAGGCGCAGTTTCCGCATTTTCCGTAGTAAAATCCTTCATCGAAGCAAAGGCCTGCACCGTTGTCTGGATATGCTGCAGCTCCTCCGGCTCCAGAACGCTGCCAAGCTCCGCGCGCTTCACATCGGCAGTAATATTGAACGCACCGCCGAAGGGGAAACGTCTGCCTTCATCCAGAATGCGCAGCGCTTCCGCAGTTTCCTCCTGCAAGCGCTTAACCTTACTGAATTCACTTTCAATCTGCAGGGAAATTATCGCCTGCTTGCCTAAAAAGGTTGCGGCCTTGGAGGCCAACATATTTTTTACTTTATCAAATTCTAATGTCTTTACAGCAAAGCGTGCCATAGTTTTTTGCACCTCTAAATCTAAATCATAATATATTATTATAGCATATTTGCAAAGCTTTGTGCTACTGCCTGCAACAGCTATTCCCTCTTACCGAGGCTGCATAAAAACGTAATCCGTTGAAAGCGCAGGCATCACTTGGCGATAAAAAGCTCGCCGTCACGCTCGTAGGCATAGCATTCCTGCTGCAAAACACGGGCAATGCGCACAAAGTCATCTGCTACATTGGCAGCGGTATAAGCCACCAGCAGCTTTTCCGCATAGCTGCGTCCCTTATAATAGCCCACGGCATCCTGCACGAAAAAGCCGTCCGTACGCTTATACAGCACCTCAGCAAACTCATCTATCACCTGCTGCCACGGAGCAGACTTCAAAGCACCGTTCTCATAAACAGCGCAGGGAATATGAAAAACGTATCTGTGCACTAAGGCAACCTCCTTCAACCCTCTTTATCCAAAAACGGCCACCGGCAGACGCTTTGCTGCCAATGGCCGTTTATTTTCTGACTCACTGCAACAGCAGCTCAGAGCTACACTAATTTAGTTTTCGTGATGGCGTTCCTTGTTCTTGCGAACATACTCCATGATAATGCCGGCTGTTTCTTCAATCGCACGGTTGGAAACGTTGATAATCTGGCAGTGCAGACGGCGCATAATGCCCTTAGCGTAAGCCAGCTCGTCATCAATACGCTTCATATCGGCATAAGTCGCAGTATCGGACAGGCCCATGGTTTTCAGACGCTCGCTGCGGATTTCGTTCAGCTTGAACGGGTCAATCAACAGGCCGATAATCTTATACGGCGGTACCTTGAAGAGTTCTTCAGGCGGAGCCAGCTCCGGTACCAGCGGCACGTTGGCAACCTTAATCTGCTTATGCGCCAGATACATACTCAGCGGAGTTTTGGAGGTACGGGAAACGCCGATAATAACAACGTCCGCTTTCAACAGGCCCAGAGGATTTTTGCCGTCATCGTATTTAACAGCAAATTCCACAGCCTCAACACGCTTAAAGTATTCGTGGTCCAGAGAGTGAATCAGGCCGGCCTGATTTTTCGGCAGCAGACCGGTAGACTTTTCGATGGATTTCAGCATCGGTCCCAAAACGTCAACTACCTCAACATCACTGCTCATAGCCTTGTCCGCCATATGCTCGCGCAGCTCCGGCGATACGATTGTGTAGCAGATAACCGCATTATTTGTTGCAGCCTCTTCTACAATTTTATCAATTTGTTCCTTGTCCTTTACGTAAGGAACACGGATAACATCAAATTTTTCTTCTACGAACTGACTGGTGGTTGCCTTAACTACGGACTCCGCAGTTTCACCAATAGAGTCAGATACAGCATAAATAACCGGATTAAGCTTCGTTATTATGATAATTACCCCCCTTACCCTCAGCCAGATCTACCAGCAGACGAGTAAAATTAGTTTTTGTGATACGTCCCAGCACCTGATACATGCGCTTCTTTTCATCAATGATTTTTACTACCGGCAGACAGTCGATTTCATTGTCAATCAGTCTGCGAGCTGCCGAAGCGGCAGGCTCATCCGGAGTAGCTACGATGATTTTGGAAATCGGCGTCATTACCATAACCACGGGAATATCACGCAAATCATTATTATTGATAGCAGCCTTCAGTAAATCCTTTCGCGATAAAATGCCGTTCAGCATGCCTTCCTCATCCAGCACGAACACCGTTCCGACATCCTCAAGGAACATGGTAACAACTGCTTCGTAGGCGCTCTTGTCATGTTTAATCGCTACCGGTACCGACTGCAGATCCTGCACAGTAATAGCAGAAATTTCTTCCATCAGCATACCCAAAGTATTTTTACCGGTATAAAAATAACCAACCTTCGGTCTCGCATCAAGAATACCGCCCATAACAAGGATTGCCAGATCACTGCGTAAGGCAGCGCGGGTTACATTCAGCCTTTCGGCTATATGCTCGCCGGTAATAGGTCCGTCCAGACGTACAATTTCAGCAATTTGCTTCTGCCTGTTGCTTAAAGCTATGATCTTCACACCCTTTCTGTCTAATACAATAGTCTATAATATAGGTATAGTATACACTATTAACAGAAAAAATGCTAGATTGCGACACAAATAATTTCTGCAAATTTTAGCTGTATAGCTTAAATTTCTAATTGTGTTATTTTTATCTGCGCCCCTTGTCCTGACCGTGACCGCTGGGAATGTAATAGCGCGTTCCCACCAGCTCATCCGGCAGGTACTGCTGCTCCACCCAGCCTCCGGGGAAGTTGTGCGGATATTTGTAATCTATGCCGTGTCCCAGCTTGGCAGCACCGGGATAATGCGCATCACGCAAATGCTTAGGCACGCTGCCGCAATTTTTATTACGCACATCAGCGCGCGCGTTCGCAATGCCCATATACGAAGCATTGCTCTTGGGCGCGTTGGCGATGTAGCACACCGCCTCAGCCAGCGGAATCTGCGCCTCCGGCATTCCCACACGCTCCACCGCCAGCGATGCGCTGACAGCAACATTCAGTGCCATCGGATCAGCATTTCCCACATCCTCTGCGGCACAGATCATGATTCTTCTGGCAATAAAGGTAACATCCTCCCCGGCATACAGCATTCTGGCCAGATAGTAGGCCGCTGCGTCCGGGTCAGAGCCACGCATGCTCTTGATAAAAGCCGATATGGGGTCATAATGGTTGTCTCCGGTCTTGTCATACCTAAGTACCCGCCTCTGAATACATTCCTGCGCAACCTCAAGCGTCAGATGGATCTTTCCATCCTCGCTCCGGTTGGTCGTCATAACACCCAGTTCCACCGCATTGAGGGCATGTCTTGCATCTCCCCCGGAAAGCTCTGCCAGAAATTCCAGTGCATCCCCGTCAATCTCCGCCTCATAGGCTCCCATTCCGCGTTCCCGATCATAAACAGCCCTCTGGATCAGAGTTTTGATATCCTCTTTAGACAGCGGCTGCAGTTCAAAGACAATTGAACGGGAGATCAGGGCACTGTTCACCTCGAAATAAGGATTCTCTGTTGTGGCTCCGATCAGGATCAGCGTACCATCCTCCACAAACGGAAGCAGGTAGTCCTGCTGACTTTTGTTAAAGCGATGGATCTCATCAATGAACAGGATGGTTTTCTTTCCATACATCCCGCTCAATTCCTTCGCCTTATTCACGACCTCCTCCATATCCTTCTTGCCGGCAACGGTCGCGTTGATCTGTGTAAACT
>OQVL01002619.1_pt1 | contig 11005 bp, 13 predicted proteins | sample 1691501 | NCBI WGS metagenome assembly OQVL01 (sample SAMN03418253, study PRJEB22391) | human gut metagenome | biome: human-gut; feature: organic feature; material: feces | host: Homo sapiens | place: Tanzania | collected 2013-01
TTTTTTAAATAGTAGTTTAGAGATTTAAAACAAAAAATTTTTACATGCGTTTGCCCTGCACTCCTAGAACAGAATCCTCTTTGCTTATTTCCAAAAATGGCTCGCCTACCAAAACGTTCGCAATTCCGTCTACGCTCCACATTATTGCGGCAGCCCAAAAAGCGAGCGTCGTTGTAAAAAGAGGCTTGGTAAATTTTTTTAAGCGGGAAGTTTTTGAATTTTCCGCGCCGTCAGTTTTTTTTGAGACAAAGAACAGCACGGAAAACACAATCGCCGCGGCAACTGCAATCAGAAGGCACATCAGACAGCCGCCCCGGAAAGTCCAATTCCGTCTGCTGATTTTTTCTTCAAATTTTTCACTAATGCCGAGATTCCGATTCCTGCCGCCCAGACCACAGTTGTAAGCAGAGCCATTCCAACTCCTACGGTCGCCATTTCACGCAGCATTTCAGGAATTTCAGCCGGATTTTTCATTGCCGTTAAAAATGGCGGAACAAGGCTGATTTCACCGTGATACAAATGCTCGACTGCAAGCAGAAAACTTCCGCCGTAAAGCATTTTCTCAAGGATTCTGAATTTTTCTTTAAGCACTGCGATTTTCTGATTTTTCGTCATTTCCGCCTCATTGATGACAGAATCCGCATTATGCTTAAAAGCAATTTTCTTAACGGCTGTAAGAACAACAGCCTCCGCCAAAGGAACAGTAAAACATGCCATAATTTCCTCCCAAAAAAACTCAATGAGAAAATTTCAATTTTCGATTTGAGTTTTTTAGTTGTTTCGCAACGCAGTAAACTCGCAACGCAAGTTTCCAGCGAAAACAACAGTTGATATATGAGGATGTCCAATAAGTTCTGAATGTCATTGCTGAACAATTTCTAAATGATTGTAATATATGCATTTAGAATTTCGGGTCAAGTCTATAAAAGCCTATGAATGACAAAAAAGATACTTATTGGACATCCCCGTAAACAAAAACCTTGACGCTATCTTGGGCAAAGTTTTTGTTATTCCTCCAAATTTTTATGAAATATCATTTAGTACAAGCGCACTCATTCACAATTTTGTTGTAAACTTCGCCGAATGGCTTTTTTGTTTTTTGCGCAATCCGCGAAACTCTTTCGTATTCCGGATAAAAACGTTTTTCGCCGTACACGTCCACGACTTTCACTTCCGCCTTTTCTCCAAAAACTTCTACCGAACACTCCGAACGAGCAAGGCAGGTACGTTCCATTTGCGACATTCTGATTCCGATTGTCGTTGTATGCATAAAAATGATTTTTTCCATTTTCGCCGCATCTTCAAGCCTGCAAAGCACAACCAGAAGCCACGCCGGCCGGTTCTTTTTCATAAAGCACGGAAGATAGTGAACATCAAGCGCACCCGATGCAAAAAGCTCATCCATCACAAAGCCCAACGCCTCGCCGGTTGAATCGTCAATGTTCGTCTCAAGTTTTATAATCTTGTCGTGAAAAGCGGAAGTAAGCTGATTTTCAGGATTGTTTTTTTCCTCTGTTTCAACAAGCATCGCACGAACAATGTTCGGAACGCCGTAATCCCGTTTCCCTGCTCCCATTCCGATTTTTTTAAGCACAAAATTTTTCGGCAGACTAAATTCCGTTGCAACCGCAGCAACAAAAGCCGCCCCAGTCGGAGTAACAAATTCGCCGCGCTCCCCAGTTATTTTTAGCGGAACATAATATTCCTGCATAATGTTCGCGACCGCCGGAACTGGAACAGGAAGAATTCCGTGCTGACATCTTACAGTTCCCGTTCCCTCGCACAAAAACGGAACAAAAACTTTTTCAACGTGAAGGCTGTAAAAGCAGACCGCAAGCGCAATCACGTCAACGACAGAATCGACCGCGCCGACCTCATGAAAGTGAACTTCCCCAACCGGCTTTGAATGAGCCTTGCTTTCCGCCTGTGCGATTATCTCAAAAATTTTATGCGCAAGTTTCCGCGCGTTTTCTGTCATCTCTGTCTTGTCGATTATTTCAAGAACATCATGCAGATTCCGGTGCTCGTGGTGATGAACTTGTTCATAGTGAACTTGTTCACCGTGAACTTGTTCACCGTGATGAATTTCATGCTGTGCCGCGTGAGAATGTTCTTCTGCCTCAGAATGATGATGGGTATGCCCGTGGAAATGTTCGCCATGCCCGTGATTATGTTCCGCGCTCTCATGTCCAAAAAGATAGTTCATGTCGTGATCGTGGTTTTCGTGTTCTGAATCCAAAATCACGTTGAAATCAAGGCAGGAAACGCCGTTTTTTTCCACGCGCTTTATTTCAGTTTTAAATCCTTTTACCGGAATGCTCGCCAAAGCCTTTTCAAGAGCCGTTCTGTCCGCACCTGCATCAAGCAAAGCTGCAACCGCCATGTCGCCTGAAATTCCATAGTTACATTCAAGATATAAATCGCTCATTTTTCACCTGCCTGATTTTTTACGCTTCCACTGATTGCAAGACGGTTTATCTGCGTCGCGATGTAGCCAGCACCGTAGCCGTTGTCTATGTTCACAACGCTAATTCCGTTTGCACACGAGTTTATCATTGTCAAAAGAGCCGAGATTCCGCCCAAGTTCGCGCCGTAACCAACCGAAGTCGGCACTGCAATAACAGGAACGCTCACCAAGCCGCCAACAACGCTTGCAAGCGCGCCTTCCATTCCGGCAACAGCGACAACAACATTCGCCTTTTCAAGTTTTTCAGTCTGAGAAAGCATCCTATGGATTCCAGAAACACCGACATCAAAAATGCGCTCGACATACGAGCCGAAAAATTCCGCAGTCTGGGCAGATTCTTCTGCAACAGGAATATCCGCAGTTCCAGCCGTGCAGACCGCAATGTTTCCAATAAGTTTTTTCTTTTCGCCCTGAACTTTTATAATTCTTGAAACGCTGTCGTAAGTCGCCTGCGGAAGAATTTCCTTTACAAGCTCAAACTGCTCTTGAGTTGCACGAGTTCCAAGAACTTCGCCATTCGCTTCAAAAAGCCTTGAAAAAATATCTTTCAAAAACTCATTTCTTTTTCCCTGGCAAAAAACAACCTCGCCAAATCCAGTCCGCTCTTTTCGTCCTGTGTCAAGTTTTGTAAATCCCAAATCGCAAAAAGAATCTTTCATTTTAAAGCCTCGTTCATTGCGCCGGTTCTGTAGCCCTGCAAGTCAAGCGAAACGTACAAGAAGCCAAAACTTTTTAATGCACCCATAATTTCTTCCCGGAGCAAAAATGCCTTTTCCATTTCCGCAGGGGAAACTTCGATTCTTGCAAGGTTTTCGCCGTGGATTCTTACCCTAAGCTGACAAAATCCTTTGTCGAGCAGAAACTGTTCAGCCTTGTCAACCATCGAAAGCTTTTTATCGCTGATTTCTTCGCCATAAGGAAAGCGTGAAGAAAGGCACGCGAACGACTGCTTTTTCCAAGTCGGAAGATTCATTTCCTTTGAAAGCGTGCGGATTTCAGCCTTATACAATTTGCAATGACGCAGCGGACTTTTTACGCCAAGTTCCGCGACAGCCTGCAATCCCGGCCTGTAATCTCCATTGTCGTCCATGTTGCTTCCCTCGCAAACAAAAGCGATTTTATTTTCTTTAGCAAGCACGATGATTTTTGTAAAAAGTTCCTTCTTGCAGAGATAGCAGCGGTTCTTTGGATTCTGGCGGAATTCCGGAATATCAAGCTCTTCCGAATCCACGGTAAAATGACGGATTCCTTCTTTTTTGCAAAATTCCTCCGCCTCATCTGCCTCACGCTTTGGAAAACTGCAAGATTTCACCGTAACCGCAACCGCATTTTCGCCAAGAACATCGTGCGCAACTTTCAACAAAAATGTTGAATCAACTCCGCTGGAAAACGCGACCATCACGCTTCCAAGCGAACGAAGATAATTTTTAAGATTTTCAAGTTTTTCGTTGATTTCCTTTTCAGCCATATTTTATCTTTCCTTGTCCTTTATCGGCATTTACAAAATCAGATTCACAACAAATCCTATCAAAAACGAGAACAGAATCACGTATACTATATAGAAGAAAAAGTGTTTTGCTCCAAGCGCAATTTTAAGAGCGCCAAGATTCGTAATTTTTGTTGAAGGTCCTGTGAGCATAAAAGCCGCCGCGCTTCCCGCGCTCATTCCGTCGCTAAGCCATTGCTGCAAAAACGGAATTGTGCCGCCGCCACAAACGTAAAGCGGAACTCCGACAGTCGCCGCCATAAGAACACCGAACGCCTCGTTTCCCTTGCCGAAAACTTTCGCCATCGCATCCGCCGGAACATAACGCTGAAAAACCGCCGAAAGCGCGATTCCAAGCAGGAACATCGGGCAAGTCGCCATCACATTCCGCCCAAGATTTTTTACAAATCTAAAGAAAATGTTCGGGTCGGTGTCATGGTTGTGCGGTTCTTCAAAAGATGAAAAATCAAAGTAAGATTTGCAGTCCTTTTTGCAGTAGAAAACACGCACAAGAAGCCCGGCAACAATTCCCATCAAGAAGCAGCCTGCAATCCGCACAAAAAGCATTTTCCGTCCAAGCGCCGCCGAATAAATAATCAGCTGAGGATTCAGAAGAATCGAGCTCATCATAAATGCGGCAAGAAAATCGTCCTTTATTCCCTTGCGTGAAAAAGCCGCGCAGATTGGAATCGTTCCGTACATGCAGAGAGGACTTGCGACTCCTAAAAGAGAAGCGAAAACAATTCCCGCGATTCCCGGAACTTTTTCACCCAAAATTTCCGCCGCCCTGTGGATGTAGTTTTTTGCGAAAACCGACACCGCAGAGCCAATCAACATTCCAAGCACCCAGTACCAGAAAATCTGACGCAGCTGCAGGTCAAAATAATACCAAAGATAAACCGCTTCACGCTGAATGATTTCTAACATTTTCTTCCGTATCTATTTTACTTAATCTCAACAAGGCGGTAGTTTCTTGTGCCTTTTCCAAGTCCGATTTCTGCGGCGTGCTCCAGTGCGTGCCGTCCGTTGCGCTGTTCAATTCTGTTTATAAGGGATTTTGCGGAATCTCCTTCCTTGTTCTTGTAAGTGTAAATCATGTCGATTGCAGCCTGGTCAATTGCAAGCGGGTCTGTTGAGGCAAGAATTCCGATGTCCTTCATTTCAGGCTCGTGCGGGTGTCCGTCGCAGTCGCAGTCAATTGAAATTCGGTTCATAACGCTCACAAATGCGATTCCTTTTTCGTTTCCCATGTAGTCGCAAACGCCTTTTGCAGCTTCCGCCATGCTTTCAGTGAACAAATCCTGATTCGCAGAGCCTTGAGTAAATCCCCAAAATCCGCCGTCAAGGCTTCTTCCGCCAGAATGAATCAAAGCCTTGCCCGATTTTTTTGATGAAGTTCCGCTTCCGAATCCGATTGAAAGATTCTTGATTGCGCCGCCGAATCCCGCCATTGCGTGTCCTTTAAAGTGCGACAAAACCAGATACGAATCGTAATTCTTGAAATGCGAGCCGACATAATCGACTTTCAAGTTTTTCCGCCGTTCACAGGAATTTCCATCTCGCCGTTCTCGTCAAGCAAATCGAAAGGCGCGATTTCCAAAAATCCGTGGTCTTTCACAACCTGCTTGTGCATCGCGTTAGAGGCGCGGCTTCCGCCGTAGGCTGTGTTACATTCAACGATTGTTCCAGAAAGCTCGTCCTTTACAAGTTTTCCAATCAAAGAAGGACGAAGATAATTTGAAGCAGGAGGCTCGCCAGTGCTGATTTTTACGCCGACTTTTCCGTGCGGCTGCCAGCCCATCGCCTTGTAGACTTTTACAAGACTTTCCGGCGTAATTTCGCGCGTAAAATAAACGACCGGCGCGTTTTTATCCGAAGTTTCATAAGTCTTGTAGTTTTCAGCCTGAGCAAAAAGAGCAAATGCAGAAGCAAAAACCGCAAGCAAAGAAAAAATCCGTTTTTTCATAATTCCTCCAAAAAACTCAATGAGAAAATTTCAATTTTCGATTTGAGTCTTTTAGTTGTTTCGCAACGAAGTGAGAAACAACAGTTGATAAAAAAGTTTGACGCTATTTCAGGCAAAGTTTTTATTACATCCTCCAAAGCGTGTCAAAAAAAACTATATAAAATTAGAATGAATTAAAACTGAATTAGTTACAAACTGTAACTAAAAATATATTTAATACAATTAACGTAATTTGCCAGCCTACTTTCCTAGCCAATCGCTCACCGCTTTTTTTACAGCAGCAGCATTGTTCTGGGCGGTTGTTCCGCGGATTGCAAGGACGCTTTCAACTGTAGCGTTCGGCTCGGCTTTTTTCAGCTTGCCCTGAGTTCCTGCCGCGCCGCTTCCTTCGTGAGTGCAGAACGGACGGATTGTTTTTCCGCTCAAATCAACTGCATCCAAAAAAGTGTAGATGCACATCGGAGCGTCGCCCCACCAAATCGGGTAGCCGATAAAAACCGTATCGTACTGAGCCATGTCCGGGATTTCCACAGAAAGCGCAGGTCGCTCATTTGCGCGGATTTCCTTCATAGCCTCCTCGGTCGTCGCCTTGTAGTCTTCCGGATATTTTTTCACCGTCTTAAGCTCCAGAATATCCGCCCCTGTCTGGAAAGCAATCTCCTTTGCCACCTTAGCGGTATTGCCTTCAGTAATCGTGCCAACGCCGTACTGCTCGCCAGTCTTTGAATAATAAACCACAATCGACTTTGCGTTTGCAAAACTTGCCATCATCAAAACTCCTAAAATAAAAATCAGCTTTTTCATGTTTTCTCCAAGATAATTTTTTCCGATAATTTGTCTCACTTTTCTATAAGAATAATCCGCCGCAAATAAAATTTAAAATGCAATTTTTTTATATTCAGAATAACTTTCATTTATGACGTGAATTTTACTCATCAAGTCCTTTTTCTTTTAACCAGTTTTCTATGTGATTCGCAATCTGAACGTTGTTCAAGTCCGAAAAAAGAAAATGGGTGTTTCCGTAGATTCCGGCTTTTGGAAGGTCAACAATCGTAACGTCTCCGCCGCGGCTGTTGGCAATTTCCGCGAATTTGTATGCTGTCGTCTTTACCGCATACCAGAAATCTTCTCCGGGATGAGGAGAATGTGCGTCAGGAATATTATCCCCAAAATAAACCACAATCGGAATTTTTGTAAGTTTTTCAAAATCGTCATCGCTGACGGTCATTGTCGGAAAATTCACATAAAGATTCTCAATTGCTTCAGGAACATCACTTTCTGGAAAAACAAACGAGCCTGGCTCAAGAGCAACAATCGCCTTGACATTTTTATTTCTGATTGCGCTTCGCCAGCCGATATTTCCGCCTGCAGAATGTGTAAAGAAAACCGAATTTCCTGCACGTTCAAAAACTTCGTCAAAGGCTTTTAATGTAGATTCAAGGGGAACGCTTCCAATGCTCGGAGTCATAAGATTGTAGAAATTATCCAGAGATTTTTTGTCATCTGGAAACGCAGTTCTTTCATAAAGATTCGGCCAAAGCCCAAGACGGAACTGCTCAAAGCGCATTTGGTCGGTAAAATCCGGATTTACTGTTACAGGAACAGAACTCTGCGAAGCCTGTCCTCTCCTCGGCTGGTCAACAAGATAAACGCTATAGCCGTCACGCAAAAATATCGACTGAAAGCCTTCCCTTCCGTCTGGAGTTGTTCCCCAGCACCTTGAAGACTGGCCGTTTCCATGCAGAAAAACAATGCTGTTCTTTTTATGATTTCCAGGAATCTGATAAAAAACGCTCGCAAAATCCGCATGAATCGTCTGCCCGGAAAAAGAGCCAAAAACGTTGTCAGGGTCAAACTCGCCTGAATTAGAGGTGACAATTCCGCCGGCAGCAAAATTTCCCTGTTCCAAAAGCGAAATTGCTTTTGGATTGGTTGTTGCACAAGAAAAAAATAATGCTTCAAAAACTGCGGCAAAGCAGACTGCAAAAAAAGTTTTCTTAATATTTTTCAAAATCATTTTCATAATTCCTCCAGATAAACTTCCAAATTTCTAATAATTGATTTTTACATCCTTGAACCTTTGTGCGCTTTCCCATGTTCCTGTGTAGAATCTTTGCTCGCGGTTGAGAGAGCGCATTGTTTTCATGTCATCATCGGAAAGTTTGAATCCGTAAACCGCGATGTTTTCCGCAATGTGGGCGGGATTTCTTGCGCCCGAAATCGTGCTGAATCCTTCCTGAACGTGCCAGCGTAAAATTATCTGCGCCGGGGATTTTCCGTATTTTTTTGCAAGAGATTTTATTGTTTCATCGGCAAAAAGCGTTTCATTTCCTTTTCCGCTTCCGCCAAGAGGAAACCAGCCTTCAATGGCAAGATTTTTTTCCGCGCATTTTTTTCTGAATTCAATACGCTGCGCATAAGGATTCAATTCAATCTGAACAATCACCGGCTTTATCTCTGCCTTTGCACATACATCCTCAAAAACTTCTTCATTTAGGTCAAAATTTGAAAGCCCGATTGCCCGGACTTTTCCCTGACGCACCGCTTCCTCAAGCGCGCGGTAGCCTGCCATGTAGTCGCCCACAGGCTGATGAAGATAAACTAAATCCACGTAATCCGTTCCAAGCCGCTCAAGCATTTTGTCGATTGACTGCGCGCCGTTTCCATTGCTGTAATCCGTAGGCCAAAGTTTTGAGGTAATCCAGATTTCCGAGCGGGGAATTCCGCTTTCCTTGATTGCCTTTGCAATTCCGCGCTCATTTCTGTACGCATGGGCAGTGTCAATATGCCGGTAGCCGTCTTTTAAGGCTACAAGAACCGCATCATGAACCTGCTGTTCGCTAGAGCCGTAAGTTCCAAGCCCGAACTGCGGAATTTTAAGTCCGTTGCTAAGCTGAATCGTCGCATAATCTTCTTTTAATTTCATTTCAGAATCCTCCGCAAAAGCAAATGCGCCCCAAAAAAACGCCGCCACAAAAACCGACGCAATAAAAACTGATTTTTTCATTCTGATTTTCTCCATTTCTGTTCGTTTTTACTTTATGATCTTTATCATTTTGAGCCAGGCAAGAAATTCCTGTGGCCATAAAGCGTTCGTGTACGGCTCGTGCCCCATTCCAAAATTGTGTCCGCCCTGACCAAAAAGATGAAGCTCCGCAACTCCGCGTTTCTGCCAAGCCTGAATGACCTCAAATCCGCTCTGACCAGAAAGCTCATCATCACTAGACATTGCGGCAAAAAGAGGGGGAAGCTTTTCCGGCATTTTTCGCATAACAAGCTGGCCATAAATCGAGCCGATAAAATCCGCACGGCTTTCAACCGGAGCAGATTCCGCATTGTAAACGGCAAGCAACGCTCCTGCAGAAAATCCCACAATTCCAATCTTATCCGGCTGAACATTGAATTCCGCGGCACGCTCACGCACAAGTTTTACAGCGGCGCAAATATCTTCAAAAGCAAAATCCGGAGTCTGCGGCGCATAGTTTCCGCTCAAGCCGCCAGCACGGTAGCCCGCCATTTTTTCAGCCACAAAAGCCTGATGCTCAGCCTCATAACGCGGAGTTTCCTCAGTGCGATACTTCAAGACAAAAGCCGCAAATCCCTGCTTCTGAAACCATTGTGCCGCCTCAAAACCGCCGCTTCCAAAAGTATGATGCAAAAACGCACCGCCCGGCGCAATAATCACAGCCGCCCCATTCGCTTTCCTTTTCGCCGGAAGATACGGAATCAGCGCAGGATTTTTCACATTCCGCACAAACTGCCCCCGCCCTTCAATTTCGTACCACTGCTCAGTTTCCGCCGAATCAGGCTTTCCATAAAGATAAATCTGGTTCTTAAACTCAGGAGCCTTGATATATTTCACTTCCTGGGCATTCGCCCCAGCGGAAAACACAACCGCCGCCGCAAAAGGCAACAAAATCTTTTTCATAAAACCTCCAGGATAATATGGGCGTTCCCCTCGCTCCGCTCGGGTCGGGCTATCCGTGGTTGCGCTGCCGCTTCATTGTTTTGTTCTGGTTTCGACAAGCTCAACCGACATAAAACAACGGCTAAGCCGCCACTCCTATCCCTAACGCACAAGCATCGTCCTCTGCCGAATTTTTCATCTGAAAAGAATAATAATTCATCTGTAATAAAAAAGTCCAATCGAATTATTGAATTAGCAATAAAGAAATTTTATCAATTTTAGATAGGAATTGATTTGAAATGGAGAAAAGATAAAAAAACAGCCCCTGCCGAAAAGCAGAAGCCGCATAAAAAAATAGCATGACAAAAACACAATGAGCGAGCGGCAACTGCAAATTCCGCATCATGCATTGCTCATTGCGAATTATTTATTGCAAGCTGAAATCACTTTCCGCGCTTTGAGACAGTCGCGTTCGCCTTTGTGATTTCAACCTCGCACTTTACGGCGAAGTCCTTGTAGTCCGCAAGAGGCGAAACCGCAGAAAGATACGGCACGAGCTTGTCGTTCAGAACGGAAACAAGGCTCTTCTTCACCGATGTCGCGCTCTCGCCCCTACCCACGCTCGCATGGGTGTAGTCGTCGTTCGCCTTGTTGAAGCTGTCCTGGGCCGCCCTCAGCTCTGAAACAAGCTCGCCAACTCCGTCCAGTGCCGCAACGTCAGAAGCAAGATTTTCCGCTCCGAAGTCCTCAAGAATGCTTTCAATCAGAGAAGATTCCTCGGCAAAATTTTTCTGCGTAATCTGCTTTCCATACTTGCTGAAAACCGAAAGAAGATTCTGGGCTGCCGACTTTTTCGCCTCAATAGGAATCGCCGCATAGCCTGTGAGTGCGTCGCCCAAGTTCCGGATAATCTCGTCGCGCACAATGTCCGCCTCGTCAAGCGTGCTTGAGACACGGTCGCTCTTGATTGCCGTTGTGATGTCCGCAGAAAGCCGCTCCACATCAGCCATGATAAGAGAAAGGTTCGCGTCCTTTGAGACCGCGTTTTCCGCAGCGGAAGAATCCTTGTACAGACGCACAAGAACGTCAGAAAGCGTGTCAAGTTCGGCGACACGCATATTCAAGGCAAACGCATGTAAAAATTTTTTGTTTTAAATCTCTAAACTACTATTTAAAAAA
>OQVL01002622.1_pt1 | contig 10999 bp, 9 predicted proteins | sample 1691501 | NCBI WGS metagenome assembly OQVL01 (sample SAMN03418253, study PRJEB22391) | human gut metagenome | biome: human-gut; feature: organic feature; material: feces | host: Homo sapiens | place: Tanzania | collected 2013-01
CGAGCTTCTCAAGAAGATGGCTATGCAGAACCCGGCTTTGCGGGCTTTTTCTCTGCCTTCCCGGGAGCGGAAGCTTCCTTGCCGGAGGTTTCCTCAGCCGCAGGGGTCGCATTTTCGGAGTTTTCCAGCTCCGTGTTCTTTTCTTCGTTGATTTCGCTCATGACTGCTCCCCCTTTCTCAGCTCCAGCGGCGGCGTTCAATAACGCGCATCGTCAGGAAGTTGAATACTGCTATCAGGCTCAGGAAGAACAGGATATTCTTCAGGCTGAAGATTCCGTAGGTGAATTCCTGGTACTTATAAAGCACTGAAAGTGCGTTGATGATATTCTTCAGAATCGGCACTGTGACGAAGTTCGAGATGATATCAAACAGGCACAGCAGGATATTTACGCCGATACTTCCGATAGCGGCGATCATCTGGTTCTCGGTCAGGCTGGATATCAGTATTCCGGCGGAGATGAACACGCTGCCCATCAGGATTATGCCGACGAAATTGCCGAAGAAGCCTGCCCAGTTGAATACGGCGCCGGTTTCGGAGTTTGCAACCGCAGCCGCAAGTCCGACAGCGTAGACGAGCATTATCGCCGCGCCGATCAGGAATATCAGGAATGCCGCCAGGAACTTACCTGCCACCAGTCCGAAGAGGCTCACCGGGGAGGTGAGTGTCAGCTGGTCGGTCTTCTGGCGCTTGTCGTCCGCCATGGTTCTCATGGTGAGTATCGGAATGAGGATCACCATGATGAAGAACATCAGCAGGAACACCGAGGACATGTCCGCGGAGGAGCCGGTAAGGCAGGTCATCCACAGGAACAGCCCGGAAAATCCGTAGAACACCGCGAGATACACATATCCCAGCGGCGAAGTGAAATAGGAAGCGAACTCACGCTTCAGGATTGCTGTCATTTCTGCGCACCTCCGTTGTCAATATTGCCGTAAAAATCACCGGTGGTGAGCTTGAGGAAGATCTCCTCCAGGGTAAGCTCGCTGCTGCGCATGAGCAGTATCGGGTAATTTCTCGCAGCCATGCGCTTGAATACCTCGCGGCGGATATCGCAGCCTTCCACAGCGTTCAGCTCGTATTCGCCGATGGTCTTGTCGATGGTGCGGTTGAGATGTACTTCCTGCATGTCGGGGATCTGCTCCAGAAGCGCCTTGACTTCCTTCACCGGACCCTCGATCTGCACGGTCAGCTTGTGATCCGCAGACAGGTTGTGGGAGAGGTGCTCGGTGGTGTCGTTAGCCACCAGCTTGCCGCGATTGATTACAACGATCTTGTCGCAGACCGCCTGCACCTCGGACAGGATATGGGAGGACAGGATAACCGTGTGGTTCCTGCCAAGCTTCTTGATAAGGGTGCGTATTTCGATGATCTGCTTCGGGTCCAGTCCCACCGTGGGTTCATCCAGTATAATGACATCCGGATACCCCATGATCGCCTGTGCAAAGCCGACGCGCTGCCGTAAAGCAGATGAATGACATTAATTACATAATAGAGACAAAGGGCATAGGATATCTGCCCGATAACCTTCAGGAGCTGGCACTTGCCAGACTGGAGAATGAGGATGCTTCCCTTAAGGAGCTTGGTGAGATGATGACGCCGCCGATCGGAAAGTCGGGGGTTAATCATAGATTAAGAAAAATAAGTGAAATCGCAGAAGAAATGCGGGGCTGTTGATGAGCCCAAGGAGGATGTAATGATCGAAAAGACAGTTGTTGTATCAATGATGGGAGAGGCAGAGGAAAGACCTGTTGCAGTTCTTGTACAGGTTGCAAGTCAGTATGACAGCAAGGTTCATCTTGTTACCGGAGATAAGAGAATCAATGCTAAGAGCATTATGGGTATGATGAGCATGAGCTTCGAGAATGGCAGTGAGCTCACTATAGTTGCAGACGGCGCCGACGAAGAGGCAGCAGTCAATGCACTTTCAGAATATCTGACAAAAAACAATAAGTAATTTGGATGATTTATTGCACCTCGGATGTGTGTGTGGTAAAATGAATTTATCAATGGACATTTGTCGGAGGAACAGGATATGGGATTTTTTGACGGATTATTAAAGAAGATACCATTCGTATCCAGATTTTCCAAAAAGAAGGAACCGGTCAACAATGTGGAGCTCCAGTTTAACAAGGCCATGAACCTTATGGACAACGGAGATGCTGAGGAATCAGTAAACATACTTGAACAGGTTGCAGACATAGGAATAATGGATGCGCAGTATAAGTCATATGGGGATGATGCTCTTCTTGCACTTGCAGAGTTTTATGAGAAGGGAAAGTACCGCAACGCAGTTGTGGATGTGGATCTGAATAAAGCTACCAAGTATTACGAGAAGTATGTGAATCAGAACCATGACGGCGATGTTATATTTAAGCTTGCCAAGATGCTTCTGGAGGTTCAGAACTTCTCAAAGGCCATCAAGTATTATGAACTTGCAGCCACAGATTACGGTATAAAGGCAGCGTATATGAGCCTTGGTTCGATATATGAGAGCGGACTTAACAGAGTGGATGAGTATGGCAACAAGAGTGATTATGTCGTACCTATCGATCTGGACAAGGCCATGATGTGGTACAAGAAGCTCGCTGATACCGGCGATGCCAAGGCGAAGGCTTCATACGAGAGAGTTGAGTACATGAGTACCCACGGTGACAGCCTTGAGTTCGAGGAGAAGGACAAGCTGTACACGGATATAGCAGAGGCCAGAAAGGCAAAGGGAAAGGAGCCACGTTACAAGGTTATCGAGGCTTCAAGACTTCAGTATCAGTACACATATGTACATGATCAGGTTGAGGGATTCATCCACAAGCTTCCAAAGGGCTGGGTGAAGACGATCAACGAGTCAACAGGTGAGGAGTATTACGCACCAAGTCTTACATATAAGGATTTTGCAATGTATGTATATTATGACAGTGTGCCAAAGGATTCCAAGATGACTCTTGAGAACTACCTGAGATATTGTAACGATGCGTTTGACGAAGAGCTGCAGCTCAAGGCGTATGTCACAGAGTATGCAGATGGAATATGTACAACTTACTATCACAAGGACATGGAGAAGGGAATAGTGTCATTTGCCTTCTATCATGGACGTAGACTGGCATGTATGAGATTCGTGTGTGCTACAATGGAGATCATAGAGCAGTACGAGGAGATCATATTTGAGACAGCCAACTCATTTGCGTTTGTAGATCCTACGCTGGCCAGTGACCACAGTGCCAACAGAAAGGATATGCAGTATTATAACGAGGCTATATACTGCTACTACCTTGAGGATTATGAGGGTGCCATGAGAGCCGCAAAGCAGGCTCTTAAGCTTGGAAGCATAAAGGCAAGTTATCTTCTGATAGAGCTGTACTACGATGAGGACAGCCCATACAGGGATGTTGAGAAGACTATAAGCTATGCAAAGCAGTTGTTTGAGGCAACTAAGGATCCTGAGCTTGCATTCCTTCTTGGAATCGTATACGATCAGCAGCTCAAGGATTATGTGAAGGCAGTCAACTGGTATGAGAATGCAGAGCGTCTTGGACACAAGAGAGTTGCATTCTATCTTGGAAGAATATATTATTACGGCCTGCTTAGAACGAAGAGAGACGGAGTCAAGGCGCTGTCTTACTTCAAGAAGGCCAGAGAGAACGGTATTCAGGAGGCTGAGGGTTATATCAAGGATCTTGAGGATCTCAAGGGAGAGGACCTTCAGACAGCCGTTGATAAGTGGGAGCGTGCAGTGGAGGCCGGAAGCGAGTCAGCGGCTATCAAGATAGCCATGATGAAGCAGAGACAGATATTCTACATTGCAACACCATATGAGATCGAGAAGGCTTACCTTGAAGCACTTGGTCTTGGAAGCGCCCGTGCCGGATATGAACTCGGAAGAATCTATCAGGTACAGGAGAAGCAGGATAACTACAAGGGCGAGATCAAGAGTATCAAGTATTTCGAGAAGGCGTTCAATGCGAACTTCGATGACTGGGATAAGGAGAACTTATTCAAGGTTATCAATTACAAGGTTGAGAAGGGCCTGGCCAGCGATGAGGCGGTCAAGCTGTACATAGAGAATGCAAGTATGGGATATGTTCCTGCTATTGAGAAGCTTATGGAGCTCGTTCCTACAACTACTCAGCAGATATGGAGCCTGTACGATGCTCTTATCGATCTTGCTGAGACCGGCGATGAGTCAGCGATAGTTGCGATGAACAAGCTGGAGATGAACTATGTAGATCTCATACTCAGAGAACCTGCCAAGGGACAGAAGGTTGTGGAGAACAAGTTCTTCAGACTCTGTGTTCCAAAGGAGTGTAACGCAGTCATCAACGATGATGGCGGTACTATCAAGATGGCTGATTCAGTTGTTGAGTTTGCAGTTGCCGAGATGCCTGTCAATGCCACGGCAGAGCAGGATTACCTGAAGATCTACAAGCTGATAGTTTCAGAGTATCTGCCTGATGAGAATGCGGATGTCATCATTGCAAACTCAAGAATGATCGGATCTGCAATAAGGGCTTCAAAGGATAATGTACATACATTCAGCATCCTTCTGATAAGCTCCAAGAACCAGTACATATTCAAGCTGAGTTCCAAGGACAGACGTCAGATGATGCAGTTCAAGGATGTCGTAGTTGCAATAGCCAAGTCTCTTGTTGAGACAGGTGAGATCTACAAGGCGACAGAGGAGGGCAAGAAGAATATCGGTCTTGCATTCCTGCTGAAGGCTAATGAGAGTGGATTCCTGTCGATCGGCAAGGGCGAGTAATACAACAGGATATCAATTAGATCAGAATGATCCCGGAGGACATATCTCCTCCGGGTTTTTTACCCCATAGGTATAGAGAAAAGGAGCATATTATGCCGGGACTTAACAAGAGAGAGCTCACGAGCAAGCCTTTGAGAATGGATTCCAGAATGGCTAGGGATTTGGAGAGATTATCTGATTATACCGGTTATTCTCAGAATGAGATCATTCTCATGTCCATAAAGAAATATCTGTTTGAAAATCGTGGGTATTTCCTGCGGGATATGGTGGAGGAGAAGTGCCTTTTGCGCATTGAGAAGGAAGTAAGGATCATGCGTGGAGAGACCCATCTGAAGTATGGAGACATGACGGTGGATGTGGTGAAGTCAGAGAATGCAAATGGTAATATCAATTTATATTCAGCGACCATAAGACTTCGCAATAAGCTTGGAGAGATATTCTATGAGGATGTACAGGAGCTGGATATGTCGGGAAAAGACTGGGAATATTATAAGGAGTTCCTGTATGAAGTTGTGATGAAGTATATGGATATCGATGAACCAGCGCTTAAGACGTATTTCAGGGAAAAATTCCTGTATGAATAGTATAAAGTGATAAAAAATCAGAGAGTGCAATGATATGGGTTTAACTATTTACATTGCAAATTTTTAGTGGTATCCTATAATAGATTTGGAAAAAGTGGTCGAATCGAGGTGAGATGCTTGTTTAGAAATGTTATGAATGACCTTGCAACATGGTATGAGACCGGAGCGGATAAGATTGCAGTTGTCCGTGGTGGCAAGTTTGTTGGCAAGACATGGGCTGTGGCTGATTTTGCCATGGGATTTTTTGAGGATCATATAATAATAGACATGGACAAGTATCCGGATTTTGCAGCGTATGCAGCAAAGGAGAGGAGACCGGAGAAGCTTCATGCCAAGCTTACAACGTCGCTTGACAAGTATGATTTTAAGGATAAGCTTCTTATATTTGACAATGCACAGAACTGTGTTGGACTGCTCGGCAACCTTGTTGAGTACAGCAGATACAATACTGACTGCAGGATCTGTGTCATTGCGACATCCTGTGGACCGATTCCGGGAGAGGAAGAGTGCCAGGATGATATATGCGTGTATGAGATGATGCCTATGAACTTTGAGGAATTCCTTAAGGCGGGAAAGGGCAGAAAGCTCTGTGCGTTTATAGAGAACCAGAAGATCACACCGATGCCGGATGAGGTCAGGGACAGCGTCCAGACGATGCTTGAGACTTTCTTCGTGACCGGAGGAATGCCGGAGGCGGTGGATGAATATTATAAGACAGGAGATCTCAGAAGAGTTGATGTGGTTTTGAAGTCTATACTTGACAGAACTACTGAATATCTGATAAACTCCACTCCGAAGAGATATCTTACCAAGGTCATGGCGATATGGAACAGTATTCCGGTTCAGCTTACCAAGGAGAACAAGAAGTTCATGTATGGATACGTTGATCCGAAGGCTCGTGCCAGGGAGTACGAGGCGTCAGTTGATCAGATCGTCAGAATGGGTGTTGTGCGTCAGGTGTACAGAGTTAGGAATGGAGTGCTTCCTCTGGCAAACCAGAAGGATGACAAGTCATTTGAGCTGTATCATCTTGATCATGGTCTGCTCAGGATCATGGCTGGAATACTTGTTCAGGACATTGACACAGACAACGTTCTTGATATGATGGATGGAGTTATAGCAGAACAGTATGCTCTTGCAGAGCTGTATGTGAACAGGAGTATCGGAGATCTGTATTTCTGGATATCATCTGCCACAGCGAAGGTTGACTTCGTGTATGAGGGCGATGGAGAGGTCATCCCAGTGGATGTTCAGACGAGCCCGCACACCAAGGCTCAGAGCTCCAGAGTGTTTAAGCAGAGATATGACAATCAGACTTCAGTGAGGATATCTACAGATGACATGTTTGTCGATAAAGGATTGGTAAATATACCGCTATATGGTATCTGGTGTTTCTAACCGATAGCGTATGGTAGTAATTTATAGATGCCGAAATAGCTCAGTTGGTAGAGCAACGCATTCGTAATGCGTGGGTCGAGGGTTCGAGTCCCTTTTTCGGCTTCAATATTGAGGAAGGCTGCCTGCAAAAGTTTTTGCGGCAGCCTTTTGTACTCAGTGGGAAAGGACGGAATGATATGGATGCTCCAAAATGGTACAGACATTTGAAGACCATAAACAGACATAAGAGAATGGTCATGCATAACTGCTTTAAGTGTGGATTATACTGGCAGGGGCTTGTGCACGATCTGTCAAAGTATTCGTGGACTGAGTTTTCAGTCGGGGCAAAGTATTATCAGGGAACAAGAAGCCCGAATGATGCGGAGCGCGAGAGCAAGGGATATTCAAGCGCATGGCTGCACCACAAGGGAAGAAACAAGCACCATCTGGAATACTGGGTAGACTACAGTGTTGACAGGGACTGTGTGGAGCTGGTGGGAATGCGCATGCCGGAGAAGTACGTTGTGGAGATGTTCTGCGACAGGGTGGCTGCCAGCAAGAATTATAATGGTGATAAGTATACGGATTCATTTCCGCTTGAGTATTATCTGAGGGGCAGATCCAGACATCATCTGCACCCTGAATCGGCGGATCTGCTGGAGGACATGCTAACGACTCTGGCTGAGAAGGGCGAGGATTATACATTTGACTATATAAGGCGGGAGATACTGCATAACAAATAAGGAGGAGACATATGGAGTTTACACATCTGCATGTGCATACAGGCTACAGTCTGCTGGATGGTGCGGCGAAGATAGACGGACTTGTGCGCAGGGCAAAGGAACTGGGATATGATTCCCTCGCAATAACGGATCACGGCGTCATGTACGGTGTTATAGAGTTCTATGAGACTTGTCTCAGAGAGGGGATAAAACCTATTCTCGGATGTGAGGTGTATGTCAGTCCGGGATCACGATTTGACAGGGAAGTAGGAAAGGGCGATGACAGATATTATCACCTTGTACTTCTGGCGGAGAATGATCTGGGATATCACAATCTGTCGAAGATCGTGACCAGAGGATTTACTGAGGGCTTTTATTATAAGCCGAGGGTCGACATGGAGGTGCTGGAGAAATACCATGAGGGAATTATAGCACTCAGCGCGTGTCTTGCCGGTGAGGTTGCGACAAAGCTCAGAAAGGGCGACTACGACGGTGCGAAGGAGACTGCGATAAGATACAGGAATATATTTGGCGAGGAAAACTATTTCCTGGAGATGCAGGATCACGGAATACCTGAGCAGGCAACCGTGAATGCGGGGATCATGCGTCTGTCAAAGGAATTGGGAATTCCTATGGTCGTGACAAATGACTCACACTACATCTATGCCGAGGACTGGGAGGCACACGATGTCCTCCTGTGTATACAGACGAACCACAAGGTTCAGGACGAGAACAGAATGCGCTACGAGGGAGGCCAATTCTATCTCAAGTCAAAGGAGGAGATGGCTGAGCTGTTCCCATATGCCCTGGAGGCCTTGGAGAATACACATAAGATCGCAGAGCGCTGTAATGTGAATATCGTATTTGGTGAGCAGAAGGTTCCGAGATTCGATGTGCCGGAGGGGTATACTGCGGAGGAATATCTGGATCATCTGGTATATGAGGGTATGCAGAAAAAGTACGGACTTACATATGAGGAGTCCGGCGAGATGGCCGAGGGAACCCATGGCTACGAGGTCAGACAGAGAATAGATTATGAGCTGTCTGTCATAAAGAGCATGGGATTTGTTGATTATTTCCTTATCGTGTGGGATTTCATTCATTTTGCAAAATCGCAGGGAATTGCGGTTGGACCTGGAAGAGGTTCGGCGGTTGGAAGTGTGGTTGCTTACTGTCTGGACATCACGACCATTGAGCCTTTGCAGTACAACCTTCTCTTTGAGAGATTCCTGAACCCGGAGCGAGTATCCATGCCGGATATTGATATAGATTTCTGCTATATCAGACGTCAGGAGGTCATCGACTACTGCGTAAGGAAATATGGCGAGGAGTGCGTGACACAGATAATAGCATATCAGACCATGGGCGCAAGGAACGTTATAAGAGACGTTGGAAGAGCCATGGATCTTCCGTATGCGGTGTGTGATTCTCTTGCAAAGGCAATACCTGCAGAGAAGGATATGACCATAGATATAGCACTTAAGACGAGCAAGGACTTCAGGGATATGTACGAGGGCTCGGATGAGATCAAGAAGCTCGTGGACATAGCCAGAAAGCTTGAGGGACTCCCTAGAAATGCCGGAATGCATGCTGCGGGAGTGGTTATAGGCCGTGAAGCCATAGAGGAGTATGCGCCGTTGTCAGTTGGAGCCGAGGGCGCGGTAGTAACCCAGTTTGAGAAGAACACGGTGGAACATCTGGGAATGCTCAAGATGGACTTCCTGGGACTCCGTACAGCGACAGTTGTGCAGGATACAGTCAAGCTTGTCAAGCAGACAACAGGCAAGGATATAGACATAGACAATATAGATTACGATGATCCGAATATACTTGGACTCATGGGACAGGGAAAGACCGAGGGTATGTTCCAGCTCGAAAGTGAGGGCATGAGAAACTTCATGATGAAGCTGAAGCCGCAGAGTCTGGACGATGTAATTGCCGGTGTTGCTCTGTTCAGACCGGGTCCTATGCAGTTCATAGACGACTACATCAGGGGCAAGGAGAACCGTGAGCTGGTTCACTATGATACCCCTGAGCTCGAGGAGATACTTGAGCCGACTTACGGATGTATCATTTACCAGGAGCAGGTAATGCAGATCGTTATGAAGCTGGCGGGCTATACGCTGGGAAGAAGTGACCTTGTGCGCCGAGCCATGGCGAAGAAGAAACCTGAGGAGATGGAGAAGGAGCGTCATAACTTTGTGTACGGCAACAAGGAGCTCAATGTTCCAGGATGCGTGGCAAATGGAATCTCGGAGACTGTGGCAAATAAGATATTTGACGAGATGATGAAGTTCGCGGAGTACGCATTTAACAAGTCCCACTCCGTGGCATATGCGGTACTTGCGGCGCAGACAGCGTACCTTAAGTATTACTATCCGGTGGAGTTCATGGCTGCGCTGATGTCGTCGGTCATCGACAATAATGGCAAAGTCGCTAAGTATATAAGCGTGTGCAAGCAGATGGGCGTTGAGGTGCTCCCTCCGGATATAAATGAGGGAGTGGCAAAGTTCTCTATAAGCAACGGCAAGATAAGATACGGTCTCTCCGGTATCAAGAGTGTCGGAGGCGCTGTTGTCGACAGGATAGAGACGGAGAGGACCAAGAATGGACCGTTTAAGGATCTCAGAGATTTCCTCACAAGGATGCCTTCAAAGGACACAAATAAGAAAACTGTGGAAGCTCTGATACTCAGCGGCGCATTTGACGATATGGGAGCAAATAGAAAGCAGATGATGATGGCTCTGCCGGCCATAGCGGAGGAAGCCGCAAGGGAGAGAAAGAGCAGGGAGTCAGGGCAAATGTCTCTGTTTGACCTGATGGGAGACGATTTTGTGCAGAGCAATCTCGTGCCTTACCCTGATGTGGAGGAGTATTCAGATCAGGAGAAGCTGGCGCTTGAGAAGTCTGTGCTCGGAGTGTATATATCGGGACATCCGCTTGGCAAATATATCGAGCTTATGCAGAGAACATGCACGGCTCAGGCGATGGATTTCGTGGTGGACAACGAGGATGACGATGAGATGAGCCAGGATCAGGATGACGGAGATGGACAGAAGCTTCAGGACAATGCAATGTATGTCATCGGCGGACTCATATCAAGGGTGACGGTGAAGCTCACCAAGAACAATCAGAATATGGCGTATGTGACTATAGAGGATCTGGTCGGACAGGTCGAGGTTATAGTATTCCCGAGGGATTTCGAGAAGTTCAGGGACAGACTTCTGGTGGACTCCAGAGTGTTTGTCAGGGGCAGGGCGAATCTCGGTGAGAAGGAAAACAAGCTCATATTGTCGGATATGATAAGCTTTGAGGAGGCAGAAGGTGGCAAGAGCTTTCAGTCGGGTAAGCCATGGAACAACAGACAGAAGCCTGTTCAGAGTAACAGCCAGCTCTGGGTATTGTTCGATGATGTGGACGAATACATGAAGAACGAGTCTGCATTTATGTCGATCCTTGAGGAGTACAAGGGCACATGTCCGGTGTACGTGCAGCTCAAGAAGTCCAGACAGGCGAAGAATACCTTAAGCGCACTCTCCGACAGATACACCTCCTGAACATT
>OQVL01002628.1_pt1 | contig 10982 bp, 9 predicted proteins | sample 1691501 | NCBI WGS metagenome assembly OQVL01 (sample SAMN03418253, study PRJEB22391) | human gut metagenome | biome: human-gut; feature: organic feature; material: feces | host: Homo sapiens | place: Tanzania | collected 2013-01
GAGTATATCATAAAGAATAACCTTCCTGACGACTTTGCAGATTATTTGAAAGAAGTAAGTGGTCAGGAGTATGAGTTTGCGCCTAACACGCAGGGCGACAACATTCTCTTCTGCATAATGAACGGTGTGAGAATTCCGTTCCAATGGGTTGCATCCACAGGCACAAGGAATCTGGAGTTGCAGTATTATTGGCTGAAAGAGATGGACAACGCTTCGTTCGTCTTCATCGACGAGTTTGATGCTTTCTACCACCACGAACTATCATATAAGATTTGCAAGCGATTGTTTGAAGGCAACAACCAGGTGTTCGTAACCACCCACGACACATTCCTTCTTTCCAATGACTTGCTTCGTCCTGATTGTTTCTTTATCCTCAGGAACAACGAAATAAAGGCTATTTGTGACTTGACGGACAAGGAACTTCGTTTTGCCCATAACTTGGAGAAACTATATAGAGGCGGAACTTTTGGCCTATGATTCTGTTTGTATTTGAAGGCGACGAGCGTGAGCCTCGCCTGTATAGAACATTGGAAAGACTCTATTTCCCGAAGGTAAATGACAATATCATTTGTTCTTTCGGGAATAACATATATGACCTTTACAATGAGCTGAAGGAATATGAAGACGGTGGAGATATTGTTTCTGTCATGCGAGAACGCTTGGCAGCAAGAGGTGACTCCATCTTGAACGGTATCAGAAGTTCAGACATTTCGGAAATATTCCTATTCTTTGACTATGACTTCCAACACTCTCACCTTTCGCTTGAAGAAATCAATCAAAGAGTAGAAGAGATGCTGGCATTGTTTGCAGACGAAACCGAGAACGGAAAGCTCTACATCAACTACCCGATGATTGAGTCCATCCGCTATACCAAGGAACTTCCCGACAACGATTATGCCAACTATGTAGTAAGCAGAGAAGAGTGTAAGGATTTCAAACGTCTGGCTCGTAATTTTTCGGCTTATGACAGTCTCGACCACATCTTGCTCAAGGATGGCGAAACGCCGACCAAGGAAAAGTATATGAAGGTGAAAGACAACTGGCAATTTCTTAAGCAGATGAATGTCAGTAAAGCTAACTTGCTTATAGCAGGAGTAAATGCGATGCCAAAGGAGAAGTCTGTTGTCAATCAGCTATCAATATTCGAAAGGCAACTCTTGCTCCATGTCAAACCCAATAGAAGTGTTGCTGTATTAAATTCTTTTCCTATTTTCATCTACGAGTATATGAAATAACAATGTGCATACGGTTCCTTATTTATGAACCGCAAAGATACTCCGGTGGAGTTATGCGGAAAAGACGGGGTTTACCGAATGCTTACGACTGATCACACCACACCGATGAATTTCTGATCTTACCCTTTAATTATTACCGGCAATTTTGCTAATTTTGCGTTCCGGTGAGAGGTCTTGCTCAGGCCTCTCACCGCTTTTGTGAAGATTCATTTCTCCACTATAGGGAACAGTAAACGTAAAAGGTTGACATGAAAAGCTGTATAAGGGAATAATGCCCTTTGGTCAATCCCGACATAAACCTCAGGTGCCATAAGGCATCTGAGGAGAAGAAGAGGATAAGACAGCCCAGATCCGGCGGCACACTCCCGTGGTTTCTCTCGTGAGCCAAAACGTCTGTTTTGCTCACGAAGGCCGCCTGCGGGTCTCGCTCGTGAGCCAAAGCGCCTGTTTTGCGCACGAAGGCCGCCTGCTGGTCACGCTCGTGAGCCAAAACGTCTGTTTTGCTCACGAAGGCCGCCTGCTGGTCACGCTCGTGAGCAGGAACGCCCGTTTCGCTCACGAAGGCCGCCTGCGAGTCTCGCTTGTGAGCAGGAACGCCTGTTTTGCGCACGAAGGCCGCCTGCGAGTCACGCTCGTGAGCCCAAGCGGCTATTTTGCTCACGAAGGGCTTGGCACTTAGTACATATTCGACTTCTGACCTACTTTACTGGCGTGCTGTCGGGGTTACTGGCGGCGGTACCCATGAATGAATATTCCTTGGCGAACATATTCGTTAAAATTATCCGTGATAAGTGGGAGTTGTTATTGCGAAAATGGTTATTTTTGCAAAATGCTTTTTTGTTGGTAGATGCCTCGGGGAAGAAAGAGTGTGCCGGTGGCATATTATTGACGGCTAAGGATTATCTACCAAAAAGATTCGGACAGGCTGGAGAGGTTGAACAGATTGAACAGATTGAACAGATTTGTTTAACGAATACATAGACGAATACATAGTTAGTTAACCTTAATAATTTGGTAGAAAATGGTTAAAGTCAATTTGGGAGGATGCGCCTCCTTTGTCAAGGATGAAGATTACAAGAAATACGTCGGCAAGGCTCTTGAGGCCTTCGATGTACTTGAAAGCGAGAGCGGTGCGGGCAACGACTTCCTCGGATGGAAGCATCTGCCATCGCAGACGCCGGAGTCACTGATCGCCGATTGCGAGGCGGTACGTGACTGCTGGAAGGCAAAAGGTGTCAACCTGGTGGTCGTTATCGGCATCGGTGGATCCTATCTCGGAGCCCGTTGCGCCATCGAGGCGCTCTCCCACAATTTCGCCAAGCAGCTTGGCGGGGCGAAAGAGGCTCCGGAGGTTGTCTTCGCAGGTAACAATCTTTCCGAAGAGTACCTCGCGGAGCTGATGGATCTTGTGGCCGAGAGGAATGTCGCCACCGTGGTGATCTCCAAGTCCGGTACAACCACAGAGCCAGCCGTCGCTTTCAGGATCGTCAAGGAACACATCGAGAAGACCTACACTGACGCTTCCGAAAGAATTGTCGCCATCACCGACGCTCACAAGGGCGCCCTCAAGACCCTCTCCACACAGGAAGGCTACAAGACATTTGTCGTTCCGGACAACGTGGGAGGCCGGTTCTCCGTCCTCACTCCGGTCGGACTTCTGCCGATCGTGCTGGCGGGATTCGATGTGCGCGAGATGATCGCCGGCGCTGTCGAGATGGAGAAGGCTCTCGCGGTGAAAGGCGAGGAGAACCCTGCGGTACAGTACGCGGCGATGAGGAACCTGCTCTATTCGGAACTTGGCAAGAAGATAGAGATCCTGGTTGCCTACAATCCTAAGTTCCAATACCTTGGAGAGTGGTGGAAGCAGCTCTACGGCGAGTCGGAAGGCAAGGATCTGAAAGGAATATTCCCGGCCTCCGTCAACTTCACCACAGACCTCCACTCGATGGGACAGTTCATCCAGGACGGTGACAGAGACGTGTTCGAGACCGTTGTGAGCATCGAGAAGAGCAACCGTGAGATTGTCATCGGAAGCGACGCGCAGAACCTCGACCAGCTCAACTACCTCGCCGGCCAGCACGTGGAGCACTGCAACGCCATGGCCCAGCTTGGAACCAAGCTCGCGCACATCGACGGCGGCGTGCCTCAGCTGGAGATCGCCATCGAGAGGATCAACGCCCACAACCTCGGCGGCCTGTTCTACTTCTTTGAATATGCCTGCGGGATCAGCGCCTACGTACTCGGTGTCAATCCGTTCAACCAGCCTGGCGTGGAAGCCTACAAGAAGAACATGTTCGCTCTTCTTGGCAAACCCGGCTACGAGGAGCAGGGCAAGGCGCTTCAGGCAAGACTATAAAACAAAAGAATATGACCTGCGAACAGAAATTCAGGGAAACGTACAGACGGGAGCCGGAAGGGCTCTCGTTCTGTCCGTACCGTGTGTGTCCTCTCGGAGCCCACTCCGACCACCAGCTCGGAAAGGTTACCGGACTGGCGATTGACAAGGGAATCCGCATCGCCTACTCCCCAAAGCAGAACGGAGTTATCGAGTTCTCGTCGCTCCAGTTCCCGAAACGGGCGCAGTGGCACGTCAGTTCCGTCCCGGAGCCAAAGCAGGGCGACTGGGCCGACTATCTGCGGGGAGCCACACTCAAGCTCGGGGCGAGATACCCGCTCCGCATCGGACTCAGCGGGGTGATCGAAGGGTCTCTTCCGATCGGCGGACTATCGTCCTCCGCGGCGGTCACGATCGCTTTCCTGAAGGCTCTGTGCACGGTCAACGGCATCCACCTCTCTGACGCTGAGCTGATCAGCACAGAGATGGCCGCGGAGAACGACTACGTGGGAGTGTCCTGCGGGAAGCTAGACCAAAGCTGCGAGGTCTATTCAAAGAAGGATCATCTTCTCTACCTTGACACCAAGGACGACAGCTACGAGTTGATCCCGACTTCCCCCGCCATGAAGCCCTACGAGATCGCGATTTTCTTCAGCGGCGTGGAGCGCACCCTGGCCGGGAGCAAGTTCAACATGCGCGTGGACGAGTGCCGCAGCGCAGCCTACGCCCTGAAAGCCTACGCCGGCATGGAGTACGGCAAGTTCAGCGAGACCAACCTCCGCGACGTCCCGGTCGAGGTGTTCCGAAAGTTCGGCGACCGTCTTCCGGAGAACTGGCGCAAGAGGGCGGAACACTGGTTCGGGGAATATGCCCGTGTCGAGAAGGGTGCGGAAGCGTGGAGAAACGGCGACATCGAGGCATTCGGCCAGCTCAGTTTCGAGAGCGGACGCTCATCCATCGAGAAATGGGAGACCGGCTCTCCAGAGCTGAAAAAGATCTACGAGATCATGACCAGAACCGACGGCATCTACGGAGGCCGCTTCAGCGGAGCCGGATTCAAGGGCTGCTGCATGGCCTTGATCGACCCGTCGTTCAAGGAGGAAATATTCAAAAAAATCGAGACTGATTATCTTGCCGAGTTCCCGGATCTGCGGGGGCATTACTCGGCCTGCATCTGCCACAGCGCGGACGGCGTGAAAATTTAGAAGCCAAGTCATGAAATGCCTGATCCTTGCCGCCGGTTACGCGACGCGGCTTTACCCTCTGACGGAAAATTTCCCAAAACCCTTACTGAAAATCAAGGACAAAGCCATCCTTGACTGGCTGATCGATGACATCAAAACCTCCGGGGCGGTTGATGAATATGTAGTCATCACAAACCACAAGTTCGCCGCGCATTTCCTCGACTGGGCCGCCGGACGACCGGATGACAAGATCACTGTCGTGGACGACGGCACGGTGACGAACGAGACGCGCCTGGGTGCGGTGCGCGACATCCAATTCGCGATCGATTCCCTCGGCATCGATGACGACATGCTGGTCATAGCCGGAGACAATGTGCTGGATTTCAGCCTCGTAAGGTTCATTGAATATGCCCGCGCAAAGGGTACGTCCTGCATCATGCGCTTCTTCGAGCCTTCGGAGCAGCGCCTTCGCAAATGCGGTGTCGTGGAGGTCAGCTCCGAAGACCTCGTGCTTGGCATGGAGGAGAAGCCGTCAGAGCCTCGCTCCCACTGGTGCTGTCCCCCGTTCTACTACTACACCCGCAAGGACGCAAGCCTGATCTCCGCCGGCATCACCGCCGGCTGCGGCACCGACGCTCCTGGCAGCTACATAGCCTGGCTCTCCACCCAGACCCCTGTCCACGCAATGAAGATGCCCGGACACCGCTACGACATCGGCAACCTTGAAAGCTACCACACCGTCTGCGAACAGTACGACGGAATCCAGCCGACTGCCACGAAGTGACTCGTGAGCATCCTGACGGACGAGGACAATCGAGTAGGAGGAAAACGAAGTGGTTTTCTTCCTACTTTCGTTTTCCGACCTCTCACACCACCGTACGTGCGGTTCCGCATACGGCGGTTCCTTATCTTACGTGCAATCTTTCCCGCCGCACGGGCGCGACGCTGATGTATCTGGCCGGAATGGACATCTACGACATCATGAAGATTACGGGGCATTCGACCCCGATGATGCTGAACAAGTACATCAAGGCGGACCAGCTGGAGGTGGTGGATTACCGACAAATATGACTATTCTGACTAGCCGGTACGGTATAATTTGCTAAATTTGCGTAAGATATATGAACGTTATGGAGACAAAAGATATCGCAAACGTCAATGTAGACGCCCTGTTTGAAAGAATCTCGGCCCTTATCGAGGAGTCCAGAAAGAAGGTGGCTACGGCTGTAAACATCGCCGAGGTGTACACCAAGTACGAAATCGGCCGCTATATTGTGGAGGATGAACAGGAGGGAAAGGCCAGGGCTGCGTATGGAAAACAAGTGCTTCCAATTCTTTCGCAGAAACTGACCGATAAGTTCGGTGGTGGTTGGTCTCTCGAGACACTTAAAAGCGCCCGAAAATTCTATTCGGTATATGCACCTCTGGCAATTGGGTCAACGGCGTTGACCAAATCGGCCAAAGGAACCGGCAAAACGAATTTGGTAAACAGTGTTGACCAAATTCAAATCGCCCCTGCAGAGCCCCCACAAGTTCGTTTTGAGCTGGAGCCACTACCTCGTTTTGATGCGCATCAAAGATGATGGCGCACGAAGTTTTTATGAAGAGGAATGCGCCAAAGATTTATGTTGTGCGCCCAGAAAAACTAAGGCTTGCAACCGGGCAGGATAAGCTGCCCATGTATTCAGCACCCCTGAACAGCAGATTTGCCTGTTCTATCCTGGATTCAAGGAGTGGCTGCCGTCAAATCTTCTGGCGAGGACAATAGTCCCGTGGGCATCAGAATGGCTAATGTTCTATGAACTATGGCTGATTACAGGTGAATGGCTGGTCGGTGGCATAGATCACACTTCGCGAAAGCAGTCATCCGATTTTTCTCGTTCCGAATCAGATGAAAAGGAATGAAAAAGAGAGAGGGTGTGAAATCACATCCTCTCTCTTATTATCTGATATTATCTGATTATCACCTGATTATCCGATCGTCTTTACTGCTCGTCCGGGCCTTGGTCATCCGGGCCGTTCTGCGGTCCCTGAGGACCAGGCTGAGGACCCTGCTGGGCACCGGCCTGTGCGGCACGGTTCATGTCCTCGGAGGCGGCGTTCCAAGCCTTGGTCAGTTCCTCGGTGTAGCGGTCGATGTCAGAAAGGTTCTGATTCTTGACAGCCTCCTTGAGGGAGCCGAGAGCTGACTCGATGGCAGACTTCTTGTCAGCCGGAATCTTGTCGCCATAGTCCTTGAGATTCTTGTCGGACTGGAAGCACAGGGCATCGGCGTTGTTGATCTTCTCGACCTTCTCCTTGGCCTCCTTGTCGGCGGCCTCGTTGGCCTTAGCCTCGTCACGCATCCTCTGGATCTCCTCGTCAGACAGACCTGATGAGGCCTCGATCCTGATGTTCTGCTCCTTGCCCGTGGCCTTGTCCTTGGCGGACACGTTCAGGATACCGTTGGCGTCGATGTCGAAGGTGACCTCGATTTGAGGTATTCCTCTTGGAGCCGGAGCGATTCCGTCAAGATGGAACAGACCGATCTCCTTGTTGTCCTTAGCCATAGGACGCTCACCCTGAAGCACATGGATCTCGACAGAAGGCTGGTTGTCAGCCGCGGTCGAGAAGACCTGTGACTTGTGTGTAGGGATGGTCGTGTTGGACTCGATGAGCTTTGTCATCACGCCGCCGAGTGTCTCGATACCGAGTGAAAGCGGGGTGACATCAAGCAGAAGGACATCCTTCACATCACCTGCGAGCACACCGCCCTGGATTGACGCGCCGATGGCCACAACCTCGTCAGGGTTGACGCTTCTGTTAGGCTCCTTGCCGAAGAACTCCTTGACGAGTTCCTGTACCTTAGGAATACGTGTCGAACCACCGACAAGAAGAACCTCGTCAATGTCAGACGCGTTCAGACCGGCATCCTTGAGTGCCTGACGGCACGGATCGATGGATCTCTGGAAGAGGTTGTCGCAAAGCATCTCGAACTTAGCCCTGGTAAGGGTCTTGACAAGGTGCTTAGGCACACCGTCAACCGGCATGATGTAAGGCAGGTTGATCTCGGTCGAGGTCTGGTTGGACAGCTCGATCTTGGCCTTCTCGGCGGCCTCCTTCAATCTCTGGAGAGCCATAGGATCCTTCCTCAGGTCGATGCCGCCATTATCCTTGGCGAACTCATCGGCGAGCCAGTTGATGATCTCCTGGTCGAAGTCGTCACCTCCAAGGTGAGTGTCACCGTTGGTTGACTTCACCTCAAACACACCACCACCCAGCTCAAGGATGGAAATATCGAATGTACCACCACCGAGGTCATACACGGCGACCTTCATGTCCTTGTTCTTCTTGTCAAGACCGTAGGCAAGGGCGGCGGCGGTAGGCTCGTTGATGATTCTCTTCACATCGAGTCCGGCGATCTTACCTGCTTCCTTGGTGGCCTGACGCTGAGAGTCAGAGAAGTAGGCAGGGACTGTGATGACAGCCTCGGTGACTTCCTGACGGAGGTAGTCCTCGGCAGTCTTCTTCATCTTCTGGAGGATCATCGCTGAAATCTCCTGAGGAGAGTAGAGTTTGCCGTTAATCTCAACACGCGGAGTGTTGTTCTCGCCTCTGACAACCTTGTAAGGCATTCTGGCGACTTCCTTCTGAACCTGGTCGAAAGTCTCGCCCATGAATCTCTTGATGGAGAAGACTGTGTTCTGAGGGTTCGTGATGGCCTGACGCTTTGCAGGGTTACCGATCTTTCTTTCACCGCCATCGGTAAAGGCGACTACTGAAGGGGTGGTTCTCTCACCCTCGTTGTTGATTATGACGGTAGGCTGGTTGCCTTCCATGACCGCAACACACGAATTCGTGGTTCCAAGGTCGATACCAATAATTTTTCCCATATTCTTAATCTCCTATTATTCTTTTTTGTTTTTCGTTATTCTTTTTGTTTCTCGCCCGACCCCGTTCACCGGATCTGGGCATCATTCTTTCTTTTGCCCAGCCAGATCCGAAGTGCAGCGTTTTTCTTTCGCCTTCTTCGTTCCCGAAGCCGGACGCAAGGAGTATTATCGAATGTTATGCCATTCCCCCGAATGTGACAATTTGGCAGATTCGCCATCATCTGACGAAGAATCACGGCCACCATCCCTGCAAATATGGCCACTTCGGCAAGCTCAGTGACCGCGCGACACTCCCCGGCAGCACTTCCGCCCCTTTCCGCCGCCCAAGGGTGCCGCGCGACACTCTCCGGTGACACTTCCTACCCTTTCCGCCGCCCAAGGGTGCCGCGCGACACTCTCCGGTGACACTTTCGTCCCTTTCCGTTGCCCAAGGGTGCCGCGCAATGCGTCAGGAGAACTATTCAAACAGTTTATTGAGCACCGCAACCTCAACATGGATCTTGCGGGCAATTCGTTTTGTGTCAACGCGGTACTTCCTTTTCAAGATCAAAGCCAAGCGGCACTTATCATCAACTCCCAAATCTTTGACAGAGTCCACCTTGAAATGATCCCGAAGAACCTGATTGACAATCTCGTTCAACTCATTCTCCGAAAATATAATCATCTCACCGACACCCTCGGCAATCTTAAGGTAAGCGTCAAAGTTCCTCACAAGCCCTGAACTAAACCTCCACGAGTTCACAAGCATCCGCTCCGCCTTACCATTAAGGACATAGGACTCCGGAAGAATGAATCCCCGAGGACGATTAAAAAGGTAATTCCCCGGAAGCCTGATTTTAGTCCTGAATATCCTCATCGCTTCCCTGCATGACATGTCAGCTACTTTAATCTTGTCATATAGTCTGTCCACATCGCTGAAAATCAAATTCGCGGATCCCCAGATATAGCCACTTGCCATGAGATCCGGCCTGGCCTTCAACGGATTCCTCGCAATATAGATTATCGTGTCCACCAATTGCCGCTCATCGTTCACTTTCACCATCTTAAACCCATAGTCTATCGGAAGCGGAGGAAAACCATCCTCTTTGAGTTTCCGATTGATCCTTTCCTTGACGAACAAGAAAAACCTGACGATGTCCTCTCCGGATCCATGAACGAGAATATGGCAATGATTGGCCATCAGCACGAACACGATGACGGACAGCTCGCAGACATATTGCCCGATGGCCACGCTGTTCATTCCGTCGGCATATTCATCATCACTGTTGAACAGCTGCCCTGTTTCGATAGAGTCGAAGATGACGTGGTAATACCACTTAGGTTGTTTTCTGTACTCCTTCAAGAGTTCATTGAGTTTGTGACTGCCCATATAATCTAAATTCAGGTTCACCGCAATATAGCATCTTTCCCGCACTCTCATATTCAAAAACATAAAAACTTTCATTAAGAAACAGAAATTTCTGTTTCTTTGCCCTGCGATGCTCAAAAAAGATTATTTACGCCTATAGCAATAAAATTTATAGCATCTAATTTTCAATAGCTTACACCAAATTTCACGAAGCCGTCCACTTTAGGCTCGCACGTCATATAATGAATATCATGAACTCTGTTTTTCAAGTCTCTCATCCGTAATTTCTTCGGTAACAAAAATGATGACAAACGTTGCCCAACAGTGTCACCTGTCACTCTCCGAAAACGGAAAGTGGCAGATATGCTTCCCAAGAGTGCGACGCTGGTCACCACGCAGATGTCGAATAACTCTTCAAAATGTCGCTTATGAGTGCCAAACAACACCCTCGGGAAACGAAAAGCGGACTAAACGTTTCCCGAGAGTGCAGAATACACTCTTGAGAAGCAAAAGAGGTCAAAAGTGCTACCCTTAGAGAATACATGATCACTTACGGAATCGATAACGTGAGTGGTAAAGCAAGAACATACTCTTCTAAAAGCGGAAAATCCACGCCAAAGAACCTTCCCTAATCACGACGGCAGCGTTATCCGAAGAAAATGCTGCCGTCGTATGCGTTTTTGCCCTCGACAGGAGCAATATTTGATGTTTCCGCTCCCGTCGTCGCACACTACATTGATGACCGACCTTGCAGCCAGCCGCACGTGAATATCTCACATCTAAAAGCGGTTGATCTCGTCGTCGGCCGAACCGCTGCCGTGGTACTTATCCTTGAAACTGTTGAAATTATAGGTGATGGAGGCGATGACGCAACGGTTGAAGCTGTTCACCTTTCTGTTCTGAACCACAAAGTTGACTCTCTTCACGTCACTCAACCTTGACCAGTCAAACAAGTCCTCAGCCTTCAACGTTATCGTAAGCCTTTTCTTAAGCAATTGTTTCTGAACC
>OQVL01002630.1_pt1 | contig 10979 bp, 7 predicted proteins | sample 1691501 | NCBI WGS metagenome assembly OQVL01 (sample SAMN03418253, study PRJEB22391) | human gut metagenome | biome: human-gut; feature: organic feature; material: feces | host: Homo sapiens | place: Tanzania | collected 2013-01
GCCATGGGCAAACTGTCGGTCTACAACCGCACGGGAAACCGCCTCAACCCCGGCGAAAAGCCCGACCGCAAAATGTCGTTCACCCCGGAATGCTGGCCGCCGCTCGAAGTTTCCGGACTGAACCCGGATATGGATGTGGAAGACCACTCCATGCTGCTGATGCAGCTGGACAACGGCGTTCAGGCGTCCTATGAACAGTGCATGTTCGCCCCGGACAACGAGCGGAATTACACATTCATCGGCACCAGAGGCCGCGTGGAAAACATCGGCGATTACCATGGCGATACCGAAATCCATGTCTGGACGCAGCGCGGCTTCCGTTATACTCCGGACATTATCTACAAACTGAAACCGATCACCGGCACGCACGGCGGAGCTGACGGTCCGATTCTGAAAGCGTTCTTTGATTTCATCCGCAAAGGAATCCCCCCGGCGGTTTCCCCGGTAGCGGCGCGCAACGCTGTGGCGGCGGGCTTCCTGGGACATTATTCCATGCGTCACGGCAGTATCCCGCGGGATGTTCCCCCACTGCGGGATGAACTGATCCGTTATTTCGAAAACGGACAGATCCGGTAACCTCGCCCCCCAAAAAACACCGAAGACTGTCCGGCAGCAGACAGTCTTTTCTATATCGAAGCGAAAAAACAGGCTGAAACAGATATATTCCGCTTCAGCCTGTCCCCTCTTATATAAAGACCTTATTCATTAAAACATTCCCGCAAAGCCACCGTTGCGTCTTCATTCCCTTGGGCTTTGGCTTTTCTCCACAAATCCTTTGCCTTTTCTTTATCCACCGCAACCCCCTGCCCGTTGTAATAGCAAAGCCCCAACCACCATTGCCCGCCCGCGTGTCCCTGTTCCGCTGACTTGCGGAACCATTTCGCTGCTTCCGCATTATCTTGCTTTACACCAATCCCATCGGTATAACATGCGCCCAATAGAGTTTGAGCATCCGCATTCCCCTGCTCTGACGCCTTGCAGAACCATTTCACGGCTTCCGCATTATCTTGCGTTACTCCTTTCCCATAAAAATAACAAATCCCTAAACGCCATTGTCCTTCCACATTCCTCTGCTCCGTCGCCTTGCGATACCATTTCGCAGCTTCTGTATAATTTCTCTCCACTCCAGCCCCATAGAAATAACATGTACCCAAACGACATTGAGCATCCGCATGTCCCTGCTCCGCCGCCTTGCAGAACCACTTCACTGCCTCGACCTCATTTTTCTCTACTCCTGTACCAGCGCCATAACATAACCCCAAACTCCACTGACCTTCCGCATTCCCCTGCTCCGCTGCCTTGCGATACCATTTCGCCGCTTCAGCCTTATTTTTCTCTACGCCTGCCCCTTCATCATAACATGCGCCCAAACGCCACTGACCGTCCACATCTCCTTGTTCTGCCGCCTTGCGATACCATGCTGCTGCTTCCTCGTCATTCTGCGTTACACCAAGTCCGGCAACGTAACATGCGCCTAAACGCCATTGTCCTTCCACATTCCCCTGCTCCGCTGCCTTGCGATACCACTTCGCGGCTTCAACCTTATTGTTCTCTACACCTGCCCCAGCCCCATAACATAATCCTAAACGCCATTGTCCTTCTGCATTTCCCTGTTCCGCCGCCTTGCGATACCATTTCGCCGCTTCAACTGCACTTCGCTCTACGCCTACTCCACCAAAACAACAATCCCCCAAACGCCACTGTCCGTCCGCATTTCCCTGCTCCGCTGACTTGCGGAACCATTCCGCCGCTTCAACCTTATTTTTCTCTACACCTGTCCCCTTATCATAACATAACCCCAAACGCCACTGTCCGTCCGCATCTCCTTGTTCTGCCGCCTTGCGATACCATGCCGCTGCTTCCTCGTCATTCTGCGTTACACCAAGTCCGGTGACGTAACAGTTCCCCAATCTCCATTGTCCTTCGGCATTTCCCTGCTTCGCCGCCTTGCGGAACCATTTTACGGCTTCCGCATAATCTTGCCTCACACTATGACCATAAAAATAATACAGACCTATTTGGCATTGAGCTCCCGCATCTCCATGTTCCGCTGATTTGAGATACCATTTCGCCGCTTCCGCATCATTTTTTTCCACACCAATTCCATTGGAATAACATAATCCCAAAAACCACATTCCCTTCGCATTTCCTTTTTCTGCTGATTTGTGAAACAATTTCAGTGCTTCGGAAACATTTCGATTCAGACCATGCCCCAAGATGTAACATCCCCCCAATCTCCATTGTCCTTCCGCATCTCCTTTTTCCGCGGCTTCACGGAAACATGCAACAGCTTGCGAATATTCTTTTTTGGAATAATGCTGTTTCCCCTGAAGCACTTTTTCTGAAGTATTTTCTGTGCAAGAAATACAGCCACCTACGAGCAAACAAACTGCCAAAACAACGCCAACAATAGATTTCATGGTAAAATCTCCTTTTCGCTCTTATTTTTTCTGTCCAAAACCCTTCCGATATCCGCCGAAAGGCTTTATTTTAAATCCACCTCGCGAGCTGCTTATTCTTCATTAAAACATTCCCGCAAAGCCTCCGTTGCATCTTCATTCCCTTGCGCTTTAGCTTTTCTCCACAAATCCTTTGCTTTTTCCTTATCCACCGCAACCCCATGCCCATTGTAATAGCAAAGCCCCAGATCATATTGTGCATCCTTATTCCCCTGCTCCGCTGCCTTACGATACCATTTCACTGCTTCTGCATAATATTGCTTCACTCCTATCCCATGATAATAGAGCCTCTCATAATAGCACCCCAGTTGATATTGTGCATCCTTATCCCCCTGCTCCGCTGCCTTACGATACCATTTCACCGCTTCTGTATAATTTCTCTCCACTCCAACCCCATAGGAATAACATATACCCAAACGACATTGAGCTTCCGCATGTCCCTGCTCCGCTGCCTTGCGATACCACTTCGCTGCTTCCGCTGAATCTGGCATTACTCCAATCATAGTTGTGTAACATACGCCTAAACGCCACTGTCCGTCCGCATTCCCTTGCTCCGCTGATTTACGGAACCATTTCACCGCTTTCGCATAATTCTGTGTTACACCAAAACCATTGACATAACACAAACCCAATAAATATTGAGCAATGCTGTTTCCTCTATTTGCCGCCTGCTTGAAATATTCTGCGGCACTCCCGTATTCCCCCTTTTCATAGTATTCTTTTCCCAAAGCCAGCAACTGCTCTGGAGTTTTTTGAGGTTCTGAATATGAAGTTCTCTGCGAGGCATTCATTCTTACGGTCTCCTGGTCTCCTTTGTTTGGTTGTTCGGACTTCCCAGCGGCATCGTCGAACGCGCAGTGGAAAGTTCTTTTCTCTGACTAACTGCGATAATGGAACCGGAATCTTACACGGAAATGATGAAAATTTGCATTTTTTTCGGAGACATGCAGACAGGAATAAATACACAAAGCATCCGCTTCCCTCCCGTTCGGAAGAAGAAACCGACTTTTCATGTTCTGATTCGGGGTCTGAGCAAGCAGTCGTAAAATTGCAAGTTTTATCGTATCCGTCCCGATTTCTTAAATGATCATACAATAACACAGAACCGCCGCAAATGCAAGTCAGATGTACATTATTTTCATTCATTTTCCGGTTCATGGATATTTCAAAAACTTCCGGACGAAGGACTGACCACACCGTTTCTGTCCGCAAAAATGCTTTTCAGCTCCGTTGTCACACCCCGTTTCAGACCGGAAACCGCCTTGAAACCGGCTGTTTTCAAGTTCAGTCCCAAAAATATTTAAGATTTTTTTATTTCCCGGCTTGACTTTATAAAAAGTTAAGGCATATTACCACTCAATTCCATTGATGATAAAAAAATAGCATCACATGATATTAAATAATCATCTAAACAAGGAGGTTTGAGATGGTGAAGAAAGTGGAACCGGCAAAGACGGCTGCGCCGGAAGTCAAGGAAGCAGAAGAAAAGGCCATTGTCGACGCGCTGGTGGCAAAAGTCAAAAAAGCGCAGGAAATTTATGCCAACTTCTCCCAGGAACAGGTTGACAAGATTTTCCAGGCCGCGGCGCTGGCAGCCAACAACATGCGTATTCCTCTGGCTCAGATGGCAGTCGAAGAAACCGGTATGGGCGTAGTCGAAGACAAAATCATCAAGAACCACTATGCGTCGGAATACATCTGCAACAAGTATCTGCCGCTGAAGACCTGCGGAATCATCGAAACCGATGACGCTTTCGGCATGATCAAAATCGCCGAACCGCGCGGCGTCATCGCCGGTATTGTTCCGACCACCAACCCGACCTCCACTGCGATCTTCAAATCCCTGATCTGTCTGAAAACCCGCAACGGCATTGTGTTCAGCCCGCATCCGCGCGCCAAGAAATGCACCAACTATGCGGCGAAAATCGTGCTCGACGCCGCAGTCAAAGCCGGCGCACCGGAAGACATCATCGCCTGGATTGACGAACCCACCGTGGCAATGTCCGGTTATCTGATGGGTCATAAGGATGTGTCCCTGATTCTGGCGACCGGCGGTCCCGGCATGGTAAAAGCCGCTTACTCCTCCGGCACCCCGGCAGTCGGCGTCGGTCCCGGCAACACGCCGGTCATCTTCGACGACACCTGCGACATTGAAATGGCGGTCAGCTCCGTGCTGCTGTCCAAGACGTTCGACAACGGCATGATCTGCGCCTCCGAACAGTCTGTTACCGTGATGTCTTCCATCTATGATGCGGTCAAGAAGGAATTTCTGAAACGCGGCGGCTACATTCTGAACAAGAAGGAAGCCGAAGCAGTCGGCAACACCATTCAGATCGACGGCAAACTCAACGCGAAAATCGTCGGTCAGACGGCTGTAACCATTGCCAAGCTCGCCGGAATCAAAGTTCCGCCGCAGACGAAGGTTCTGATTGCGGAAGTCAGCGGTGTCGGACCGGAAGTTCCGTTCTCCCGCGAAAAACTGTCCCCGACCCTGGCGATGTACAAGGCGGCGACTTACGAAGACGCCATTGAAAATGCCAAGAAACTGCTGAACTACGGCGGTCTGGGTCATACGGCGGTGCTTTACACCAATACGCAGAATGAAGAACGGATCCGTGAATTCGGTCACGTCATGCTCGCCAGCCGCGTGCTGATCAACACACCGAGTTCTCAGGGCGGTATCGGCGACCTTTACAACTTCGCGCTGAATCCCTCGCTGACCCTGGGCTGCGGTTCGTGGGGCGGCAACTACGTCTCCGAAAACGTCGGTCCGAAAAACCTCCTGAACATCAAATCCATTGCCAAACGGAGAGAAAATATGCTGTGGTTCCGTGTCCCGCAAAAAGTGTACTTCAAATACGGCTGCCTCTGCACCGCTCTCGGCGACCTCGCGGGCAAAAAAAGAGCGTTCATCGTTACCGATAAATTCCTGTACAATATGGGCGTCCTCGGCCCGATGCTCCAGAAACTGACCGACATGGGCATTGCCACCCACGTGTTCAGCGATGTTGCGCCGGATCCGACCATTCAGCTGGCGAAACGCGGTCTGGAACAGCTCAAGAGCTTCGACGCGGATGTCATCATCGCCGTGGGCGGCGGCTCCCCGATCGACGCCGCCAAAATCATGTGGCTGATGTATGAACAGCCGGAAATCAAATTTGAAGACGTCGCCATGCGCTTCATGGATATCCGCAAACGTATCGTGAAACTCCCGGATCTGGGCAAGAAAGCCATGATGGTCGCCGTTCCGACCACCAGCGGTACCGGTTCCGAAGTTACCCCGTTCGCCGTGATCACCGACGAAGAAACCCAGCAGAAATTCCCGCTGGCGGACTACGCTCTGACCCCGAACATGGCGATCATCGACACGGAACTGGTCATGAAGCTGCCGAAAGGTCTGACCGCCATTTCCGGTATCGACGCCCTGACCCATGCGCTGGAAGCCCGCGTTTCCTGTATGCAGAGCGACTACTGCAACGCGCTCGCCAACGAAGCAGCCAGCCTGATCTTCAAATATCTGCCCGACTGCTACAAGAACGGTCCCATGAACGAAACTGCGCGTGAACACATGTTCAACGCTTCCGCCATGGCTGGTATGGCTTTCGCCAACGCCTTCCTGGGTCTGTGCCACTCCATGGCGCACAAACTCGGCGGCATGTACCACGTCCCGCACGGTCTCGCCAACGCCTTCCTGATCTCCCACATCATCAAATACAATGCCGTTGACTGCATGACCAAGCAGGCGGCGTTCCCGCAGTACCACTACCCGAACGCCAAAGCGGATTATGCCGCCGTTGCCCGCTACGTCGGACTCACCGGCAAAGACGATGACGAACTGGTCAAGAAACTGGTTGCCAAAGTGGAAGAACTCAAGGCGGAACTGGATATTCCGAAAGCCATGAAACCCTGGTTCGACGCCAAAGGCATCACCGAAGAAACCTTCCTCAAACAGCTGGATGAGCTGAGCGTGAAGGCTTACGACGACCAGTGCACCGGCGCCAACCCGCGCTATCCGCTGATCTCGGAAATCAAGGAACTCTACCTCGCCGCCTACTACGGAAAATAATCCGCAATACGGCTGAATTTCATGCGGCAACCTATTCCGCATGAATAACATACGGACCGGCTTCGCAGCTCTGTTTCGAAGCCGGTCCGTCAACTGGTTTAAGCGCAAAGGACATCTTATCATGGCTAAAATCAAAATGGTGATCTGCATCGGCAGTGCCTGTTTTGCCAAGGGCAATGCCGAAAACATGAAAGTCACGGAAAAATTTCTGGCAGACCGCGGTCTTTCCGATGAAGTGGATATCGACCTCTGCGGCGGACTGTGCTCCGGCAACTGCGCCGACGGTCCGATCGTCTATGTCAACGACAAAATCCATAAGCATGTTGACCGCAAAGCGATGCAGGAACTGCTGGAAAACTGCTTTCCGCAGTCCGGAAGCAAATAAAAATCAGTAAATCCTGCCTTTTTGCCTGTTCGCCAGCTTGCAAATGCGTCCGGCACTGCTATTGTAAAAAAATAAAGCGGTACCGGATTTTTGAGAGGTATCCGTTTCAAAAACAACAGAGTCCCAGGACTCTATGAACTTTATCAGCAGAGGAGAACGACCATGAAAAAGATGCAACTGGAAATTTGCTGCGGAACCACCTGTTTTATGCTGGGCGCCGACAAACTTCTGAACATTGAAAATGAAATGCCGTCCGAACTTCGCGGAAAAGCCAATATCCGGGCGATTCCCTGCATGGAGCTTTGCAATAAAAGCAAATTATCCGGCGCTCCGTTTGTGAAATTGAACGGCGAAGTGATCGAAAAAGCCACTCCCGACAAAATTTACGAGAAAATGCGTCTGCTGCTGGAAGAATAAAAAATTCTTATCCGTCAAGCTGTCCCCCTGTGCCAGACCCGGCATCGGGGGATTTTTGGTTTGCAGCTGACCGCCATCTGCAAGCCGTGTTTCAAAAAAATCGGCAAAAAACCCCGGCGGCAGCCGTTTTCATATATTGAAAATAATGGAAAAAGAGTGTATATTGATTAGTTACAAAAATCTAAGTGCAGTTCAGACAAGGAGCAGAGAAATGAACGGAAAACAGGAATTAGACGATTTGATCATGGCGGCGTCACAGCCGGAAAATGATGCTGCCGTAGCGCGTCTTCTTAAAGAAATCAAAGAGACCGACATCAGTCTGTTGAAAGGCTCAGCCGAAAATTTCGATCTTCTTTTCGACGCTTGGGATGAATCCATTTACAATGATGAAAACAAAGCGGCGGTATGCCTCTCCCTTGCCGAAAAAAGCATCCTTGACTCCTCTGCCTTCCGGATCGCATTGCACTATGCGATCCGGAAATTTTTACCCCCGTACATTTCCAGCTCCGGCGTTGCCAAAGCCGTCGGAGCCAGAGATCCCGGCGTCCCCGTGGCAGATGTGGCTCAGCGTATCCGCAAACTTCAGCACCTGAAAACCAATGCGTATGTTTTCCAGTCCGACTCCAGAACCTGGGGACGCATCATCAACGTGGACAAAGTGGTTGCCGGCATTGTGATTGCTACTTTCGCCACCGGCGGACAGATTTCCATTCCGGTGTCCCAGGCTCTCGTCAACTGCTTCTTCTTTGAACCCGGCATGGAAATGACCAACATCATCGCAACCTCCCGCGGCACGGTCAAGCCGTCCGCCTACTATCGCGAAAAACTGCGTCATTATGCGCTCGGCGACATCTCGGACAACAAGATTCATGAAATCATTCAGAAAATGTTCGTTCCCGCCATCTTCGGGACGGATGCCTTTGAAGCATGGTGGAACATGGAAGCAGCCGCAGTCAAAACGGCTCCCAAACAGCGCACCTACCGCGATGCCCGCAGTCTTCTGGAACTCCAGACTCTGCTCAAAGACGTTCCGCAGGATCAGGTCACGCTGACCGCGGAAGAAGCCGCAAAGCTGTCCCGGCTGTTCACCCACATCCGCCCCGGCATGACCCCCAAGGATCTGGAAATGCTGGCGTCCTGTATGGCGGAACTCGCATACTCCGCCGATGACGCCGTGCTGCATTCCATGTATGACGGCATCCGCGGCAAAGTGCCTTTCTTCCCGGAAACGGTTTCCGAATCCACTCCTCTCAAGAATCTTGAAATCTGGGGACGCCTCCCCGTGCGGCTCTTCCCCGGCTTCCTGAAAGTGGCAGAACTGCTGTATTCCCGCCTGGAAATCGCCAAACTGGCAATGATTCTTCCCTTGCGCTGTATCCATATCATCTTCGAAGAACTGACGATTGATGACATCAGCGATGCCCTGTTCACGGCGGAACATCTCCGTTCCGATGTGATTATGGCCATCTGGAAAAACAAGGCGAACTATCCGGAAGAAATCAAAAACTTCATCACCATGGCGAACATCTCCCATGCCCTTTCGGAAGAAGGACTTCCGAAGGAATGGGCAGCCGCCCAGCGCGACCTCAAACGCAACCTGTTCGACAAAGCGGACTTCCAGAAATTTGTGCTGGCAAATGCCGGCGACAATATTCCCTCGATCATCAGCTCCATTCAACGTATGCGCAACATGGCGCCGGGCGAATGCCAGAGTCTGCTGGTGAAACTGGCACGGCACTCCGCCGCTCTCACGGAACACATCGAAAGCGGTGAAGGAAAGAAACTCATGGCGCAGACCTCCGGCGAAACTGCCGCAAAACAGCAGGCTGCACCGATGACCTCTCTCAAATCCTACAAGGAACTGGTTGCTGAACTCGACAACATTGTCCGCGTTCAGATTCCGGAAAACGTCAAGGCCATCGAACATGCCCGCGGATTCGGCGACTTCCGCGAAAATGCCGAATACGACGCCGCCAAGGAACGCCGCCGTTTCCTGCACAGACGCCGTTCCGAACTCGAAACCCTCGTCGCAACGGTCCAGCCCCTCAATTTCCTCGAATTCAAGGCGGATACCGACAAGGTTTCCATGGGAACTGCAGTTACTCTGCTGGGCGCGGACGGTTCGTCCAAAGTTTACAGCATTGTCGGCGCATGGGACGGAAATCCCGACCGCAATCTGGTTTCCTACAAAACCAAGTTCGGTGAAATCCTGCTCGGCGCAAAAGTCGGCGATGCCCTCACCCTGCCCGACGGCTCCAAGGTTACGGTCAAAGCGATCGCTCCGCTGGATGCCGCCCTGGCAAAAGAACTCTCCCCTGAAGAGTGAACGAAGACTCCCTTCAGAGCAGACCCGATGACTGGATACGGGTTGACGGAATCAACTCCGGTGTGCTGAAATATGAAGCCGCCGGAGCTTTCCGCCGGGTGTTCTATCGTCATACATTGTCTCCGTCCGCCCGGAATCTGTCGGGCAGACGGATTCTTTTTTTCTCCGATCTGCATATCCGTCCGCAGACAGCCCGTGCATTTCCGGGCAGCCTCGCCTGGCGCGGTACGGAGCATATCCGGAATTTTCTTCTGGAAACCACGGCACTGTATCACCCGGATCATATTTTTTTCGGCGGTGATCTGATGGCGTATGCCTGCTGTTTCGCCGAATGCGCGGAACTGTTCCACAGTTTACAGTGTCCCGGCAGGAAACTGGGCGTATACGGCAATTGGGATCTCATGCGTCCCTGGCTGCCGGACCGTGACTGGCGCCGGGCATGGGAACAGAACGGACTGCATCTGCTGGTCAATTCCGCAGTTCAGCAGGATGGGATGCGCATATTCGGACTGGATGATTACCGCAAAGGAAATCCGGAATACGTCCAGCCCCGGAAGCCGTATGCTTTCGAGTGTGTGCTGGCGCATAACCCGGATACCGTGCCGCTTGCCTTGTCGCCGGAGAACCTGTATGGAATCGACTTGATTCTATGCGGACACACCCACGGCGGACAGATTCGTCTGCCCGGTTTCGGCGCACTGATGACTTCCTCCCGGCACTGGAAAAAATTTGAATACGGTCTTTATGAACACCATCTCACCCGTACCCGGCTGTTCGTTTCCGCCGGTCTGGGCGTAACATTTATCCGGCAACGCATACTGTGCCCGCCGGAAGCCGTTATCATAGATTTAGTTTCCTGACCTGCCGTCCGGACTCCACAGACTCGCGATTCCGTCGGCATGAACCCAGCCTTCCGCCGCTCCGGAACGGATGCGCACCCAATCCATGCGGTGTTCGACAATCACCAGTTCTTCGCCGGCTTTCAGCGTCAATTCCGCCTTGCCAGCCCGATCGGACGGCAGAGAATACACCGGCAGACTCCGGGCTATCACCACAGCATACGCTGGATTGTATGTCGTTTTCTGCTGCGACAGATAAGCCGTACCCGGCAGAATCAGACAGAGCAGTCCAATCACCAGCAGATACCGGAACGTGCGGTTCGTCCCCCATTGAATCCAGATTCCGCCGCAGATCAGCAGCAGGGATATTCCCGCGCAGAACAGCAGAACCCATTCATCCGGACGCAGCGAATCACGCAGATACGCCGGAATGTCCGAAGGCGACTGCACCTGATGCTTTTCCGCCAGCCCCAGCTTCCGGCGCACC